>Ga0315279_10002794_pt1 | contig 25465 bp, 22 predicted proteins | sample YL17G06_20_MG_FD_203694 | JGI IMG/M metagenome (GOLD analysis project Ga0315279, IMG submission 203694) | Sediment microbial communities from Yellowstone Lake, YNP, Wyoming, USA - YL17G06_20 | ecosystem: Environmental > Aquatic > Freshwater > Lake > Sediment | place: USA: Wyoming | collected...
ATATAGAGTGAGTAGGCTTATCTACAAAACGAGCTTTATGCTCTGGGGCGAAGACAGCCTTCCTTACTCTATATATCATGATACTAGGGGCGAAGCATTTGCTATTGTGAACTATTATATAATCAGCGTTTATGAGGCATAGGCTTTGCCCCTACGGAAAATTCCCCGTTATATCCCAAAGAGCCTCAAAATGATATTATTGATGTTCTATATTTTGTTTTGATTCTTCTTGAGAGTTTCCGAACTTTATGTAAAGGAAAGTCAAAACTAGAACAGCAATTAATAATATAAACGAAAGTGCCGATCCGAAAGGCCAATTCCTCACCTTTGTATACTGGTTCTGTATCACGTTACCTATCATCATGACCTTTGCCCCACCAAGAAGGTCTGGAGTTACGTATGCACCAAGCGTAGGTATAAAGACCAATATTGATCCAGCTATAATGCCGGGCATCGTTAGCGGCACCATAACTTTTAGAAACGTCTGGAAGCGATTAGCTCCCAGATCATAAGCCGCCTCAAGCAATGACGGATTCATCTTCTCGATAGAGGCATACAAGGGAAGTATCATAAAAGGTAAGTACCCATAAACTAAACCGGTAATTACTGCCCCGTTAGTAAAAAGCAACTGAATCGGCTCATTTATAAATCCCAACCGCATCAGAACTGAATTTATTAATCCATTCTCTCTTAGAATTACCATCCAAGCATAAGTTCTAACGATGAAGTTTGTCCAGAACGGTATTATGACGAGAACAAGCAGGATATTTTTGAATTTGGATGGTTTTCTGGATATATAGTAAGCAATCGGATAACCAAGAACGAGGCAAATCAAAGTATTGATGAGAGCTATCCAGAACGATCTCAGGATAGCCTGCATGTATGCGCTGTCAAAAGTATTCAGGTAGTTTTCAAAAGTGAATACCCATGAGACTCCGGTGCGTACGTCTGAGCTATACGTATGCTGGCAAAAGCTATAAATGAGCATTATGCCAAGCGGAATCAAAAAGAAAATAAGAAGCCATATCATAGCAGGACTGACTAAAACCATCGGGGTTAGATTGCTAATCTTTATCCTGCGTTTCATGATATAAGCTTCTCCATCAATGGTGGTTCATCAAATTATTTTTTTATCTCGGCATTATGACGGTACTGGTCATGTCCCACGAGGCAAAGACCTTTTGATTCAAAGAGAATTTCGCTGTCTTGTCGTAATTCTTTTCAAGCACAACTAGCTTTCTACCGTTCAGGTTCATTATAAATTGTACGAATGTACCCATGTAAACCACGTCTTCGATCTCACCATGGAATGAATTATCGCATTTTTCGGGTTTGTGTAGAGTTATGCGTATCTTTTCAGGACGAACCATTGCAGTTACCTGATCGGGATAGTCTGTATTATTGTGCAGAGCTTTTATTTTCATTCCATCTGAAGTTGTTAGCAGAAGCACAGGTCCATTGCCATTCACCAGAGAACTCGAAAAGATGTTAGACGTACCGATAAAATTCGCAACGAACTCAGATTCCGGGCTTTCGTAAACCTCTGAAGGAGAACCCAATTGCTCAAGCTTGCCCGCTTTCATTATCGCAATACGATCAGACATAGTAAGTGCCTCTTCCTGATCGTGAGTCACATAAATGAAAGTTATGCCCAGCTTTTTTTGCAAGGACTTGAGTTCCATTTGCATCTGTTTACGGAGCTTTAGATCGAGCGCACCCAATGGTTCATCCAGTAATAATACTTTTGGTTCGTTTACCAAAGCTCTTGCAAGAGCGACTCTCTGCTGTTCTCCGCCTGAGAGTTTTCGGGGCTTTCTTGAACCAAATCCGGGCAGTCCTACTATTTCAAGGATTGTAGAAACTTTCTCGTCAATCCTGTCTTTTTTCATTCCTTTTAGTTTGAGTCCGAAGGAGATGTTTTCAGATACGTTCATGTGTGGAAAAAGGGCGTAACTCTGGAAAACCATGTTGACATCTCTACGGTATGGTGGGATAGAATTGATAACATTACCATTCAGATAGATTAAGCCCGAATCTGGTCTCTCAAGACCAGCTATCAATCTCAACAGGGATGATTTACCGCATCCACTCGGACCAAGAATTGAGAAAAACTCGCCAGCAAAGACGTCAATCGAGATATGATCAACCGCAACAACATTTCCATACTTCTTTACAACATTGTCCATATAGACAATAGCTTGTCCCAATTCATAATTCCTCCAACATTGCTAAGTTTCAAGCGACTTTTTAATTCTTAATTCTCTCAAAACCCTAAAACTAAACTTCTCAGCAAGTTCTTCAAATCTAAAAAGTGCATAAGGTTCCAGATAAGGCTCAAAATTGGGGATAATGTTCTCCTCAAAATCACTCAGGTATTCTTCAAAGTCACCCTCGTTTTCAACTATCGGACAATTAATTTCACGGATGATCCAGAAGACTTTTCCGTTATCTACAAGCAAGTCAAACGGAAATAGTCGGCAATCAATAGGTTTGATGGTGTGAATCCGACAAAGATGCTCATCTGTAAAAAACGAGCATGGCAAACAACCGCTATTAAATAATTGCATGTCATCCGGGTAATTCTCACTAATACATTTAAATTCTTCAGGAGTAACAAACAGTCGTGATGCTACTTCATGATTACAGCACGTTGTTTTACATTCCAGGCACTCCCTCCATAACTGACCCATATAATACCTCATTAAATGTCTGATTTTTTTGCTGTTTAGTTTAAATATCTTATATTGTAGAATACAACACTATCATGAATTTGTCAACCAATAATTCACTACTCAATAAAACAGGTTCTTGAAAAATTAAAACAAATGTGAGATAATGTAACCATCAAAATGTTAGCATCTGTAACTAAAGCAATTCTGTAAGGAGTAACCCAGATGACTGAGACTAAATTTACTGCGGCACAGGTTGCTGCGCTCGAAAAAATTAAGGCACTTTTTAAAGAATACGCTTTTACTAGAAAACCGTCCTTTCTATACTCTCAAAAAGAAATTCTAAGACTTACGGAAAGAGACCTGAGCAAATTGGACGTTGATTACGTTAGCAAATATCAAATACCTGACGAGATAGTAAAAGAATTGGCGAAGGAAATTTATGATGCTCTGATGGAAAAACAGGATTATGATAAGGCAATCACGTTTGCGGAACACTACAAACTCTAAAAGAGGATAAAGCCGTGAAAACCATAAAAATAGCAATAATCTATCATTCTGAAACTGGTAACACAAAAAGAATGGCTGAACTTGTCAAAAAGGGATGCGACAAAGTAAGCCAAGCTGAATCAAAAATTATGTCCATTGACGACATTGAAGAATCTTACATCGCCAAAGCTGATGCGGTCATAATGGGCTGTCCTACTTACGAGGGAACTCTAAGCTGGCAGATGAAGAAATTCCTTGATACTATATCAGTTGATCTTGATGGTAAACTTGGTGGAGTATTTGCTTCACAGAATTGGCCCGGTGGAGGTGGTGCGGACTTTGCCGAAATGACTATCATCGCTGGTATGCTTGTACGTGGGATGATAATTTATTCTGGTGGAATCACTCGTGGAAAACCATTCCTGCACTTTGGCGCTGTGTCTGAGAAATCCCCAAGCGGATTATACGAGGAGAGATGTGTAAAACTTGGCGAAAATATTGCATCAAAAGCTAAAGAGCTTTGGGGGAAAGAATGAGTTCAATTGAAAAACCCAAACTGAGAAACCTTAACGCCTTTCCGGTGAACGCTAACGGTAAGCAGATGATATGCCTGCAAGACCCGTTAAACTTCACAGAAAATCCTGTCTACGTTCCAGAAACCGCTTTCTTTATCGTTAGCCTGTTTGATGGAGAGCATACCGTTCTCGATATTCAGGAACAATTCATGCGCAGGCACGGCACTCTACTCATGAGCGATCAAATAAGGAAGTTAATTGATGATCTTGACTCAAATCTAATGCTTGAAAGCGATAGATTTGAAGAATACAAGAAACAGGTCGCAGAAGACTTTGCCCGATCATCTCTGCGTCTTACCCTTCATTCTGGTAAGGCTTACGAATCCGATCCTGAACTCCTCAAAGATCAGCTTACCTCATATTTTGCACAACCTGACGGTCCCGGGCAACCTGATCCAGAATCCTCATCTTGTTGCCTAAAAGGTGTAATCGCCCCGCACATAGACTTTGCGCGTGGCGGTTTCTGCTACGCATGGGCATATAAGGAGATAATCGAGAAGTCTGATACCGACCTTTTCGTAATCTTTGGTACGTCCCATAGCCCATCAAAGAATCCTTTTATACTCACATATAAAGATTTTCAAACTCCTCTGGACGTTGTATCTACTGATAAGGATTTCGTTTCGTCTATTATAAACAAATATAATGTCAATCTTTTTGAAGATGAGCTAATTCATAAAATTGAACATTCAATAGAGTTTCAGGTCGTTTTCCTTCAATACATTCTTGGTGATAGGGATTTTCAGATAGTTCCAATATTATGTTCGTCTTTCCACGACATGATCGAAGACGATAAACAACCATCAGAAATTCCTGCTTTTAGTGATTTTATATCTGCACTGAAAGAAACCATAACTCAAAGCGGAAAATCTGTTTGCTTCATTGCTAGTGCTGATCTGGCTCACGTAGGAAAACGGTTTGGTGATCAGATAGAGCTTTCGTCTACACTTCTCAGAGTGATCGAGATGCGCGATACGGAAATGCTTGATTACGTTGAAAAACTAGACGCAGAAGGATTCTATTCCTCGATCCAGAAAGATGGCGATGATAGAAAGATTTGCGGGCTTTCACCTATCTACACCATGTTAAAAACTATGGCTACATCCAATGGAAAGCTTTTGAAATACGGTCAGGCGCCAGATTATAACACAGATTCAATCGTGAGCTTTGCAAGCATGTCATTTACATGAGGTTTTTAACTTTTGTAAAAAAAGCTGTACTGACATAAAATATCGGATATTTAAGATTTATACTTTTTGTCGTTTACTATTATGACCCTGGTGTTTTAATCCTAACTGGAGGTAATACGATGAAAGTTTTGTGTTTGACCCTGGCAATAGCATGTTTAGTAATGACGTTTCCTTTTGTTGCGGCATCTATTGATGATGCATCTTTGGTATTATACTTTCCATTTAATGAAGGAACTGGTAATAAAGTTAATGATTATTCCGGAAAACAGAATAACGGAATTGTTAATGGCACAAAATGGGTTGACGGAAAATATGGAAAAGCTCTCTCTTTTGGAGGAGATGATGCCTACGTTGAAGTAGATAAGTACATCCCTCTGGATAATCGTCCATTTACTCTGGAGGCTTGGGTATACCGAGCCAAAGACCAAAAAGAAAGCTGGGATATGATCATCTCACAGATAGATACCTTGAGCCAAAACAAAGGGTTACATTTTGGAATGAGGAGAGATAATGAAGGTGCTGTTGCAACTTTTGCTTTCTACAGCAATGATTTAAATTCCACAGGTCCTATTGCAAAAGAACAATGGTATCACATTGCAGGGGTCTATACAGGAAAAAAGCAGCAGCTTTTCATCAACGGCAAACTGGATATTGAAAGAGATGCCGCGCCTTATGCCGGCGTTAAAGGTAATATCTTTATTGGTACACGCCCGGAGATGGAAGGACAACCCGGGGTGCATGGGCTTCAATTTGATGGAATAATAGATGAAGTAGCAATCTACCAAAAGGAACTGACAAAGGCAGAGATCAACGCAGATATGAATATTATCAAACCTTTGGCTGTGTTTCCTTCTGGAAAACTTGCTACGACATGGGGTGATATGAAGCATTACTAGACTCAAGACACCAGACGGTGCTGTCTTTGAGAAAAATATATTTGAAGATGGAATGGATTCGATCTTTTATGTGGAGTATTTATACCATGTTTATACCGAGTTATCAAATGTCACACTCTCTCAAGAGGAGAGTTTTAAAAAATCTCCTCTTTTGGAAAAGGGGGATAAAGGGGGATTTGAGTATCTTTGTCTTATGTCTGGTATTTTCTCTTTTCTCAATCCATGCTCAAGCTGACACAAACGCTTCACAGCCTCTTGACTTACAAACAGCACTCAGTGTGATGAAGTCAGCCAAATCCCACACTGGATATGACTTTAGCCAGACGAATAAATGTCTGTTCCCATACATATCCACAATAACCGACAACTGGAAAAATATCCCACCATTGATGCGCAATGAGATCGGCGCCATGTTCCAGAGACCCGACAAACCCGATAGCTGGTGGTACGTGGCTGGTCTGCCTAAGATTTTTGTTACCCCTCATTTCAAATTCCATTATACCACACAGGGACCTGACGCAGTGATCTCTGGTGATAGAGACCCATTAAATGGAGTGCCTGACCTCGTTGATATATGCGCCGAATCCTTCGAGAAATCCTATCGTATAGAAGTGACTGAACTCGGTTATAGGGCGCCTTATGACGACCTATGGTCAAAGGACAACGGTGGTGATGAGAGATATGACGTTTATTTATTCTCGGGACCATGGCTTGGCTTTACTATGTCAGAGGAACCGGTATCTGTTCAATCTACTGCGATAGCTTCAACGTTATTTTTCGGCATAAACTCCAGAACCTACGAGCTTGTAGGGGCATCAGAAGGCAGAAGATACATAGAAATTGCATGCTGTCACGAATTTTTCCACTCAATACAGTATGCCTATAATTATAACTCTGACCGCTGGTTCATGGAATCGTCTAGCACATGGATGGAACACATTGTATATGATGGCAGTGAACAGGGAGAAACTGACGGAAATATCTATTATTCTAGTCTACTTAATTATTGGTTCCGTTATCCCGACTGGTCACTGACAAGATTTGACGGTTGGCATGAATACGGTAGCGTTATATGGGACATATTCCTGACAGAGCGATATGATATAGGTATAGTAAAGGACGTATTTGAAAGCATGGCTGAAGGGACGTATCGTGAACTTGCCAATTTCAATGAAGCCTTTACGAGTCGTGGTACAAGTTTGACGAGTGCCTTCAAAGAGTTCACAGTATGGAACTATTTTACCAACTTCCGCTACGATAAACGATTCTACTCACATGGTAAAGAATATCCACCTATACCGGTGCATCTGGATGATGTTATATCAAAATATCCGATGAAAACTGATCTTGACACAGAGAAGTCACCAGAAAATTTTGGTGCAAGGTACATAAGATTTCTCCCATCAGAAGGACAAAATAATATCTCCATCAAGATAGATGGTTCGGACATAACTGATCCAGATGATTTACAGCGCCTTGATGCCATTGGAACCAGAGGTTGGGGAGCTAAACTGATAATATATCAAAAGGATAGATCACCAAAAGTTGACGAAATAATGCCATTTCATAAGTCACAGGAAGGACAGCGTAATTACGTCAACTTCGGTGCAGAGATACAGGAGATAGTGCTTATCTTGAGCAATCTTCATCCCGATCTGGATATATACAGCGTTTCATACTCAGCAGGTCAACAACCATCAGGAAAGCTCTCTGAACCGAAACTATCACGAAATGACAAGGGCGAGATCATAGTGTCGTGGGAGCTTTTGGATATATCTGGAATTAAGGAAGTTGCCATAGTACGAAAACGTTTTGCACCATCTGAAAGCGATCAGGACGATAGTAATATTCTCCTATCTGAAGTATATAGTGCGCCAGATACAGATGGCAATGGTATCCCTGACGGAAATATAAACATTGTCGGAAAAGTATCTGCTACAGATACAACGTTTGTAGATAATACGACTTTTAGTGACATTGATACTCAGAGTTCTGCTTTTGACCCGCAAACTGTTCGTTATTATTACGCTGTCGTTCCTGTGAGTGAAAATGGCATAATGGGAATTCCTGCCATTGCTAAAGGTGGTATAACTCCCATTCAAAACCAAGCACCATCTATGTTTATAACCACTCAGCTACTCGCACCCGGTGAATGGCAGGTATACCTGAAATCATCCGAACCGCTGATTCAAGCACCAAATTTGATCACTATTGCACCTGACGGCAGAAGGATACCAATAAAATTAGAAAAATCAGATCTCGTTCCGCCGAGTAACGGAAGAACAGATCTCGTTCCGCCGAGTAACGGAAGAACAGACAATGGAAACCAATTCTGGCAGGGAAAACTCCTCGTGGATTTCTTCATACCATCTGGAACTTATACTTACGTTGCATCAGCGAGGAATTACACTGGTATGATTGGTACGTACATTGCGGAAGGTTCTGAATTTCAATATACATCAAAAGAAGATAAAGAATTATTATGTTACCCAAATCCTTTCCATCTAAATATAGATAAATCAGTCAAATTTCGTCCAGTTGGGTTTCAGATTAAGATATACAGCATCTCAGGTGAGCTTGTTAAAATCCTGCAAAATACAGAATCCGGGTGGGACGGCAAAAATGATAATGGTCAGCCAGTGGCAAGCGGGACATATATTTACATAGCCGAAGGGAATGGCATCAAAAGAACAGGGAAAATTGCAGTAATATGGTGATGTATAGTACTGATTCTTCCAATTTTAATATGAAGTATGATTTACATAGAAAGATTTTAAATCCCCCTAACCCCCTTTTTCAAAGGGGGAACTACCCCTTAATCCCCTTTAATAAAGGGACTGGCTCTGTCTCCCCTTTTACCAAAGGAACTGGCTCTGTTTCCCTCTTTATTAAAGGGGAGAAGGGGGGATTTAAAACCTTACTCTTTATTTTTTGGCTTCTCATCTGTTTCGCTTTCATTGGATGCGGATCAGATGAGCCATTTGACACTCAGAATTCAGTTCCTGTCGAAAAGCCAAATTCACTCAAAGCTATTGATCTCCCCTCTGCTGACGGCGACTCTTGGGAATACGCAACTCCCGATGGACAAAGCTCTTATATTGCAAAGATCGCAGGCACGAAAAACATAGGCGGGTATACTGTAAGGATTATGGAGACTGACGCAAAAACACCAGTAGACTTTACTGGTGCAGAATATGGATTTCCTGTCCGTGATTATCTTTTCACGAAAGATTCGGATAATTACACAGAATACGCATTTGATTTATGGGTGGATTTTCTCAACGACATATATTTTCAGAGATACTTACCCAAACGGATTGCCTGGTCATTCCCATTATACGAAGGCAAGGAATGGATTGTCTCAAGTCTATATACTGAGCCTAAATTTACTTACACTCGTAAGGTAGTATCTGCCAGTGAAACTGTAACTGTTCCAACAGGCACTTACGCAGGTGTTTTTCGTGTTGAGGAATCCGTCTCAACTGATACCCAACAAGGTTCAGGGTTGATCTCCGTTTATTGGCTTGCTAAGGATGTGGGAGTTATAAAATATCAATACATTGATTCTACGTCACTTAATCCTATAACCTACGAACTGCGCAAGTTCAAAAAGGGTTAATTTTGTAGTTATGTTTAAAATAATTGTCAAAATCTTCATAATCGTAATATTAGTAACTCCATTACCAGCTATTTCTGATACCAGCCTTATACATAATGTTGGTAAGGTTCAGATGGTGGTTTCAGATTGGGGAGCATTTTGCTTACTCGACAATAATCAGGTATATCCGAACTTTGTATATTCAGGTAAGGCATATCTTGACCCATTCTCTGAAATCTGGGTTGGCAATGCACAGGGAAACGTAGCATCAGCTTATGATAACGCAGGAGATGCAGATAACATCCCTGTTCCAGGTGAATGGATGCCCACTACACCTAATGGCGGAGTGTCTTATGTATCAGATAACCCTCAATCTAACCAGACCATACATGCGCAATATTCACCTGACCGTTATAAAGACTTTCCATATAAAATAATGCTTGACCAATACACTTATGCGTGGGATTCAACAATTTATCCTAATGATGATGAATATATTATGGTAAAGCTAGTACTGACAAATCGTGGAAATACGGAGATTAAGGATTTTTACATCGCTGTTCAGACAAATTGGGACGTGAATTTCAACGATTGGGAAGATGACCTTGTGGATTGGGATGCTCAACGACAGACCGGATTCGCTTATGATTCCAATGGTTCAGAAACAACTCAAGTTGGACTGGCACTTATAAGCGGGAAGTTTGCATCTCATAATATTGTGGATGTGTCCCAATGGCTATATCTGGATTCCGACAGATCAATGCTTATGAGTAATGGAGAGATTGATAACGTTCAAACAATAAAATCGAAACCCTGCAACTACCTCAACGTCATATCCACAGGTACTTATAATATATCAGCAGGCGGTTCAGTATCAGTCGTTTATGCTTTAGTAATTGGGCAAAACCTGAATGATTTTCGTGCCAATGTTGATTCTGCCATAGCCAGAGCTATCACTCCTGCAAAACTGATCGTTAGTCCGAACAAGCAGTCTGTATCATTATCATGGTCACAAAGTATAAGCCCTGATGTTGTTACATACAAAATATACCGAAGCAAAGCCAGTGGTAGCGGATATTCGCAGATCGCTCAAGTGCCAGTGGATAATAATTCTTATGACGATAATAGTGTAGATAAAGGATCGCTGAGTTATTACGTTGTCAGAGGAGTGACTGCTAACGGTAGAGAAAGCGGATACTCAAACGAAGTAAGTTCTGCGCCCGGCGTTGCACCTCAATCGCCGTCAAATTTAACAATCAAGACAGAACCGTCTAGCAAGCCATTATTGCATTGGGAAGGCATAAACGATTCAGAGATTACTGGATACAGGATATTCCGTAACTCCACAGGTTCAATACCCTGGACACCAATTGCAACCGTAAATAAATCCGTCCAATCTTTCATTGATGATAATACTTATGCTGGAAACACTTATTACTATACAGTTAGCTCAGTTAATCTTTACAACTGGATCAGCGATTATTCAAATGTTGTTTCCATCAATTTTCCCGTCCCAATAAAGCCTGCCAGCGATCTGAAAATGGTCAAAGTAGTACCCCAGCCCTGTATAGGATTATCAACCATAAAATTTACCAATCTCACCCATGAAGCAAACATAAGGATATACACACTTGATGGAAAGCTCATTAAAACGATATATCACGTCAACGGCACCAATGAAGAGGAATGGGATTTGCAAAGCGACTCAGACACACCGTTAGCAAGTGGCATGTATATATACCACATAGAATCATTCAAACCCGAAGAAGCAAGCAAGTTTACTATCAATGGAAAGTTTGCAATAATAAAGTAAAAGACTTACTAGACTATAGAAAGGCACGATTAATAATACAAAAAGTATAATGTACCCCGAAAACTTAAACACATTAAGGTGGATTTTCTACAAAAAATATGGTAGATTTCTCAACGAAAATGTCCTTTGAAAATTAAATTTACATGCTATTATCTAATCATTCTATCAACATTTTAACATATACATTTCTAAAATTGTCGGAGAAAATGATGTTATGAAATTTTATAAGGGTTATATTTTCGATATGGATGGTGTATTGTATCTTGGTGATGAGGTTATACAGGACGCCATAGAAGCTATTAACTTATTAAAAAATAAAGATCGAAAAGTAATATTTATGACTAACAATTCGTCTAAGCTTTCATCAGAATACCTGATTAAGATTAAAGAGATAGGTGTCTCATCAGTTGAAGAAGACGAAATTATCACTTCGGGTGATGTTGCGGCTATATATCTAAAAAAAGAACTTCAGACAAACCCGGATAAAAAAAATGTGCTTTGTGTATGCGGTGATGCAGTTAAAACATTGATGAAAAGAATTGGCATGAATGTGATTGATCCCAAAGATTATAAAAACGCTCATTACGTCGTTGCAGGAATAACAACTGATTTCAACTGGGAAATTGGTAATTACGCTGCCAACGCAATCGCCGTTTATGGTGCTAAGTTTATTGGTACAAATCCTGATATAGCGAAGCCTGTACCTAATGGTGAAATATTTGCAGGAACTGGCGCAATTATTAACTTTATCGAGACTGCGTCACAAGTCAAAGCTACTATCATGGGAAAGCCTTATCCTGAAATATATAATGCAATACTCCAGCGTATAAAACTGGAAAAAACTGATACTCTGATGGTTGGTGATCTCTTAAATACAGACATAAAAGGAGCGTCTGATTTTGGTATGGATTCCGCTTTTGTACTTACAGGATTAGATAAAAGAGAAGATATACAAAGGTATGCCATCACTCCAACTTATGTGATAGAAAGCTTGATGGAATTGATAAGTTTCTAATTTTTTAGTTTTCAATGGGTTATATAAATATGAGATATAAACCAATATTTTTTATTTTGTCCTTTATATTAATGGCTTCATCTTGTTACTGTGATAATCCGCCATCTTCTCCATCAGAAATATCCATATCAGATACACCGAATGATGATGGGAGCAGTGTACAACTGAAATGGAAGCCTTCCTCTGATGATGGGAAGGGAGAGAATGACGTAGTTTCGTATACGATCATGCGCTCATCTGAACCTAAGAATATGAAGGTCATTAAACAGGTAGAGGCAGGATCAAAAAAATACGCTGATACCAAACTGAAAAGAGATAATCCATATTATTACGTGATACAGGTAAAAGACAAATCAGGAAACACTTCAGATTCCTCTATTATTGGACCTGCTATTCCTACTGCACAATGGTTCAACAGGAATATGGCTCCTGCGGGTATAGGGATCGTCGTTTTCGCTGTCATCTTATTATTCTGGATATATTACGCAAGATCGGGAAAGCAGGTATTTATCAGGCGAATTGCAGGTCTTGATGCTATTGATGAATCCATCGGCAGAGCTACTGAGATGGGGCGTTCGATACTTTATGTTTCAGGAACAGGGAGTATAAGAAGCGTTGCGACCATTGCATCTATGAATATATTATCAAGAGTGGCACGTATGATTGCTGAATATAATATCCCGCTTAATATACCATGCAACGATCCTGTGGTTATGAATATCGAGCGAGAGATAGTCCAAAACGCTCACCTCGACGCTGGTCATCCTGATACATATAAACAGGATAGCATATACTTCGTTTCTGAAGAGCAATTTGCTTATGCGGCGGCTGTTGATGGTATAATAATGCGAGAGAGACCTGCCACGATATTCTATATGGGTGCTTTTTTGGCGGAATCCCTTGTATTTAGTGAAGTCGGTAGTTATGCAGGCGCTGTTCAGATAGCCGGAACGGATTCCATTACGCAATTACCTTTCTTCATAACAACCTGCGATTATACACTCATGGGAGAGGAACTCTATGCCGCAAGCGCGTATCTGTCAAAAGAGCCCTTACTTCTTGGGAGCCTGAAGGGTCAAGATTGGGGCAAATTACTCGTCATCACAATCATATTAATTGGTGTGGTTATGCAGTTGCTTGGTTTCAATTGGTTTACTGACCTGCTAAATATGCGCTGATAGATTAGTAGACTCCAAGATTCAAATATTGCATTATCTGGTAAATACAATTCATAGGTTTGATCTGCGAATATCCGCTCAATCCGTGTCATACAAATTCTATTTCCTAAACATTAATTCAGTTGACTGTAATCATTAAAAAATGCCATTTTGACACAATTGTAGGATGGGTAAATGGTTTTGAATTATTGTTTTTACAAGATTCATCAGCTATTAATTATTGTAAATGTAAATAACAAGCAAAAACCATTTAGCCATCCTACTGTAAACCCATTTTTTAACGATTACTTGACTGATAAAATTATTTTGTTTTTATTCTATGTTTAATCAAATCCGTTTTTTGCTAATATTTCAGCTATTACTATGTCTGATTATAAATTGCGCATGGTGTGACTTTGCGATAGTTCAGAATGGTAAGCCTTCATGCTCAATAGTTATGCCTGAAAATTCTACCGACCAAGAAAAGTATGCCATGAGCGAATTGAACGTATTCATTGATAAACTTACAGGTACAACTCTGGAACAGAAGCCGGACTCAATCCCTTTACCAGAAGGAAACTTTATCCTGATAGGAATTTATGGTAACAACAGATACATAGACGATTTATCCAGTAGGCGTTTGATCTCTCACAAAGATGAATTGGAAGAAGAAGAAACTATTGTAAAAGTTATTCATGATGGTGGGCGTACTCAGCTTGTAATCACTGGAAAACAGGGAAGAAGCGTCATATACGGTGTTTATGAAGTTATCGAGAGGATGATAAAGAAGGCTACTGGATTCAGCACTGTTGATACAGATTTCTATTTAACTCATGTACCGTCAATTGTCATAAGCGATTTGAATCTGCGATCAAAACCTTTTTACCCAATTCGATGTACTATTTCGCAAGAGGACCCAACGTGGTTAAGCAGACACAGGCTTAACGTAAGCGGCGCAGAAGGTGTCTGGACTGGAACGGGCATTGATGATGGGCTTGGTTCTGCCTTCAAATACGTCTATGAATCACAATTTGATGATATGCAAGATGAGACTTTAACACAAAGATGGAAGCGAGTAGGAAATTTACGGGAAAGATTATGGAAGCTAGACGAAAAAGGTATTGAGTCTTATCTATTCATGTACGTAATGGGTGAACCGACAAAAGCCATGATGAGAAATCGTCCTGACTTACTAGAAGATGAAGTTAAATATCAGAATTCGAGAAATGGTGAATCATATAGACCAATATCGTGGACGAAACCTGAATCACGAAATATGATCAAAGAGCTTGTCAAGAGCATTGTAAGGACTTATTCGCCACAACTTACCGGTTTCCATCTGCGTTCATGGGGTTGGGAAACTCGTGCGCCGTCAGGAGACAATACTCAGTTACAAAAACAACTATGGGACATATATTTTGACATAATCAATTCCGCTCATGAGGTAGACCCAAACTTTAAATTCATTATCTCAGGATACGGAAATTCATGGTTAAAAGACCCAAACAGTAACTATATCGCTAAACTCCCAAAGGGAACAATATTAATGCAAAAATGGGGTATAGACGGTGAACCGACAAACGATCCAGAAATTAGTGACGATTTCATAAACACTGTCAGCAAATATGGTCAATGGGTTGTTATCATCTCGCACGACGTTGAGGAAGTTATGCCACTGTGGATGGTAGAGGCAGACCTTTTTACTGAAGGCGTCAGGAAATACTCCAATATACCGAATTTGAATGGTCTTGGTGGATTTACACTTCAAGGAGATAATGGGCTGGCACATCTGGATAAGATCGTAAGCTCACGCTTGAATTGGAATCCGAATGAGGATTACGTTGCATTAATGAAAAACTACCTCATCAGCTATTACGGTGTTACGTCTGCAGAATACATCCTTTCAGGTATAAGGCATAATACGAAGGTTCTGTCTGACTATTTCTCTGATTACGCAGGTTTGTTATCTATCACGGGGGAATATGGCAATGGCTCTCGTGGGTATGCAACTAGATTCTGGAACATCATCGGTAAGGACGCAGTGAAAGATACATTATCCATGCCCGACCTGAAAAATGTACAATATGCAAAGGAAAGGCTGATGTCACTTTTGCCAGTGCAACAGAAATCAGCTAATGATATGTATTCAGCAAAAAAATCGCTTTATCCCGTATCAGATCAGGCGTTATCTGACTATCTTGATGGTATGCACTTGATGAGAATGTGGGTACGATTTTTTGAGTCAAGACTATGTTTAGCTGAAGCAAAAGAATCAGGTTTCAAAGGCGAAACGTCTGAACAAGTGAAACAAAAAATTTCTAGTGCAACCGAATATTCCAGAGAGATGCAAGAAGAAATTGCAGAGATAAAAAAATTCGTAAACGTGTTTGACTATAAAGATGATACCGCAAGAGATTCTTTAATAAAACCAATAAACGAAGAGATAGAATTCCTCAAGAGCTTTGATCCCAAAAGTATTATCTCCATAATTGGACAGGGTAGTAAGTATGAGGAGTCGTATCTAGCAATAAATAACCTGATTGTGCATCCAAGTCCGGCAAGTGTTTTTGCGACCTTCTGTTACGAATTAGAGTCCAGCGCTGATGAAGTAAAAATAACCATCTACACAATATCAGGCAGAAAAGTTAAATCCATCAGCGGCGCATCAGCCCAAAGGGGATACAATGAGGAGATGTGGGATACGAGGAACAATGACGGTGACAAGGTTGCAAACGGCACTTATTTCTACAAAATGGTAGCAGAAAAAGACAGTAAAAAAGTCCAACAAATAGGCAAACTATCAATTATAAGATAGCAATTCTTGATATGGAGAAAATATTACTATTGATGGCTCAATTGATACAGACAAATACCTCGATTACTTTGACACTTTTATTAAAGAAGGCACAACAGGACAGATTTCTGCATTCGTTTTGGAGCCGATTCAAGGATGGGCGGGAAGCATCATGCCTCCAGATGACTTCTTTCCGAAACTAAGGAAGTTTCTTGATGAGCGTGGAATACTTCTCTTTGCTGACGAGGTTTTAACTGGTATGGGTCGTACCGGTAAATATCTCTGCATGGAACACTGGGATACATTGCCCGATATTGTCACACTGGGAAAAGGATTTGGTAACGGATTTCCTGTCACTGCTATGGTTGTCAGAGAACCTTATGCGGATGCTGTGGATAAGATAAGCGCATCCACAAGCTATGGTGGTAATCCGATGGCTTGCGCCTCTGCGCTTGCCAGCATTGAGGTTATTGAGGAAGAGGGATTGCTTGATCATGCTATGGAATTAGGTGATTTGTTTGCAAAACGTATGTCGGACTGGACATCAAAATACGCTATTGTCGGTGATACACGAGTAAAAGGCTGTCTGATGGGTGTTGAACTCGTAAAAGACAAGAAAACAAAAGAACCTTTTGACGAAGCGGGAAAACTCATATATCAAAGGGCTTTCAAAAAAGGTCTGGCATGGATACCAGCAGGACACATATTGCGCATGAGTCCATCGATCATCATGCCCGAAGACGTGGCTCAAAAAGGCATGGATATTATCGAGGAATCAATCGCTGAAGTAGAGAAAGGATTAGGATATTGAAATGGGCGTATCAGTATTAGAGTCTCAAGTCCTGGGTGTGTAAAGTTATATGGTTTAACTGAAGGAGGTTTGATATGTGTTTATCTCAGTTCTTGCAATCTCTTGTACCGCCGCTGGTAGGTTCTTTTTCCGGCGTATTTGTAGCATTTTTAATTAACTCCTATATATCACGACGAAAGAGAAAAAAGCAACGAAAGGATTTACTCCTGCTTCTACACGCGGCACTTGAGAAAAATAAATTACGAGTTGAGAAATTAGAGGAGAAACTGGAGAGAGGCATATATACACCACACTACAAAATAGATGTTCTACCACTTGAATCGACAGTGTCTCTTCAATACGAGCTTATTGATAGTTTTAACCTGAAAAAGAACTTAGATACTGTGCGATATGAACTATCGCATTTAAATCGTAAGCTTGATATATTAGTAACCACTCAAAATAATGAAGACTATAGAATTGCAGTGGTGGACTCTACTCTAGCACTTTTGCGCGGCAATGATGAACCATCCCTGTCAAAAAGACTAGAAGATACTCTGACTTTGATTAATTCTGAACTTGGTGATAATGCCTGAATATGCCAAGAAACTTTATCTAAAAGTGTTCGTAGGATTGGTAAATAGTTTTTTGTAAGTATTGATTCAATATTTACCCATCCTAATGACTAGCACTAAAGGTTAATAGCATGGGAAGGTAGTCTTAACATTCTTGAGAATTCTTATAAAGTCTTTAGGATTAGACAATACAAGGTTCAAAGCTATCTATTAGTCCGTTACAATAAAATATATGACAGAAATAATTATACCTATAACAAACAACATCACCAATGTTATCCAAATTCCTATACCTGTTTTTAACACTTTTCCCAACGCGTCGTCCATCTTAAAAATATCACGTATCTCTTTATGAAAATTTTCATCTTGGACAGTGTTAATCACTCCACGTCCTACAGCTTTTGCCGTGTTGTAGGCTTTTTTGGGAGCCACCTCTCTTTTGAATTGTCTAATTGCTTCAGCCCTTTGATCTGCACTCAAGTTATAACCATCAATGCTCTTATGAAAGTATCTTTCAGCAGAATCAATGTCATTTAGTGATGTATTCTTTTTCATCAAGTACAATTTTGATAACGCCCAAGATATTTCTGGTGCATTCTTAAATTTAGAACTCATTGAATTTAGCAGGCTGATACCCTTATCCACATCATCTTTAATACCATAAGCTAATGCTTTATTAACATAACCAATAGGTAACTCAGGATCAATTTGTATGATCCTTTCACTTATTTCAATGGCTAAATCTATTTGGTGTTTCTGTTTTAAATCTATAATCAAAGTGGATTTTAGTATATAACCATTAACAAGATTAGGAACTATAGATATTATTTTATCAGCAAGGTTCATAGCCTGATCATAATTCCTTTGCTCAATGCTAATATAGCCCATCATCTCATAGGCTTCCCAAAATGATGGCTCAAGTATAGTAGCTTTTTGAAATGAAGTATATGACTCATTCAGATTACCAGCTTCCATTAATCCTATACCTATAATAAATTCTTCTGTTGCACGCGGTAAAATATATAATTCGCCTTTAACTTCCTGATCATAGGTTCTTCTTTTTTCTGGATTAGATAATACTTCATAAGCTTCATTCAATTCCTTCTGTTTTTCTGACGCTAACTGATACAATGGGCTATTAATATGTTTATCTGGGTGGTAGAGCTTACTTTTTTCATGGTAAGCTCTTTTAATCTCATCTGATGTTGCATTCTCTGAAACACCAAGAACGTTGTAGTAGCTTATGGTCTTCATTAGTTGCCCTCCTTACAACCGTTTACATATAGGACATCATGACTTTATAGCCTACACACTTACATTCTATATTATATTTTACATCTGTCAACACTTTTGTAGTTGTAATCCACTGTTATAATTTGGTATTATCTACTCACCAGTGCGTAGGGGTTTATATGGCTTAACTGAAGGAGGTTTGATATGTGTGCTGAACAGATTAGTATCATTCAAACTGTAGGGCTTATCTTTGTTGGTGCTATGCAGGCTTATTTTGCCTATCGGTTGTGGCTAGTGTCGAATCAGCAGAAAAACATCATAGAAACACAAACGGAGACCAGCAATTTGATGAATATGTATACCCAATTCATGTCTATTGCAAATTTTATCACTGATCGAGAGGATAATGCAAAATTGGACTATGACAGAGAAATTGAAAAGCTTAAGTCTTTATTAAACAATCCGCCAGGTCCGCTAGGACAGGATATTCTTCTACAAATGGTTGAGGATTTAAAGAATGCCCAGACTAATTATAGTAAAAGGATTCAATCTGTTAAGGCAATGAAGGAAGAATTAGGAAAATTCCTAAAATCTTATGAAGAAATATTGAAAAAGAAAAGTCAAAACTAGATGCCAGATAATATAATGATCCATACTAGAGTCATAAATCCTGAGCGTGTAAGGACTTATATGGCTTAACTGAAAAGGGTTTGATATATGTTATAGATTTTCACATGGATAATTCTAATATTGTTTTTGCTGGTTTTATGATCGTCTAGTCTTGAAAGTATTGTAAGAACGCGCTGCGTATGGAGGTAGAATATGAGTAACGACAAACGAATGAAGGCGTCAGATGTTTTTCGGGAGTCGGAATATGTCTTTTCTAGTAAAACATCATTTGAAGAGGCTTTTCCCCAAATCAAGAACGTGGAGATTGAAGTAGAAGAAATAGGTGTTGGAGTTTCACAATGGATAGGAAAGAGCGTTTATACAAGACATGTCGGGGAATTTATAGATTGCCATAATCCAACATGTTATAATGGTGGTTTTTCAATTGGGAAACTCCTGCGCGAGATGGTGAAGACTAGGCAAACTGACTTAGAAGAAACAGAATTCTGTCAGGGAAATGAAGGTTCGCCAAAAGGCAAGCGGCTGTATAGAAAATGCTGGAATAAGTTTAATGTAAAAGTTCATATAGATTACAAGGAGTCTGCACAATAATTTTGGTAAATAGTAATGCCACACAATCTAAATTATGAAAACCTAGAGGCATTTAGTCTCTCGCACCTCTAGCTGTCGCTGTTGTGAATGTCTATGACCCCATATCTTACACTACAAAGTCTATTATAAAGGAGGATATTTAAATGGATAAACTAAGAGTTGCGTTATTGGATACGGAGGGCAGGCTATAGGTAACATCTATCCTCACATAGTGAGTATACCAGAGATGGAATTTGTCGCCTGCTATGACCTTATTGCTGAGAAAGCTAAGAATAATGCTGAACGTTTCGATATGAAAGCCTAGTATACCGATTATGAAAAGATGGATCTGTCAAAACTCCCCTCTTGAGAGAGGTCCAGGAGTGTGTTCTCTAAAAAGAGGTTAGATATGCCGAAAACTAAGGAATTAAAGACTTTTCAGATAGTAAAAAACGATAATCAATCTAATGCAAGGACAGGAATACTGAGAACGCTTCACAGTGAAGTACAAACGCCTGTATTCATGCCAGTTGGTACTTATGCAACAGTCAAAACCTGCACTCCTGATGAGCTTGAATCGTTGGGAGCATCAATCATTCTTGGCAATGCTTATCATCTTTATCTCAGACCGGGACATAATATCGTAAAGAAAGCTGGCGGGTTGCATAAATTTATGTCTTGGAAACGCTCAATACTTACTGATAGTGGAGGGTTTCAGGTTTTCAGTCTTGGGGCAAACCGTGAGATTACTGAGGAAGGCGCCATTTTCAAATCTGAGATTGATGGCTCAAAGCACTTTTTCAGCCCTGAAAGGTCTATCGAGATACAAAATGCCATCGGCGCAGATATTATCATGAACTTTGACGAATGTACGCCGTATCCCTGCGACTACGAATACGCAAAGAACTCTATGGAAATGACGACAAGATGGGCGAAACGGTGCAAATCTGCACACAAGAGCAATCAATTACTTTTTGGGATCGTGCAGGGAAGCGTTTATCCTGATCTTAGGCGTAAAAGTGCCGAATCTTTAGTTGAGATAAACTTTGACGGATATGCTCTTGGTGGATTAAGTGTTGGTGAAGAAAAAGAAATGATGTATAATATGGTAGGATGCACGACACCTCTTTTGCCAAAGGAAAAACCGCATTACCTTATGGGAGTCGGAACGCCCGAAAATATCGTTGAGTGTGTGTCACTTGGCATAGATATGTTTGACTGCGTTATGCCGACCAGAAATGCACGCAATGGTTCATTATTTACCAGCGAAGGTATGATAAAGATAAAGAACGCTCAATTTAAGCGTGATTTCACCACGCTGGATCCAAAATGCAGTTGTTATACATGCACAAATTTCAACCGTGCCTATCTAAGACATTTGTTTATGGCAAACGAGATACTTGGTCACAGACTACACACGATACACAACCTGCATTTTTACCTTAGTCTGATGAAAGGTATACGCCAATCAATATTTGATGGGACATTTTTCAAGCTGAAGAATGATGTTAGTGCACTGGTATTAAAAGGACAGGAGTAATGAATTGCAGCAATCAACTTTTTAGTATCATCTTTGTATTCGGTTTGCTTGTATTTTATTCTATATCATCGTGCTATTCATCATCTGATGTAAGCGAACTTGGGTTCATAATGTCAAACAATCCCATACAGGATGTTCCCAAAATAACCCAAAAACATACACATATCGGAATCCTGACTGGCATGATCAGGTTCTATCAATTATTCATATCCACTCAAGATGAACCTGTTTGCAATTTCACACCATCATGCTCACAGTTTGGAATTGACTCTTTACGTGAGTTTGGTGCGATAAAGGGTATACTTCTATCATCTGATCGGCTTCAAAGATGTAATGGTATGTCTGTTCCTTATTACAAATCGGATTATAAGTCAGGAAAATTTATTGATCCTGTGCAGGTGTATTCTGAATTATTGGGTCGAAAATAAAAATGGATAACATAGTATTTGGGTCTTCGGACTATGGAAAGTTTTTAAATCCCCCTAACCCCCTTTTTCAAAGGGGGAATGGTTCTATTTCCACCTTTATCTCCCTTTCAAAAGAGGGAAAGTGGGATTGTAGATTAACCTTACGAAACTTTCGTTATTTTTTTACTGCTTTGATTATTTATTCTTGTTTTAGCTCTGTGGTTTCTATATCTAAAGCGACTGACTATTACAGTGCTGAAAACGTCCATAAGTTTGCAGAATATCTTTATCAAGAAGGCGACTATGTAAGGTCAGCGAAAGAATATGAGCGATATTTACTCAACTTGCAGGGAGCAGATGAAGCATTATTCAAGATAGGTCTATGCTATCGTCATACAGGAGACACTCAAAAGGCAATAGGTTTCTTTCAGAGAATAACAAAAGAATACCCTAAAAGTGATTTCAAATTCTCTGCAAACTATCAGATAAGCTATTCATATTTCCTCTCAGGGCAATACAAAGAATCCATAGGATATATTGAGCAAGTCTTAAAAGAAACCGAAGGCGAAAAACGTCAAAAACTAGAGACTCTTTTGGCTTTTAATTATCTTAATCAAAGGCAATGGCGATCCGCAAGCAATTTGCTGAATTCAGTAAAGATGCCGTTAGAAGATAAAATTACAGAAAACATCATGCTAGAACTCAAAGATTGTTCACGAGAAGGAATAAACCTGAAGCGGAAAAGCAGGTTTTTAGCCAGCCTTATGTCTGCTATACTCCCCGGGTCTGGAAAAATTTATAGTAAACAATTTGGTAATGGCATTTTTTCATTTGTTCTCGTGGGCACTACAGGTTTATTGGCGTGGGATGGATTTCGAGAGAATGGTGTTAAATCGGTAAAGGGATGGATATTTGGAAGCCTGTGTTCAGTATTTTACACAGGCAACATCTATGGTTCAGGCATCTCTGTCCTTGCTTATAATCATCAGGCAGAGACAGATATTCTAATGCGTTTACCATCTCTGCCGGATGAGTAATGAATGATGAGTGATCAAAGTCAATAAACTAATGGCTCTTTGGGATATAACGGGGAATTTTCCGTAGGGGCGAAGCCTATGCCTCATAAACGCTGATTATATAATTTACAATAGCAAATGCTTCGCCCCTACAATATTATCCCCGTAAATTACCAAAGAACCAAACTAATTCCTCATCACTGTTCACTAATTATTATACTTGAAGGAACCATATCCCTTGTGAATCTGGAAGTTTCTCAGGATGAAATGCGGATTCATATCCGAGTTTCTTCAAATCGTCTTCGGAGAAATTCCAGCTTTGAGGATTCAAATCTTTGTTATAATGGAAGTGCCATCCACCTTTTTTTGTAATCTTCACGAGGATACCAAAAACTTCAAGCTCTAATTGCTTTATTCTTTCTTTAAATCTATCGCTAAATGGGTTCAGAGAATATTGTCGGATAGCCCAATTAGTAAAAGGAACGCCAAAAACTGCGGTGCTTATCATAATGTCAAACTGTCTTCCCTCGAAGACCTGATCAGCCCTGTCAACACTTGCTCTATAATAATTACATCCTTTGTATTCTGATGGACCGTTATAGTTGACGTCTATGGCTGATACTTTTGCTCCCATTTGAGCAAGTATAACAGGTATTGAAAAAACTTCTGGCTCTCGTCCGGCGCCAAGCACCAGAACTTCTTTATCCTTCCATCCATTAGCCAGTGATTCAAGCATCCTTATTTCATCAAGATAGGGACCTAAATATTCATCATTTTCAATAGGTTTCTGATCTACTTTAATATTTTCGTTCACATTTTCCATTCCAACAGCCTCCTGCACGTTAAAATCTTCTTGTACTTCCGATATTTCCTCTTTGAATATGTCTACTTTTTCTTCTCTAGTAAAACCATCAAATAACTTGCTTATACTACCAAGATAGCTTGATAATGATACGTCATCCCTGAAACCAGAAAGGGTTTCCTTGCTATTTAATTTTTTCAAGAGCGCATCTTTTGCTTCCAATAAAAGTTTGAATCTCTGTTCTTTCTCTTCTTTATGTGGATCATTTGGGTTTTTATCTGGATGGTATATCTTGGCTAGTTTTTTAAATGCGCCCTTAATTTCTTTTTCAGTTACGCTTTTAGCATTATTCAACCCCAGTATTGTATAGTAATCAGATGGCTGGAAAAACATGCTCAGATATTGTGAAGCTATCTCAAAGTTAGGGCTCCGTCCGCGCATAATCCTATATAATTCATCATCTTCTATGAAAATTTTTGATCTTCCACCAAGTCTATAAATTATCTCCTGTCTGAGTTTGGCAAACATTCTTGCCTCTTCCCTGATAGCGGAGATAACGTCCTTGCCCATCTCCAATATATCGTTAAAGTTTAGCTTTTCCCAGAAAGATTTATTTTTGTTTATCCTTTTGAAAGCGGATATGTATTCATCCTCAAGAGTTTTCATTGCTTCTGCGCGTTTTTGCTCGTTTTCTGGTGTTTTTTCTTCTTCATCATTTTTGTCTGGCTTGTCTGGTTCTTTTTTTTCGGGATTTTGCTGTGCTTTAATCTCTCCGACATGCTCCAGACAATAGTTTGCTATGTGATACTTTATCTCAAGGTCTGATGGGTCAGAAAAATAGACCGTCTCGTAATCAGAATATTTCAAGGCAGAGAATTCCGATAGCTTGACGGATAACTCGTCATTTTTACATTCAGATATTAAGGCTTCGCAGGCTATTTTGCCAGATATGCCTTCAGGAAATACCTGAACCGCTTTTCTTATGGTCAATGCTCTATAAAGATTTTGAACAATTGGCCAGATAAGCTCCTTTTTCATTTCCAGCGATATTTCTTTGAAGTTTATATTGTTTAATCCCTCATGGAGCGGTGCTTTATATTTAGCAAATACCCTCTTTATTTCTTGACTTGCATAAATCTCACAATTATCGTCATTAGATAATATGCTGATGGCTTCTGAATAAGTCAGTGCGATAGCAACGTTATATTTAGCAGAAAATGGTATTGAGTCAGACCTGAAGTCGAATTCCACTTCGGAATTACGATTCTGGACGTGCTTCTTGTCGTTCTCATCAATGAAGCGCAGACTTAAATCGTCAACTTTATTAAAACCGTAGCTTCTCAACTGTCTGTCAATAGAATTCCAATCTAAAATTTGAAATTTCTTCTTTGTAGACAGTCCGAAGTCAATTTCTAAGTTCTGAGAGGAGTTTAACACAAAAGTTTCATCTATGTGACTATTTTCTATTTCCGATGGAAGTTCGGGTTCGTTTTCTTCATCTAATAGGTCAATTGTTCTTCTTTGTATCATGGATGGTTTTTTTGAATCCGTTTTAGTTTAGGCTTACATTCCTCATTAGGGGTCAGTTTGAATAAATAAGGTTGATCCATAGAGATTCTTCTGCGATACTTTAGGTATAGCAAAAGAATAAAGTATCAAAGGAGGATACCTCTAATGGAAATAATATTCAATATAATAAACTACTA
>Ga0315279_10002795_pt1 | contig 25452 bp, 13 predicted proteins | sample YL17G06_20_MG_FD_203694 | JGI IMG/M metagenome (GOLD analysis project Ga0315279, IMG submission 203694) | Sediment microbial communities from Yellowstone Lake, YNP, Wyoming, USA - YL17G06_20 | ecosystem: Environmental > Aquatic > Freshwater > Lake > Sediment | place: USA: Wyoming | collected...
ACTCTGACAAGCGGAAGCTTTACAACCCTAGCCTTCACGTGGAACACTTCTGGCTTTGCTAAGGGCAAGTATACGATAAGCGCTTATGTTTGGCCTGTTCCAGGCGAAACAGACACGTCGGACAACAATTTCACTGGCGGCTGGGTCAGAGTATCGATGGTTGGAGACTTGACCGGCGGCACTCCTAATCCATGGGACTTCGTTCCAGACAGAAAGGTCGACGGCAAAGACATAGCAATAGTGGCTTTGTGCTTCGGCTCAGCACCCGGATGCCTCCCTCCATACATATGGAACCCCAACTGCGACGTAAACGGCGATGGCAAAGTGGACGGCAAAGACATAGCCATAGTCGCCTTACACTTCGGACAAGCAGACCCGTAAACCCCTCTTTTTTTCTCATTCTGAAAAAGTCCCCCGAATCACTTTGACTGCGGACTTTCTTGCCGCTTCTCAGTCAGCTTCAATTTCTTTGCGAGATGCGGTTGCCGGGATTTAAACCCGGGTCGTCATCGAGATTTTTGGCGCAGAAATAATCTTAAGCCCAATACACTCGTGTGCAATGGGCTCTATGCGAAAGGGAAGTGGACTGGCTGTCAGGTTTCCAAGATTTACGGGAAACTATAGGCTTGATGAGACAGCAGAAGGCGCAAGGACAGTAGAAGAAGTCGTTGAAATGTACAAGAGTCAACTCAGAAAATCGCTGAATAGTAAACCATGGCTGGTGTGAAGAAGATCTCATAGTGTGAAGAGTTGTGGGCAGCTCTTCTAACGGACTCTTGGATACTGAGGAATTTTGAAAAAGAAACAGTAATTCTCTCCTATCATAACAACGGAGGCGTGTGCTCATTCTGTGTCCAGTGCTATGTCAACGCTATCCCGCATGTTCAGTAAATAGAAGGTTTCGCGCGAATTCAAAACTGCATCTCAGTCACGACTTGACCAGAGGTTCAATCGAGTTTATCTCCATAAGCTGTAAATATCGAGGGCTTTCTTAATTGTGTAGGAGAAGAAACAGTGGCAAAGAGAGTCCTGTTGCTTTTTGCTTTCATCCTCGGCTGTACGTATGTCTCATGTTGGGCGCCGTGGATTTGCTGTTTGTAGGTGACTGCCATGGACAGCTTTCTTATTGCACTTTTTTCTGCTCTTTTCTCAATTATATTTTATCCAGTTCTAATGTTGTATGTTGCTCTAGTTGTAGGTGCAGGCGTGTTTACATGGTTAATTCTTGCAGTTATGCTTAGTCCATATGTTGCCTTGTGGTATTATGTTATTAGAAGACGCACGCTCAACTACATTAAGGTTTTACTTGATAATGAGCCTTATGTTTGGGATGTAGAGAAAGCTCTAGCTGAATATGTAGAGTTGCTTAAGAAAGAGAGGAAGAATCGCCACTAGATTTACTTTCATAATTCCACCCCCTTTTTCTTTCGTTAAAATTTAACGATAGCGCGCGCGCTAGCCGTAGTCAGCCACGTTTAGCCCTACCCACCCTTAAGAACTTGGTGAAGTAACCTAGGCCACGAGGTTAGACGATAACAACAGACGCTTACATTACACCAGATCACTGAAGCCACGAAATGCACACGCGCCAACCAACTTAAGCTGAAGTTTCTCTGGTACACTCCGACGCAGAACTGCCACCTTGACCCCTTCAAACTGGGCTTAGGCGTCAAATCGTGCATAGCCGCAAACATCAACATGTGCATCGGACCGAACGGCGACGTTTACCCGTGCCAAAGCTATTTTGAAAGCCTCGGCAACATTTTGAAAGATGACTGGAGCAGAATTTGGAACAATTCGCTTGCCGTGAAGATTAGGAAAAGAGAATATGCTGAGCCAAAATGCAAGGACTGTCCACAGCTGCAAGTTTGCGGAGGAGGGTGTCCGTTGGAACTGCAGAAAGAGAACTACATTTGCGGCGAGTCGTAGCTCTTTGGGGAATTCCAGAAGCTTTTTACGAATCATTCACCAGTTGATAGTTGTAGTCATCTTGACATGCGATGAGGAGGGGGAACCTTGAGAATCATCCACAGCCATGGTCTTCGAAATGTGCTGCTACTGTGCATTTTCCTTTTTCTTTTTGGCAGTTCTGTTCTTGAGGGCAAGCAATCGTACATGGGCGCGGCTGAAAATGCCTTTTTGGTTTCACGATCTGCGCGCAGCTATGTTATGGCCGGCTTCACTTCAATACAGCAGGCAATAAATGATGCAGAGAATGGTTCTATAATCCAAGTTCCTGCAGGTACCTACAATGAGCATGTGACGATAAACAAATCAATCTCTCTTGTCGGTGAAGACGTTCATGCTACAATCATTGATGGGAATAATGGAGGTACTGTGGTGCAAGTTCTGGCCAACAACGTCAGCATTTCTGGTTTCACGATAAGATATAGCGGGTGGGGCTGGACTAACAATGGCATTTATGTCCATTCTGCTGACAATTGCCAAATAAAGAACAATTATCTGTTTGTTAACTGTCACAACATTCGGCTGAACTGTTCACGGGGATCCAGAGTGACGAATAACATCATAGATGGAAATGGTTATGGCATTAGGTTCTTGAGCTCAGAGAATTGCGTCGCGACAGACAACGAAATATCCAATTGCATCGGAGGGGTTCATTTGGAGAATGCGACAAACTGCACGGTTCAGAAGAACTGTCTCACACAGAACAGTCAGGGAATCCGTTTCTATTCTCCTTGCGCGTACAACAGGGTTTTCGAGAATCTTGTGTGTAACAATACGTACGATGGCATGATAGAGCTGATGCCAGGGAACACTACACTCTTAGACAACTTCATCTTTCACAACAATTTCATCAACAACACTGAACCCTTCATCTACAAGGTTTACGGCACAACGTGGGATGATGGTTACCCTTCTGGAGGGAATTATTGGAGCAGGTACAACGGAACAGATTCCCATGGCGGGTTTTATCAGAACGAAACTGGATCTGACGGCATAGGAGACACGGCGTATGCGGTTAACGCCTATGACGTGGACAGATATCCACTCATGCAACCTTATGGTTCTGTCCGCAATCTCAACACAAACCTGACCTACTTGACGATACATGATGCTATTGACGCTCCTGAGACCTTAGATGGGCACACGATATTTGTTAGGAATGGAGTCTACAATGAACATTTGACAATAAACAAGACCTTGTCGCTTGCCGGAGAAGATCAGAACATGACGATCATAGACGGTCAAGCCACTGGCACAGTAGTGACTATCGAGGCAAACAATGTCTGTGTCGCCAAGTTCACGGTAAGAAACGGTGGATTGAGTTATCCGCCCTATGGTAATGATTGCGGCATTCTCCTAGACCATTGCAATGGATGTAATCTCAGCCAAGTTCAAGTGACAAACAGCAGGATAGGGATATACCTCTTCTTTTCAACAAACAATATCATAGAACACAATCTCGTCTGCTCCAATCATGAGAATGGAATCTGGCTGTGGTACTCCGGCAACAACACTCTAGGAGAGAACAGAATGCTGAACAATCGGTACAATTTCGGCGTCTTTGGCGGCAGCTTCTCAGACTTTAACAACCCGATAGACGCTGGCAACCTAGTGGACGAAAAGCCAATCAGATATGTCATTGGTGCGGAAAACCAAGTTTTCGACGATCGAACAGGCACGGGTGTCATTTATCTTGTGAACTGTTTCAACGTGACCGTGTGTGATTTGAACTTGACGAGCAATGGGCACGGCGTTTTCTGTTATAACGTCACTCAGTCTGAAATACGGGATGTGACGACAGTGAGTAACAATTACGGAATATACCTTCAAGATTCAAGCAATATTTCTGTGAGAGGCAATCTGGATGTGAATGACTGGGTTGGGATAAGTCTCCAGAATTCGGGCAATGTTGTTGTGGAAGACAACGTCGTTGTGGATGCTGAGAAGGCGTTGTCACTTTACGAAGCTAGTGGCAACAGAATTGAAGGGAACACGCTCAACAGTTCTGTTTACGGGATTCGACTTTTCAACTCAAACCTCAACATTATCTTTCACAACAACTTGATCAATAACGATGAACAAGCCGACCTCATCAACTCGTACGAAAATGTTTGGGATACCGGTTTGGAAGGAAACTTCTGGAGTGACCATGCACAAGTGGACGCGAACAAGGACGGTATAGAGGATAGTCCCTGCGCTGTCGACGGTAGCGATGTTGATCGGTATCCTTTGATGGGCACTTTTCATAGCTTCAGGATAAGTTCTGAAGATGACTCTTGCGTCACAGTGATTACTAATTCCTCTCTTCTCAGCTTTGTCTTTGAGAACCAAAGTGGAGCAATTAGGTTGATTGTGGATGGTTCAGATGACACCTACGGATTCTGCAGAATGAGTATCCCGAAGAGTGTTGTGGAACCGAACGTTGAAGTCATCATTGACGGCGGATTGACTCAAGTGCTCGACGCGAACTACAGTCTTCACAGTGACAGTTCAAACACGTGGATATTCTTTGCATTTCACCTCTCCTCACATGAGATAATCATAGTCCCAGAGTATTGGCCACTCATACTGTCTTTAGCCCTAGTGTCTGCAATCGCGTGGTATCCTCTGCTCAGGAAAATGAGAAAGGATGGGGAGAGAATTTCTCCGGTTGAATATTATCAGGAACTAGATTGATTTTGGAAGACGCTTGGACCGATATTCGAGCCACTCGCATGCCGTTAAGATTTAAGAAAGAGAATACGCTGAGTCGAAATATAGCGACTGTTCACAACTGCAGATATGCGGAGATGTATGTCCATTGGAACTGCAGAAGGAGGGCTACCTTTTGAACGAATCATAGTGGCCATTTTTTTCTCTTTGATATTTTGAGTCGGGTGATTTCTTCTGCGAAACAGGGTTTTCGATAGGAGGCTTGAAGAGTGGAGGGCAAAACACTGTCTCTAATCTTCTGCACAAATCGCACACAGGCATAGTCTCTGATGATATGCGTCCCTTGGTGGACATATAGAACTTTCATTCAAAAATCTTTTAACTAAGGACTTGCCATAGTTATAGTGCTTAAACATAAAAGGAGAAAGGAGTCTTGAAGAAGAATAGTTCTAAAGCTGTTTCTACTCTCTTTGCTTCATTGCTGTTGATGGGCTTCTTGGGCTCAATAACATCACATTTTACATATGCGTTGCTGAACACGATGACTTTCACTACTGGCGATACGATCAACTTTAGCAGCGTGAACGAGACGACGTTCTGGTCAAATGTTACGATGGAATTCGGAACAGGCATCAGAATACAATTTGTTGAGACGGTGCCGAACGGTTACCTTGAGCCATGCGATTGGATTCGGATAATATGGCCGCAAGGCTTCTATGCTGAACCATGCTCATGGTGGGAAGTGCTTGACTCTCTGGGGAATCCAACAGGAATCGAGTTTCACATAGACGCACTACAGGGACCAGAACCTGGCACGTTCCACGTTGACTATGTCTTTCCTTCTATGCCGCCTTATCCTCCGCTTCCACCTCAACCTGTGACTGCTGAACTAAAGATACAAGTAGTAGAGCCATGTGACTTCTTTGTCGTTCACTGGCCAGAGGCATGGTATCCCCAGGAATGCTCCTGGTGGGAAATAATGGATCCCGAGACTGGCCTGCCAACCGGTTTCGAGTTTCACGTTGACTGGAACAACCAAAGTTGCGAGTTTCACGTCGACCAGGTCACTCCACACATTTACACACCATATTCTCCTGTATACGAAATCAAAGCGAGACAAAAGATAACCGAGATTGAACCGTGCGACTGGTTTGTAGTCTTGGATCCCGCTGGGCTTGTGCCCTCGCCGTGCAGTTGGTGGTCTGTGTGGCGCAATGGTATGCCCTTAGGTGGCAGGTTTCATGTTGACAGCGTGAACGGCAGGGCGTTCCACGTCGACCAAGCGAACCCTAACCCAATCAATTTGAGCAGTTCTCCAGAGTATCCAACTACGGCAAGACAGAATATAGGCTTTTTAAGATCATGTCAATGGTACAAAGTAGATGACCTTGCAAATGCGCCGAAACCTTGCACCTGGTGGAAAGTGCTTGTACCTGGATTGGGAGGACAGTACGCCGAGTTCCACGTTGACCAATCTTATCTCAACAATGGAACGTTTCATATAGACAATGTGCTCGATACGCTATTTCCTTGGTGGCCATCCAATCTGACTGCCGAGAAGGAATTCGTTGGTTTGGGGCCGTGTGATTGGTTCCAAGTGGCGAATCCTCAGGGTTGGCTTCCTGAGCCTTGCTCTTGGTGGAAGGTAACTTGGCCTACAGAATGGGCAGGTGTGTCTTTCCACGTAGATTCCACCGATGGAGTCAGCAAGTTCCACGTTGACGCTGCAGATTCATTGCCTCCAGGACCAACGCCGCCACCATGGAACGTGACCGCCGTCCGCGCTCAACCGCCATCGGGACCGTGGTACGTCAAGCCAGCCTACCCAGACTATGCGCCAAGCGGAATGCCCGACTTTGACGAAAACCAGGACGCTTGGGGACCGAACCCAGGAACCTTCACTTGGTGTGGTCCGGTCGCCGTGGCGAACTCTTTGTGGTGGCTTGATTCCGAGTTTGAGTCGATTCTCAACCCTAACCCTGTGGCGCCGCCGACTATAAGCGACAACTTCAATCTCGTGTCTGCCTGGGGCAACTGGGATGACCACGATGTGAAAAACGTTGATCCACTGGTGCACAACCTGGCTTTCTGGATGGATACTGACGGTCAAAGAACCGGTGACGGCCACAAAGGAACACGTTGGGAGGACATGGAATGGGGCATCAACCAGTACCTGATACAGCAAGGAGTAGCAGGAATGTTCGAGGTACACAACAGGAGCGCTCGCGTGATCTCTCCACAATTAACATTCGAATGGATAGAGAGCGAGATCGAGAAGTGCCAAGACGTCGTGCTGTTCCTTGAATTCTGGCAATGGACCGGGTCAAAATGGACCAACGAGACGATGACGAATCCAAGCCTAGAATTCGGCCACTTTGTCACCTGCGCCGGAGTCAACTCCACGACTAGTGAGTTACTGATAAGCGATCCTTACAAAGACGCTTTTGAGGCGGGAACGGCTCCCAGAGGTGGACGCTCACCTGTCCCGCACCCGCCCATCCATCCACCGCAAATTCACAACGACACTCAGTACGTTTCGCAGGATGCCTACCAAGTTGCAACATGGTCACCACCTCCACTGCCACCTCCCCCGCCTCCACCATTTCCGCAAGCAGCAGTCGAACTGGTCGGTTACATGCCAGGGTACTACACTTTCATCACGGCCGCAGTAGTCACCTCCCCGTCGGGTGTTCATGACGTAGCTGTCACCAATCTCACGTCAGCCAAAACCGTCATATGCCAAGGCTATTGCGGGAACCTGACAGTAACCGTGCAGAACCAGGGCAACTTCACAGAAACCTTCAACGCCACAGTCTACGCCAACACCACAGCTATTCAAACAAAAACCCTAATGCTAACAAGCGGAAGCTTCACAACATTAATCTTCACGTGGAACACTTCTGGCTTTGCTAGGGGCAAGTATACCCTAAGCGCTTATGCTTGGCCTGTTCCAGGCGAAACCGACACGGCGGACAACAATTTCACGGACGGCTGGGTCAGGGTGTCGATGGTCGGAGACTTGACAGGCGGCACGCCTAATCCATGGGACTTCGTTCCAGACGGAAAGGTCGACGGCAAAGACATAGCAATAGTGGCTTTGTGCTTCGGCTCAGCGCCTGGATGCCTCCCTCCATACATATGGAACCCCAACTGCGACGTAGACAACGACGCCAAAATAGACGGAAAAGACATAGCAACAGTAGCCCTGCACTTCGGACACGCAGACCCTTAACCCCTCTTTTTTTCTGATTCTGAAAAAGTCCCCCCAATCACTTTGACTGCCGACTTTCTTGCCGCTTCTCAGTCAGCTTCAGTTTCTTTGCGAGATGCGGTTGCTTGAATTTGAATCTTGGTCGTCATCGAGACTCTTGGCGCAGAAATGACCTTAAGCCCAATACACTCGTGTGCAATGGACTCTATACGAAAGGGAAGTGGACTTGCTGTCAGGTTTTCAAGATTTACGGGAAGCTATAGGCTTGATAGGGCAGCAGAAGGCGCAGCGACAGTAGAAGAAGTCGTTGAAATGTGCAAGAGTCAACTCAGAAAATCGTTGAATAGTAAACCATGGCTGGTCTTGAGAAAATATCATGCCATGAGGAGTCGTTGACAGTTCTTCTAACACACTCTTGAATACTAGAGGATTCTGAAAAAGAAACAGTTATGCTCTCTTGTCTTATAGAATAAAGTATCACAAAATTTAAAAGAGGACAACCACTGAATATAATCTGCCATAGAACTGCCTAAACTCGGGTTCTGTGCTCTAGAAATTGATGGGAGAAGGGGCTATGAAAGAGAAGATAATCTGTGTTTTGATGTTAACATTAATTCTCACAAGCGCATTAGGCATGGCGTTTGTCATAAAGCCGTCATTTGCAGAGGGCGGCGAGAACAGCATTTCCAGCAAGGACTTTATGGAGAAGAAGGACGAAGCGACCTTGTCAGATGAAGTCACCAAGCCATATGCGGAACAAGAGAAGACTTCACAGAGTTCCAGTCAAACTTCGAGAAATAGTGAAGATAAATGGAACTTCAACGACACAAGCGAGTGGGCCAAGTTCGCCTACTTAGATGGCAACAGGACAAGATTGATAGTTGGTGCTGTCAACGATAATCCTGCCAGTTTGGCCGAACTGAAGAAAATCGCGGCCAAATACGATACGGAATTCGTTAGCAGCGTCTCCATTGGAGGTCAAGTTAGAGCAGTGGTGGTTGAGCTTTCGTTGGGGTCAGTAACCGCTTTCGTGGAAGACATACGTGCTCTGGATTTGGCGAGTTACGTAGAGCCCAACATGAAGGTTCAAGCGCAGCTTCTTCCGAACGACCCATACTGGACGTATCAGTGGGGACCGCAGAAGATAGAGGCAGATTGGGCATGGAACACAACAGTGGGCGATCCTTCGGTTCTTGTGGCGGTTGCCGACACAGGCATCGACTATTATCACCCTGACCTTGCGGCAAACTATGCGCCCTTGGGTTACGATTGGGTTAACAGGGACGCGGACCCAATGGATGATCATGGGCATGGGACTCACTGTGCCGGCATAATTGCAGCCGTCTCGAATAATGGCGTAGGAATAGCAGGGCTGGCTCAGGTCCGGGTTATGGCTGAAAAAGTTCTAGACAGCAGTGGCGGGGGCACTTGGGATTCGGTGGCCAACGGAATCATAAACGCAACCGATAGCGGAGCCGACATAATTAGCATGAGCTTAGGAGGGTATGGCGACAGCGAACTAGTACAAGAGGCCGTTAAGTATGCTTATGATGCTGGAGTATTGGTGATCGCAGCTGCAGGAAACGACAATACGAACCTGAAGTTTTATCCCGCAGGCTATGACGAAGTCATCGCTGTGGCAGCAACAGACCAGTATGACAATAAGGCTGGGTTTTCAAACTGGGGAGACTGGATTGAACTTGCGGCGCCTGGCGTTGATATTTATTCCACGGTTCCTTGGGGCTATGAATCTTGGAGCGGCACTTCCATGGCTACACCGCACGTTTCAGGTGTGGCCGCCCTTGTGTGGAGTCTATATCCAAGCAAGACAAGGGACTGGGTTAGGCTGTGGCTACGGTATGCTGCTGACGACTTGGGAGACCCAGGCTTCGACGCATATTACGGGTACGGAAGAGTAAATGCCAGAAAAGCTGTTGAACAGACTCCGCCAGACCATGAACTGATAGCTTATGAATGGAGAACCCCGCCCTACGTAAAACCTGGAGCTACAGGGATCATAAACGCAACCATACTTAACTTTGGAGAAGAGCACGAAACAGACGTTGCAGTTCAACTTCTGGCAAACGACACCATGGTAGCCTTTACAATTATAGACTTTCTAGCCAGTGGGGGCTCGACAACAGTCAGTCTTGCGTGGAATCCGGCAGCTGAGGGACTATACAATGTCACACTTTACGTCGTGCCAGTGCCCGGCGAAACGAGCTTGGAAAACAATGGGTTCTCGAAGTCTATTTATGTCGGATTTCCGGTGAAAGCTGCCGTGTTGCATTCTGCTGGCAATGTGCATAGCGACATCATCACCAATTGGCAAGTGCTGACTAATGAATGGTATCTGTTTGGCGACACAATGGTCTACATTGACTATACAACTTTAAACAAAGAGGGGATCACATACGAGGACGTAGTCGCCACTGAAGCAGACGTTTTGATTATTTCATGCGCATACGATCCATATGCAGGTTGGCAGTTTACAGACTCTGAAATTGAAGCAATAACGCAATATGTTCATGAAGGGCACGGGCTAATAGCCACGGCCGGAACGCTTTACTACATGGTTCCAAACAACAACAAGCTGGCGCCGCTGTTTGGACTAAGCGAAACAACCATGTGGAGTGGAACGGGAACAGATCTCCTTCATCTATTGAACACAACCCATCCTATCTTCGCGAATGTTCCAAACCCGTTGATTTTCCGACAAGCCGGAACAGCACTTCCTTATGATGGACGTTGGGATTCAAATGAATTGGTGGGCGGCAAATATCTTGCACTTGGACATTTTCAGGAAAGCGCAGTAGTTGTGTACCGAGGCCTAGTGTACATTTCTCCGTGGCTTGAAGTCATACCACCATATTATCACCATCACTTACAGCTACTCTACAACGCCATAACATGGTCACGATATCAAAAACCGCAACATGAACTTGCAGTATCTTTGGAAGCTCCAAAACGCCTTAACCCGGGTGAACCCACGCAACTAAACGCGACTGTCTTTAATAGAGGACGAAGTGACGAAGCGAGTGTTGTGCTACAGCTATTTGTTGATGGTTTATTGGTCGACTCTGTGACTATAACAGATTTATTGGTTGACTCTTCCTACACACTCAGCCATCTGTGGACTTCAACTGTTCAGGGCATGTATAACGTCACGGCTTACGCGCCGCCCATATCTGGGGAAGAGTTTACAGAAAACAACATCAGTGAAAAGCAAGTCCTGGTATTATTGATCGCTGCAAAAAGTGTTCTTGTCTACGCAGATGACTATGCGATTGCGCCTTCTTCAAGGTATGTTATCGTTGCCTTGGACAACCTAGGGATTGACTACACCTATTACTCTGATGATCCTGGAGGATTCGCCGTAGCATTAGTAAGCCAGCCTTGGGACCTAGTCGTAGTTGACCACTGCAACTACTATGCAATGGGGTATTACTGGACAGAGCTTGAGGAATACGTGCGCAATGGGGGGCTTCTTGTTCTAAGCACCTTTGACATTGATGGGTCTCATTCAGAGCCTACGACCCTGTGGGATACTCTTGGAGTTCGTTGGGTCTCAGATATGTGGTATCCAGAACCCGTATATCGATGGATGCCTTCGCACTCAATATTCACTTTTCCAAACACTGTAGGTGACCTCACCTCTTATATGGAGGCTTACTCGGACGACGGCGACCACGTGGCATCCACCACTGGCACAGCAGTTGCAGGCTTTACGACGGCACCTTCGGAGGGTTATGCGTCTGTAGTCGTGGGCAACGTCTATCGAACAGTGCTTTTCAGCTTCACATTAGACGAGTTTCGTTACGATCAAGACGGTGACGGAAAGCTTGACGCAGTTGAGCTGTGGGAAAACGCCATTGTTTATGCGAATACTCCTGTCGAACACGATATTGCTGTAAACATGGAGGCTCCAAAATCAGTCAAACCGAGCCAGTCTGCGCTTCTGAATGCAACAGTTTTTAATAAGGGATTGAGCAACGAGACTGATGTAGAGCTACAGATCTTAGTTAATGGAGCTGCGGTTCAGTCTACCACGATCTACGAGTTATTGGCAGGAGATTCCTACACGCTCACCTATCTCTTTATTCCCACGGTTGAGGGCATATATAACGTGACAGCATATGCATTGCCCGTACCCTGTGAGGGCAACATACAAAACAACGTGAAATCGGAAAGAGTCACCGTCTCCACGCTCCTTGTGGCACTGTTCCAGAATTGGCACCCGTGGGATTATCCGTCAAATGAGGAAGCCTTTGATCGTTACGGCATCCCCTATGTTGTTTTCAGTTCAGGCGATTTTGGCACAGTTGATTTAAGCATGTTTACGAAAGTAGTGATTGCTTCAGATCAGGATCAAACCTTCTACAACGCCATGGACGCATATAGATGGTGGTTCGAGGATTACGTGCGTAACGGCGGTGTGTTAGAGATGCATGCTGCCTGCTGGGGCTGGCACGGAGGGGGTTGGATCGGCCCTCTCCCTGGAGGATTAGAATGGGCTAGCTATTATGTGGACTACGTAACTATCGTCGACTATACTCACCCGGTGGTGACAACGCCAAATCCAATTAGCGACGCCGAACTTGACAGCTGGAGCACTTCAGTGCATGGATACTTCCGTAACTATCCGGCAAACTCTCATATCGTAATCATCGAAGACTCCACAATGCAGCCAGCCTATATCGAGTTCGAGTATGGCAATGGATTCATGGTGGCTTCTTCCCAAACGCTTGAATGGGCATACAAGCGACGCCTCAGTCTGATATTAGAGAATAACCTGCTATATGTTCCCATGAAATACGAGCACGACCTTGCTGTGACGTTAGACGCTCCTGTATTTCTTGAGCTGGACGATTCAACTTTGCTAAACGTAACCGTTCGAAACCGAGGATTAAAAAATGAAACCGATGTAGAGCTCTATCTGGTAATTAACGGTACTTTGGCAGAGAATGCAACAATCCCAGAACTGCTAGTAGGCGAGTCTTACACCATCGGTTATATATGGACTCCAGCTAGGACTGGAAACTACAACATAACAACCTACGCTCGGCCTGTGCCTGGAGAGGAATACGTAACAAACAACATAGTAACACGAAGCACTTACGTTTTCTCCTACGCGCAACAATATGTCCCACACCAATGGATCGGCGGCGGCGTTCCCATGGGCTGGCACGCAGACGACGCCAGCTGGAACTACACATTACCATTCGACTTTCCATTCTATGAAATGTATTATAAAACAATCTACATTTCAAGCAACGGCTTGATAACGTTCACTCGCTCTGATCCTAGCTTTGGCAACAACATACCAGCCTTATCAACCAAATTTGCAATAGCGCCAGCATGGGACGACTGGATGACATATGATGCCTACGACATCTACATCTGGCAAAATTCAACCCATGTAGGTATAAGATGGTACGTAGCCGCCCTTTACAACAGCAACATCACCGCCAGCTTCGAAGCTATATTAAGCGCAGACGGCCTGATTCAGTTAAACTATGGGTATAATAGTGGAACTGTATCAGCCACCATAGGGATTTCAAACGGGGCGGGCCACGTTCTCGCTGAAGATGTGGCAAGTATAAACTACATCAACACAATAGTCTTCACACCTTTCAAACGCGATGTCGCTATATACAACGTTACAGCTTCCCCAAACCAAGCTTACGTTGGACAACCAGTTAACATAAACGCAACAGTTGCGAACGAAGGCGGAGTGCCTGAAACCTTCACAGTAAAAGTCTATTATGAAAACGCGACTGATGAACCTCACTCAGCAAATGCAATTTGGATTAAACCATCCTTCAAGGATTTAAGCCACTACACAATTGGGCAAAAATTCAAAGCCGAGGTCTGGCTAAACCTAACAGTGGCGAGCTATGCCTGGCAAATTTGTCTAATCTATGACAAAACAATTTTGAATGCTAGGAGATGCGGCTACACAGCCGGGACAACAAGCCAATTCTTTGAAGGATTGTCAACGGTTCCCGTCGAACCATTATTCCGCGACGTTAACGAAACTGATGCATACATTCTATATGGAGAGTGTTTGCTTGGTCTTGTTGAAAGGGAACCCGGATATGGAAGCCTTTGCTGGGTAGAATTCGAGATCGTAAATAGGCCACCAGAGCCTTATCAAGACTACCTTGAACTTGGAACGTTCATATATGAAACCTTTGTATTGGACCCTGAAGGAAATGATATTCCAATCACGCGGTATCACTGTATTTACGGCTTTGGAGTCTCGCCTCCAACGCCTCCTCCATCACTCTTAATCGGAGAGCAAGAGGTTTACCTACTTCCCGGATCAAACACAACCTTAACCTTCACATGGAACACCATTGGCATATCGTTTGGAAACTACACCATAAACGCATTTGCTGAGCCTGTTCCAGGCGAAACAGACATCGGAGACAACACCTTTGTAGATGGAGTAGTCGAAATTCTATGGCAACATGACGTGGCCTTAACTGATGTTTCACCATCTCAAACATGGCTTTACCAAAGTCGAACGGTCACATTCAACGTCACTGTTATGAATAAGGGAGACTTTATAGAAAACGTGACGATCACCCTCTACTACAACATAACCTCGGGCGGAATAATCGGCGAAGAAACAATCACAAACCTACTTCCAAGCGAAAACAAAACGGTGACTCTGGTCTGGGACACCACAGGCGTGGAATACTGCCACAATTATACGTTAACAGCCGTCGTAAGCATACCCGCAGACAACAATCCAGCAGACAACACCCTGTCTGACGGAAACATAGAAGTTAGAATCATGGGCGACATAAACGGTGATGGGAAGGTTGACGGCAAAGACATAGCATTGGCAGCACTGTGCTTCGGATCAGCTCCTGGATATTCGAGGTGGAACCCAGACGCTGACGTGAATGCAGATTGGAAAATTGACGGCAAAGACATCGTTAAAATCGCTATTAACTTCGGACTCTGCGCTTTCTAGTTTTTTTCTGTTTTCGCGCGTGAAAGAAACATGCAGTTTCTTAGAAACTAGTTTCTTTCAAGGCGGAATATGCTTTCTTTGGCAGGAGTTTCTATTAAACCAACGTTTATATCACTTCAACTAGACTTAGTATCTTGGAGATGCAACATGCCTCAAATCACTTGTCCAAATTGTGGAACGACGATAAGCTTGGAAAACCGGAGGGAAGTGGACTTCACTTTGATTAGGAACGCAACTGACAAGCGCCCTAGAACGTTTACCGAGCTGCTGCATATTACAAAGCTTTCTAGAAAGACATTGAACTTGAGACTTAAGAACTTGTGTGCGGAGGGGCTTCTGACAAAGGAGGAAGGCATGTACAAATGGAATGGAACATCAGAATCTGGAAATAAAGGAGGGCATCTTGTGAAAGGTTTGTCGAAAATGTTTGCTGACAGAGGAATGCGGACAGGCTTGATGCTAATTGCGTTAGTAGCATCTTTTTCCGTGTCAGGGTATGTCTTAGCCATAATGATTGCGCCCATAGCGTATGTTCCACCCCACGTGGAACCCAAAGCTTTAGGTACCCTTACCATGGCTCTTGACGTTAACAACGTGAACGATCTCTATGCTTGGCAAGCCGCTATCGTTTTCAAGTCGAGTCAGATGAAGGTCGTAGAAGCCAAGGCGGGAGACTTCATAAAAGTTGAATTTCCGTTGTTTGTCAATTCGACGGATACTGGCGACGGTCTTCTCCTACTCTTCGCTAGCCTAATGGGAAACGTGCAAGGAAAGACCGGTAGCGGAAGGCTAGCCACAATAGTCTTCGAATACTACGTGAATAACTACGAACCGCCATTAATAGTAGACCACGAGGCGGGCTTCGACACGTGGCTCGAGAACTCTGCGCTCGCCACGATCCCTGGAGGGCAAACTTTACTGACGCTGAACGTCGTGAGCTGACGAGAGAGTCAAACTTCTCTCTATCGCCACTTCCCCCTCTTTTTTATTGTTTATTTGTAAACGCGTGGATGCCCGTGTTGTTTCGCTATCAGACTTTTTCCCTATTTCCGGCGCCCGCTATGGGTGTTTCAACATTTCTGCAAGGTGAATACGGCTTTTCTGATGTTTCGATCGGTGCGCCAGTAGTCCTTGGAAGGAATGGGATCGGGAGGATTTAGAGCTCAGGTTGATGCCTGGAACAAAGAAACGCCTTGGGAAGTCGGTCTCAACGGTGAAAGAAGCCATTGGCGAACTGGGATCAAGCCTCCGAAACTCGTAGAGTTCTGGAAAGAAAGGCACGACGACTTGACTGTGCTTTGTCTCAGGCAGACAGTTTTCATCAGGCCTTTCTTGCTTACATTGGACGTTAGAGGAATTGGAAATTACTTCCCCGAACCTTTTTTCCTGTGGATTCAGCAGGAATTGCTCGTTAGATTCTATTCTCATGTACGTGATTGACGCGTTTTCTCCTGAAGGTCCTAACTGACCTAACTGACAGTAACGTTGCTACGATGACTGTTGGTAGTGCGATCATCAATGGGAACTCTGGGATTGTTACTATTATCTCATGCTCAGAATGTATGTATGTGAAGTACAAATAGACCTCTGTGCTGTTTGGAGTCGGGAGTTCGACGACGTTCACCGGCTTCCAGTCTACTAGAACAATATATGATGAGGCATTCAAAACTGTTTTTGGAATCATTAGCCGGCAAAAACCTACCGTTCCATTTTCTTCAGTAGCCAAGAATTGGATAAGCAATTGCCCGGATTGAAGATACTGGTTTGGCGAGCCGGGCCAAGCCAAGTAATAGAGACCTGATACGATCGAATTGCTGATCACGTTTACGTGCTCGATGCCTCCTGTTGGATAAGGAGGAAGAAAGATAACGAAGTCGTAGAACATGCCCATCAAAGGGTAGTGGTCTTCATTGTTACTATTGATAGAGTAAGGGGCATCTGCTATTCCGTCACTGCCGTTTTCATTTTGGTAGAATCCACTGTAGAAGTCTGTGCTTTTGTAGTCGCTCCAGTAGTTGCCACCACCAGGATAGCTGGTGTCCCAGACATTTGAATAGCCAGGCTCATAGAAGAAAACTTGGGGAGTATTATTGATGAAGTTGTTGTCGTAGATTCTGTTGCCAATTGATGTGTCCGTTTCGACGCCCCAGCCGTTCCTTTCCACGTTGTTTCCGATGATGTCGTTGTAGTTTGAAGCTTCGTAGAGTGCCACGCCATGGCTGTTGTTGGTTATGTCGTTTTCTATGATGGTGTTGTTTGAAGAAGAGACGAGTTCCACACTGTACTGATTGCATGTGATGTTGTTTCTGGATACGTCGTTTTCCATAGAGGAAGCAAGTAGAATGCCTGCGTGCCCGCTTGCAGTGACGTTGTTTTCAAATATGATATTACGATTTGAAAAGATGTATAGCCCAATCCCGTAACCGTTATTTGCGAAGTTGTTTCTGGATATGATATTATCCAACGAGGACTCGAGCCACATGCCATAATAATTGTTCGTTATATTGTTGCCAGAAACGTTGCAGTTCCCAACATGGCTGAGTGCTATGCCACTTTGAGCCCATCCCACTCCGCTGTTTCTAAGGGTGAAACCCGCTATGGTAACATTGTTCGTAGATAGGTCCATTACGCTTCCCCAGCCCATGCCGTCAACGATCGTCGTTTCCTCTGCCTCTCCGATAAGCGAAACAGCCTTAGTCACGATGACATTCTCATAGTATGTGCCATTATCGACGAATATTCTGTGCGTATCCAAAGTCTTTGGAGCGTCGATTGCCTCTTGAATTGTGGCGTAGCTTAAGCCTGTTTCGAGATTGTGGACCCGATGGCTGTTGGGGAGGGGATGCTCGATCACGACCGGAGTCATAAGCGGGTAGCGGTCTATGTTATATTCGTCGATGGCGCAAGGCGTGTCTCCTATTCCGTCACTGCCTGTTTCATTCTGGTAAGGACCGCTGTAAAGGTCCTGACCTTTGTAGTCGGACCAGTAATTTCCGCCAGCAGGGTAGCCGTTGTCCCATGTGTTTGTCGAGTTGTAACCCTGTGTTGGGGCACTCAAAACCAAGACATTTTTTGTGTTATTGCAGAGATTGTGATAAAATAGGTTGTGGCTTGAATACCACATCCAAAAACCGTATCCAGTGTTGTTCTCCACCGTGTTTTCGGTGAACGTGTTGTAATCACTGGGGTCATCGAGTCGGATGCCGTCGCTTGCACTCTGTGTCACTCTGTTGTGGGAGACAGAATTTCTGTTCGAAGAAAGAAGGACGATGCCCTCATAGCTACTTGTCACGTTGTTCTCAGTTACATGGCAATGATACGAGTCTTGAAGGGCAATACCGTATCTTGAGGCGTTCTGCACACTATTCTCTGATACGGTGTTGTTGTTGGAGCCGTACAGAATGATTCCGCTTTGCCCCGTTTCTGCTACGATGTTTCCGATTACAGCGTTCCCTGTTGACTGATAGACCATTATGCCGTTGTTACCGTTTTCGATCAGAACGTTTCCGTTGATGTTGCAGTTTTCAACCCCTGAAAGCTCTATTCCAGAATCTTCAATCGAAGAACCAGCATTTCTCACTGTAAGATTCCCGATGGAAACGCTACTGACCGTTATTTCGATAACGGTTCCAAGTTTCGAGCCATCAATTATGGTGTTGTACTTGTCTTCGCCGATGAGCGAAATGGATTTGTTTGCAAGGATGTTTTCGTGGTATGTGCCTGCTTTGACGCGTATTGCCTCTCCTGAACCTGCCCCGTTTATAGCCTCTTGTATCGTGTGAAAATCGTCTGGAACGACTATCGTCGCATGCTCTGATCCAAACGATTGAACGTGAAGTAATGAAGCGAAAATGCATCCAAGCAATAGCCCTATTGTTATTCCCAGGACTGCTCTTTTCTGCAACTTCCTTCTCCTTGTCAAGAATGATCACGCAAAGGCATAACTCTTTCGAGTGGTGCCTTGTGATCTTGTTTGCGATTTCGCGGATCACTTGTTACGTAGCGGGCGCATCGCGCCTGCAAGGAAGAGCCTGGTGGCTTCTTGGAAAAGGGGTCTCTGGTTCGCGTCAATTCTAGTATGTGGTATGGGCGAATCATAGGCGTTATCCATAAATATGCAGAAACAGACTTCTACGCAGGGAATTCGAAGTGTCTGAAGAGGACATGGGAAGAAACAAAGCGCGCCTACTTGCTAGAATTATGGTAGTCATCATAGTTCTGGCTGTCAACGTCGCCTGTGTTATGACTGTTGTTTCACTCGTTGAGTCGGGAACAGCGACTCCAGACATCTACGTCGCGAACGTTACGTACGCTAACAATGGTGGTCCTTCTTCGGCGTATCTTTCGGTGGGAGGAACGGTGGTAAACCCGAGTTCTTTGGCGGCAAACAACGTAAGCGTGATCATTGACGTCTACGATCAGTATTTGGTTCCCCCGGTAGGCACGAGCACCGTAGACCTAGGTACAATTCGGGGAAACTCGTCGAAGAGTTTCGATAGTAATGTTCAGTACTCAGGCGGTTATTATTATGATTTCGAAAATGGTCGTTATGGTGTCGACTATGGCTTACTGCTTAGGAGCAGATTCGATTTTGGGGTAGGCTTTTTTGCAATCGTTTTGCCGATGGCTGCTCTCCTGCCCACTCTGGATGTCTATTCTGCTTACAAACTCGGTTTGTTTGGGTGGATAAGGACTAGGAAGAAGGTTGTTGCGACAACCGTCGCATGGGCTGCGGTCATTGCGCTTGTGGTGATCATACCTTACTGGCTTTATTACAACGCCCGTCCGGGGCTTCCTATTAGCAATTATATTGGAGAACATCCGCAACTCTACTTTTGGGACTGGATTCTCATCTTCTTCGTAAGCGTCGTTGTGGGCGCAATCATAGCGGATCTGGGAACTGTTGTTTACAGTTTCTTGGCGAGTTTGATCCTGTCATTGATTTTTGAAGTCTTATACGGAAGCTTTTTCGTGTGGTTTAGCCTGGGATATAGCCGGTCTTTTTCAATGATCTTCCCAGGCTTGACTTTTGTTAACTATTTGCAATCTTTGCTCCAAGAAGTACTTCTGACATTTCTTAGGATGATAAACGTCGCCGTTCCCTGTTTCTGTGTTCTGGGAGTTTTTGTGGGTGCGGTCGCACGAAGCTATTTTGAACCGTCGGTGGATGCTTGACATGCTTTAGCGGGCGTTGATTCTTCGGGTCACTAGTGAGAAGCTCAAAATCTGTTAGTTCTTGGGTCTATGTTTTTTTATGGGCACAGGGCAGGCCTTGTGGCATCACGTTTGCAAAAGGTTAAATCCTTTTAGAATGAGAGTTTAAATGGTTAGTGCCATGTCGGTGTTCAAACAGAATTGGTTTTGGCTGATGGTACTGTTCGTAACAATAATTCTCACCGTTCCTTTCATCGTTATTTACGTCGTTCTTCTTTTGCCGCCTATTTGGGGACCAGCCTTCTTCATGGTCGCCTTGATCGTTGTCTGGGCTCTGGTGAGTGGCTACAAGGACTGGGTTACCGCAAAGCGCAAAGAGGAAGAGGAAAAAAGCCGCGTTGGTGTTGCCTAACTAGACTTTTTGCCCATGAAAAACAGTGGTGCCGCTATCACAAGAGACGTTAAGAGTAGCATTGTTTCCGGAGGCTGGATCTGGAATTTTATAACGTATGGAATGGACACCTGCGTGAAGATCAGGTAGTTTATCAGAGTGTAGAGTGCCCCACATGATGCAACTGTGGCCGCGGATTTCGTGAATGAAACGTTCATGATCTGTTTCATGCCGGCTATGAGTATTAGCATCATCCACAGGTTTGTTAGCAAGTATACGCCGAGCGACCATTGTGTCAGGTACGGGCTGCTGGTGAAGATGAATGGAGTGAAGAGTTGCAGGGCTATCGGGGCATAGGCAAAGCCTGTGCATGCGGCTACGCTTGCTAGGCTGGCTTTTTGTCCGAACAAGTTCACTCCCACGAAGAAGAGTATCAGTGACAAGAGTGCCCACTTGAATATTCCGAGGCCCATGAGAATTATGGGCGTTTGGGCAATCGACAGGTCAAGGCCCACTCTTCCGGTGAACAGTATTCCAAAAGGAGTGTTGGCGTTCGCTGCTCCGATTATTTGCGTAACGTTGAAGGTGAAAATGCCGTTGCCTATTCCGCTTAGAAGATTCGCGAAGAGTATCACCATTGCTGCATCCTTCACCGAGCTGTCTTGCATGAAGTGTTGGAAGACTTGCGGGCTCGCTCTCATTGAGGACAGCATCTTACCCATGAGGGTATGGCTGAATTCCCTCGGCGCTTCATACATGAGGGCCGCGCCGGTGAAGGCTAGGATTGATCCTATGATGAATCCGCCGCCGTACAGTAGGGCGACGGCTGAGAACAGTATGATCAGGAGCGATAAGGGTCTCGCGTTTGTAGGGCTAAGGTATAAGGCCAATGCCGAGTATACTATCATGGCTGCTAGGATTGCACCTATCGCGAGTGCGATGCCGTTGGCGTAGTCGCGTATCCCGAACGCAATCCTAAACCACATCGGTGCAGTACCTGGTAGGAGATTGTCAATGGAGTCTGAGGAGCTTGAAAGCACTATGGGACCGCTGTTCATCGCTATCAGCAGGATGTTAAGGAGTATTAGGATACCACCTACGAGTGAGACAACCGCGAAAGTGTTCTTTCGTCTCTCCATTTTTTTCACCGCGTGATGATCTTGGATCAGTCCCTCGTTATTTAAGACTTTGGATGCCGCGTCTTCTGTCTGAATACATTATTCTAACGGGGAACAGGCACACAATGGTTATCAACGCGGCGGCCAGTGTCAAGAACCAACCCGTTGATGGTCCCCACGTTGCCAAGGTCTCGCCGTTCCACACCGACGTTTTGCTTTTCAATGCGTATGACCCTGAGAAGCCTGTTACGTTGAAAGACATCTGCAGCGGAGCGATTAGTAAGATTATTGCTGCCAGGATTCCGATCAAGTATGTGTACCTCTCAAGCGGCATCTTTCTTATCGTTATCATTAGTATCAGGAGCATCATCACAATTGTGAGTACCAAGCCTGTCACCACCATCGCCAGCGTTAGATTCGTTGCGTCTGCAATCTGTTTCGTCTGCTGGGAAATCGTCACGTTGCCAATGCTGAACGTGAACATAGTCGTCAGGTTTCCGTCTTTTCTGTTTGCCGTAACCGCTAGGAATATTGGGTCTTGGTATGCAGTTGTATTGGTAATGTCGAACGCTGACGTGCTTGTCGTTGCATTCGTCCCATCTGTTCTTGCTACGTTCAACGTTCGGAATAAGTCGGCGTTGATGTTCATGGTGGAGTTTGTCATCATCTGCAACTCGGGTGAAGTATTCATGCTCCACCATGGCTGGAAGATCGCGATGGCAACAAGTAGGACTGCGAAGATAGCCAGTAAGGGAACTACTATTTCGCTTCTCATGATGGACATATTTTTTCTCATCCAAACAACTCCCAAGTTTCATGTTCTTGAACGAATCAGGCCTTAAGTCTTTTCGGAGTAAAGGTGGCATGCAACGTATTTGTCTTTTCCAACGTGGACCAGTTTTGGCTCTTTGAGGCGGCATATGTCTCCGATGTATTGGGGGCATCTGGTGTGAAATCTGCATCCTGAAGGTGGGTTTATCGGGCTTGGGATTTCGCCCTTGATCACGACTTCGGCGCGTTTTGATTCTGGGTCTGGAACAGGCACGGCGGCCATGAGCGCCTTTGTGTAGGGGTGCAATGGTTCGTAGATTATGTCTTCCGTGTATCCCTTTTCCATCATTTTTCCAAGATACATTATTGCGAGTCTGTTACATAGATGTCTCGCTAGAGCCAGATCATGTGTGACGTACAGGAATGCGACTTTGAGTTTTTCCGTGAGATCCACCATGAGGTTCAGCACCTCTGCCCTGATGGAAACGTCGAGCATTGATACTGGTTCATCTGCGACTATGAAGTCGGGTTTGAGCACAAGTGCTCTTGCTACGGCAATTCTTTGTCGTTGTCCTCCGCTTACTTCATGGGGATACCTGGGGACAAATTCGTCGGGAGGCGTCAGCTGAACTTCATCCAAGGCTGCGGCGACTCTCTCCTGGACTTCTCGCTCGTTCTTACATATTTTCTGGACGTGTAAGGGTTCGCTTACAATGCTGCCTATGGTCATTCTTGGGTTTAGTGATTCATATGGGTCTTGGAATATTATCTGCATCTTTCGCCTGTATGGAGTAAATTCTTTTGGCTTGAGTTTGGTAATGTCTTTGTCTTTATAGTAGATCTTCCCAGCTGTGGGTTCGATTAGTCTTAGTATAAGTCTTCCCGTGGTCGTCTTTCCGCTGCCGCTTTCACCTGCAAGCCCGTAGATCTCCTGTGGTTTGATGTCGAAGCTTATTCCGTCTACGGCTTTGACGAAGAGTTTTTCCCTGCCAGCCAAGCTTTTGAAGAAGCCCGTGCGAACGGGGAACCATTTCTTAAGTTCGTTGACTCTCAGCAGTGTTTCTTCCATGAGGTTCACCTATGTTTTGTTATGGAGATGGCATGCGACGTAGTGGTCCTTCTCCACCTCGATGAGTTCAGGATCAACGTTCTGGCATATTGGCATGGCGAATTTGCATCTCTCAGTGAACTTGCATCCGACTGGGGCCTTCAATAGGTCTGGAGGTGAGCCGGGTATGGAAATTAGTCTTGACTTTGGAGCTTTTATCCCTGGGAACGCGCCTAGCAGACCTTGGGTGTATGGATGAAGAGGGTTCTTAAATACAGCGTATATGTTTCCTCTCTCGGCGATTTTTCCGCCGTACATCACGGCTGCCTTTTCACATGTCTCAGCTATGATTGATAGGTCGTGGCTTATTATTATCAGCGAGAGGCTTAGTCTCTCTTTGAGCTGCCTTAAGAGTTGAAGTACTTGGGCTTGAACGATAACGTCGAGGGCCGTACTCGGCTCATCAGCAATCAGGATATCTGGGTTACACGCCAAGGCCATGGCTATCATCGCTCTCTGCCTCATTCCTCCGCTGAACTCGTGTGCATAGTGGTCAAGTCTTGAGGGGTCTACGCCGACGAGGTGGAACAGCTTTCCTGCTCTTTCAAGTGCTTCCTGTTTTTCAACGTTTGGTTCGTGTAGTTGAATTGCTTCGATGATCTGATCCGAGACTTTTAACACGGGGTTCATCGCGTTCATTGCTCCCTGAAAGACCAGGGAGATTCCTTTCCACCTTATGTCTTCTTTCAGCTCAGCCTCGGTTAACCTGACTATATCAAAATCCTTGAAAAGTATCCGCCCGCCTACTATCATGCCGTTTGACGGAAGAACCCTCAGGAGTGATGTTGCGATCGTCGTCTTTCCACATCCTGACTCCCCCACGAGTCCAAGGGCCTGGCCCTTTTCTACGTCGAAGGAAACGCCGTCAACGGCCTTCACAAAACCCCTTTGAATCTTGTAGTATGTTTTCAGGTCCTCTACTTTGAGTGTAGGCATGGTCCTTGACCTTTTCGTTTAGGAAATAACTCGTTAGTTGAGTATAAAATCTTTTGCTTATCTTGGAGAAGCTTTTTATCGATTGGGCCGCGTATCAACAGGCGTGTCTCGTTGAGAACTGAGTGGCTTAACAAATATGTGGAGCCTTCAAGGCTCTGCGGTCCGATCAAGGGTTTCTTTGAGGGGAAGGGTCTTAGTACCAAGGAGACCTTCTGGAGACGTAGACATCGTGTCGAGGCGTTTCTTGCAGATTCTGTTTCTGCGCCGTTTGCAGTCGTTGAAATTTACGGTGATCTCGATAGAATAGTTGTCGATTTCCTCCCATGGGGAAAAAATGAACGGACATTACGGACGATGCTTCTTTCATCGATCTTGACAATCTTTGGGGGAGGAATACTGGTTCGGCAGGATCTGAAAAGAGAAGAGTTGATGGAAGAGGTTGAGAACCAATTCTGGGCTTTCCTCGACAGGTACCTTCTGGAGCAAACGCGTTGAAGCGTTCTGAGACAGAAGTTCGGTGCGACCGTCTTCGTCGGCTTCACTTCTGTTTTATTCGCGACGAACGCATTGAGTTGTAATCATCTAACAAAGCCTTAAATATTTCAGAAACCGAATCCCTAACGGTGAGAACATGGGACTGAGAGGCTACGTCGCTAGAAGACTCGTTTACGCAGTCATACTCGTCTTTGCTGCAATGTCGCTGAATTTCGGCATTTTTCTGTTGATGCCAGGAAACGTTGCGACCGTGTTTATTCAGCAAAGAGGGTTAGCTCCAGAGTTGGCTAATCAGCTTATAGCTGAGTTTAATCACAATTGGGGTCTTGACCAGCCGCCTCTTACAAGATACGTTATATATCTCAAGAACATGTTCACTTGGAATTTTGGCACTTCGATGTTCTACCGTACCCCAGTTGCGGGCCAGATACTGCGCAGGATACCCTTTACACTTCTTCTCATTGGCAGTGCGACGGTCATATCAATACTCTTGGGCATAGCCACCGGCGTGCTAAGCGCGTACAAGAGAGGATCCGCTTTTGACAGCGCAAACCTCATTACAGCGCTTATGCTTGGTACCGTTCCGGTTTTCTGGCTAGGTCTGGTTTTAATTGTTATTTTCACAAAAACGCTCCGATGGTTCCCATCTGCGGGAGCCATTCC
>Ga0315279_10002796_pt1 | contig 25442 bp, 19 predicted proteins | sample YL17G06_20_MG_FD_203694 | JGI IMG/M metagenome (GOLD analysis project Ga0315279, IMG submission 203694) | Sediment microbial communities from Yellowstone Lake, YNP, Wyoming, USA - YL17G06_20 | ecosystem: Environmental > Aquatic > Freshwater > Lake > Sediment | place: USA: Wyoming | collected...
CAATTCCGCGTTTTGCTCTTCCAACTGCTTTATATATGCGTCTTTGTCCATATAATCGTTATCGGACAAAGACAAAAGTTTACTAAAGTGTACTTCAATTACTCGAAAATGGGTGAACGCTTACAAATTTCTTTTGTTCGCGCTGGTTGAATATATTTATGATTATGCCCGCGTAGTTGACCCACAGATTGTACTTAGGTTTGTAGAACGGCTTATAGCATTAGAGCCGGACAACTCAAATTATCGTTACATAAAATGCTATTTCCTTCTGGCAGACAGAGGCAGTAACGATATTGATGCTGCTCTCGAAGAGTTAGAATACGCTAACAAATGTTGCGGATATAGCTTACCTTACGATTCTTACAAACAGCGAGCAATAGACATAGCAGACAAAGCAAAATTAAGTCGGTTCCTGCTGATGGAATTGGGTTTCTCTATCGTATATAACCCGGCTGCTTCCAACCTCTGGAGACAACTGATAGAGCACGCAAGCGTAGCATTCACAGATGGTAATATAGCCAAGGGTATGCGTATCACCGATGCTTTAGCCAAAATGCAGGAGCGTCAGCTTCGCGATGGAGACCCGCTTGCGAGAAGTAGTAGGTCTTTTTCGGTGCCATATATCTTCGGCAATTGGCAGCAGCCGCAGGGCCTCGAACTGCAAAGGGTCAACCTCACCAAAGAGCGGGCCAGAAATAATCGGCTCCAGTTATGCGCTCTGATGGCATCACGCAAAAAGCCGGTGGAAAAAAACAAAAACACAGACGAGGAAGAAAAAAAGAAAGAGAAAGAGCAACGAGTTGCGTCTATTGCTGTGTATCCGGCAGTTCACTCAGCCGAGATGTTTATAACGTCCCTATGGGGCTGTGGGATATTGCTGCTGATTTCAGCAGTGCGAGGTTTTGGTGAAAGAAAAAAGCTCAGGTTTCTCGACATTTTAGTATTTATAATCGGCTGTGTGTTCTACTTCTGCATTGCTAAAGGGTTCTTTTTATTATCGCTTCTGGAGGACTTATGCTGGTTTTCTTATTCTTATATTGATGCTTTAAGACCCATTCCAGGTCTGGAATATATTGAACGTATGCCTACGCTTGTGGTTTTGTTTTTGGCTGGGCCAATAGTGGCGGCTGTGGCACTATGGGGTTTGGGCTTGCTAAAGCCGAAGAAAGGAGCATTCTGGAGATTCTGGTATGTCAGGGTTCTGGTAGCTCTGTGTGTGGGGCTTATAGCAGCATATATTACGCTGTGCAATGAAATTTTCATATCTGCAGCATCGTGGCGAAGGTGTGCAATTTGGGGCGTGCTTGCCGGTCTTTTGGCGTTGGTGATTATAACATTTGCTTGGTGGCTATTTAGATGGAGGATTGTCCGGCTATTTCTGATAGCAACGTTTTTGGGCTCGGCGACGATTCTGGCATGCGGATACCGGTATATTCACTATCTACCGATGATTGTTTTCATCCTGGCAAGTGCTGCCATCGCTGTGGTTAAGCCCAATGAAGGGTCGGCTTTCAAGATGGTGCTTCGGCTTTTTAGCAGAAAGCCCGATGTTACAGCCGTCAGAAATAAATGCCTCAGACTTACAGCTCCCTTCATAGTAGTGTATTGGGTATTATTCATAGTATTAACGCCCTTACTCGCAAAGAGCATAAAGCTAGAGTTCAGAGAATTTAAGCCCGTTGACTGCAAGGTTATTCTGCCCGACCCCAATGAGGCATACCAGGAGATGATGAGCATATTTGAAGCAAAAGGTCTTAGCAAAACGGATATCCACCGGCTGTTAGGTCTGGTGATGCCGGAAGATTTATTGGCCCTTTTGCAAAAGTTGAAAAACAAAGAGTTCGCAGACTACTACTTACCTCTGCGTAGAAAAGGAGCAGATGAAGAAGAGAAAGCCCGATTGGAAAGAATGAGGTTGAATGACGGCGATTTGGTCCTTGCGATGAACAGCTGCGGCAGGGATACAGTTGGTATTATTACCAGTTTCTTGGATAATCCGGATGCTGATCAATCGCTAGTTGCAAGAGCAAGGTTGGGGGACTCGACCGCAAAGGAAAAGTTAGAGGAACTTTTACAAACCAAGATACAGAGAGAACTCGACAAGAAGGAAGATGAGCAAGTGGAGCATCCAAGAACTTATCTGGATATACCAGTCAGAGCAACAGAGATTATTGGTGCGCTGGTGTGTACTTCCGAGCCCAATGAGGCAGCACAGCGATTTCTGGACTACATCCAGAATCAAGAGGTCTCTGATTTGATTGGAGACGATGATTTTTTCGATGGCATATCCTTGCTACCTACAATCCAGGCCCGCAGTGTAATCAAATCCTATTTAGATAAGACACATAGCTGGCAACCACGCGAGGAAAAGATGCCTTGGGGTTTGTTTCGAGAAAGTCCGGATAGGATGTTATATCCTTTACATAGATTTGTTGGATTTTATTGTGACAGGCAGATTACAGAGGAGATTTTCAAGATAATGCTATCAGCGGCAGATAAAGACAGGAATTTTGACTCTTTCGATATTTCGCCTCATTTTGAAAACCAATCTATAGATTTGCTTAAAAAGGGTTTATCCTCAAGTAATACCGATATGCGGGCGTGGTGTATCTGGCAACTGCGCAAGGTAGGATACAAATTTTCCAGGCCGGATCTGGAAGAACTTCTTAAAGATGAAAGCTGGAAGGTTCGGGTTAACACAGTTTTCGCAGGAGGCAAAGAGGCCAGTGGTTTGGCCAAAAACGACAACAACGCTTTGGTAAGACTCGTTGCAGGTTTTTAATCAGAAATGGGAACTTTTCCAAATGCACATTGACTCATACCAATTCGGCGAAATTGTTATAGATGGCGTTAGCTACACCAGCGATTGCATTATTATTGGCGGGATTGTCCAGGCCAACTGGTGGAGAAAAGAGGGACATTCGTTATCTATCGAGGACCTGCAGACGGTGATTACGGCTAAGCCTTCAATTCTGGTAGTTGGCTGCGGGGCATCGGGATTTATGAAAGTGCCTCAAGAAACCCGGCAAATCCTACAGAAACATAATATCAATCTGGAGGCTCTCGATACCCACAAAGCCGTCCAGCGATTTAATGAATTATCCCGCAGCGGCGCAAACGTCGCCGCCGCCCTGCACCTGACCTGCTGACCCAAATTCTTCAAAGCCACAGAGTTCACAGACTTGTCCTGAGCGAAGTCGAAGGAGAACACAGAGATATATTTATAATCAGTGTTAATCTGTGTCAATCCGTGTCAAAGAATCAGTTATTTTTCTGATTTGCCTTCGGGCTTTTCCACCTGGCCGGTCATCGGCACAAAACGAACGGGCATAACATTTTTCTTCTGGATGCGGCCTTTCTCGTCTTTGGTAATTAAAACCAGATACTGAAAGCCGATGTCGGTTTCATAAGGCAGAATCATTCGGCCACCGGGTTTTAGCTGCGCCAGTAGCGGCGGGGGTATGCGGCCCGCAGCGGCTGTGCCGATAATCGCATCATAAGGCGCTTTTTCCTCCCAGCCGAAGTATCCATCGCCGGCCCTGACAAAAACGTTTTTATAGCCCAGCTCTTTGAGGCGGACTTTGGCCGAGTCGGCAAGCTCCTTGACAATTTCAATTGTATAGACTTCACTGGCGATTTCGGCGCAGACGGCGGCCTGATAGCCGGAGCCGGCCCCAATCTCCAAGACCCGGGAGTTAGATTTGAGCTTCATTGCCTCGGTCATAAAAGCCACTATATATGGCTGGCTTATTGTCTGCCCATAGCCAATCGGAAGCGGATGGTCGGCGTAAGCGTAAGATTGCTCACCCGGAGGCACAAAGGCGTGTCGAGGCACTATCCGCATTGCCTTTAGAACATTAGGGTCGTTCACATCCCGCGCCTGGATTTGCTCTGCAACCATTCTTGCCCGCTCCTTTACGCGCTCACCAAAAGCCGGATGTTTATGCTCAGGCCGAGGCGGCACATTGACATCGTTCGGCTCCTTCCGTTCTTGTCCGACCGGCTTGTTCGCATCGGCTCCAACGGCTAAAATAGACGGAAGGAGCAATAACAGGCATAGAGGCACGTAAATCCATTTTTCGATTAATCTTCGATATTTTGCAGCCATCTAAAACTATCCCTTAAAAACCACCACTTTCTTCAAGTGTGAACTATAGGCATCGATAATAGATATTATAACATAACTTTGTGAAATTATTCTGCCGATATAAACATTAAAAATTTGCAAAAAATCCCTTGCAGTTGCAGATTATTGCATATATAATTCTTAACGACTGACTGTGTATCGAGCCACGAACGACGCTTGTCCGCCGTAGCTTCAGCGAAGGCGGAAGCAACGAGTCACGAATACGCGGGTGTAGCTCAGGGGTAGAGCGTCACGTTGCCAACGTGAATGTCGTGAGTTCGAATCTCATCACCCGCTCTTTGTAAGAGCATAGGTGCACAAACAAAACGACTTATGGTCTTGTCTCTTATGGCTTACGCACTTGTGACCTATGCACTACTATAGTATCGGTGAGGCATCAACCCCGGTATGCAGAGGTTTGGCGTTGGTCGCCGATGCGTTCAGGTCCTGCTTTATTTTATCAAGCGGACCGAAAACCACTAATACCGGGCTAAGGGGAGATTTTTTCCTGATGCCTTTTTTGTTTATAATTTCAGGTCTATAATGGCATAATCGGTTAGGAGCACCGAAATGGGCGAAGAACAGCAATCTACAGCATTGAAAAACACAGTTACAATCGAGCAGGTAGGCCCCTGCAAAAAGAAGGTCGCCATTGAAATACCGCAGGAGACGATAAAAAGCGCCACGGATAAAGAATACGACAAATTGCGTAAGGATGCGCTGGTCCCGGGTTTTAGAAAGGGTCGAGTGCCGCGCCGACTCCTGGAAAAAAGGTTTGGCAAAGAAACCACAGAGCAGGTCAAGCTGAAATTGATGGCCGAAGCAAGCGATTCGGCTATCAAGGATAACAAGCTGGATGTAATCGGTGAGCCGGACATTGATTTCGAAAAGAAACTTCTGTTTAACACCGATTTGAAGTTCCACGGTGATTTAGACGATTCCATCATCTCAGATGAGTTACGGCAAAAGTTTGAAGAAAATAACACTCCACTTTCGCTGCGTGCCACGGCCTCGGTTGAGCAGGCCGGTAGTAGTTGGCTCATAACCGATGAGTTGAAGAATTATCCTGTCAGGAAGGAGAACGGCAGCCTAAACATTTACCAGGAGATAGAGCTGCCGAAAACTGGTCCCCTGAAGTTCGATTTCGAAGTCGAGGTGTGGCCGGAGTTTGAGCTGCCGTCGCTTGAGGGCATTTCTGTAACAAGGGCAAGACTGGAGGTTACGGAGGAGCAAATCAATAGAGAAATTGAACAATCACAAAAGTTGGCAGGCGTATGGATGCCACGCGAAGAGGCAGCCATCGAACTTGGCGACCAGATAATTGCTGATGTAGTTCTCAAGGTCGAAGGAGTTGAAGGAGAGCAGAAATTTGACAATGCCGAAATATATGCCAGACGAAATGGCTTTGTCGCAGCAATCCCGGTAGAGAAACTCGATGAACTATTGGTAGGTGCCGGCACCGGAGAGACTAAACAGACCAGCATTGAGGTTCCAAAAACGTATTTTAGGGAAGAATATCGCGGCAAAAAGGTAGATGTTTCGATAACCATCAAAGATATCAAATGGCTCAAGCCCGCTGATTTGGATGTAAACTTCCTCAAGAGAATGGGGGCAGAAAATGAAAATGAGCTGCGGGAAAAAACACGCGATACGCTGCACAGCCGATTAGAACAGCAGACAAGAGCGGAAATGACCCAGCAGATTGATAAGTATCTGCTCGACAATACCAGCTTTGACCTGCCGTTGGACCTTGTTGCCAAACAGGCAAAAACACTATTACAAAGACAGTATGTAAATCTGATGATACGGGGTTTATCTCGCGAGCAAATAGAGCAGCAGATGGAACAGCTTCAGGCAAGCAGCGAGGAGCAGGCCAAAGAACAGCTTAAAGCATTTTTTGTAATGGATAAAGTTGCGGACAAGCTTGGCATTGAAGTGACCGAAGAAGAGATTAACGGCCATATTGCCCAGTTGGCAATTCAACAGGGGCAGCGTCCTGAAAGGCTGAAAGATGAAATGACGCGGAACGGCTCACTGGCTCAGTTTAAGCTGGAGGTCCGCCAGAATAAGTGCATCGCCAAATTGCTTGAATCGGCAAAGATAACAGAGAAAGAGCCGGAAAAAATACCTGAAAAACCAGCCAAAAAAGCAGCGAAAAAACCACACAAGAAAGCAGATAGTGACGAGAAAAAATAACCCAAAAACACACAAAACAACAGCTAAAAAGAAGAGCAATGAGAAAAAAACCGATTAAGAAGTAGATGAGTAAAAGCATAGATGAGTGGATGCGTTACTCATTTACTCGTCCGCTTCCGGTAAATAAAATGCGATATACGAATCACGGTGAGCAAATGAAAAATTACTCGGATGTGTATAACCAATATGGTCCGTATCAGCGATACCGTCAGATGAGTCTGGACGATATGCTGCTGGAGAACCGCATCGTATTCCTGATAGGAGAGATAACATATCAAAGGGCCGCCGAAGTCATTATGAAGATGCTGTATCTTGACAATCTCAAGCGCAACACCGAAATAAGCTTATACATCAATTCTCCCGGCGGCAGTGTTGACGACACAATGGCTATTTACGATACTATACGTTTTGTAGGTTCTCCTGTGGCAACTTATTGCATCGGCAGGGCCCAATCCGGTGCGGCGTTAATACTGGCAGCCGGCACAAAAGGAAGCCGCTTTGCTCTTCCGCACGCCAAGGTTATGCTCCACCAGCCGTGGGGCGGGGTTAGCGGCCAGGCAGCAGATATTAAAATACAGGCTCAAGAAATCCTTAAAGCTAAAACGATGATAAACGAAATTTTTGCCAGGCACACCGGCCAGCCGGTTGAAAAAATCGCTGCTGAGACCGAAAGAGATAGATATATGACCGCTGAGGAGGCCCGTGAATACGGCCTCATCGACGAAGTGCTGAAAGAAGAGGATAAAGGAAAAAAGAAGGAAAAAAAGTCAAGTTCATAATATTTAGCCCGCCGTTTTACGGCGGGTCATAGTGCCGTTTTCAAAAAGTGAGTATCACTTTTTGTCATTCCCGCGAAAGCGGGAATCCAGAAAATCGGCGAAAAAAAGCCTATCCTGAGCAAAGTCGAAGGAAAGGTTTGTCAGGTTATTGACAAGTTATGAAAAAGTAACAGTTTTTTATTAGAAACGGCAATAGAAATACAAGATACAAAACACGAAGGACGAGCAGGTTATGACCCTTAACCAGAATTTAGTGCCGATAGTAATCGAAAAGACGGGCCGAGGCGAACGTGCTTATGATATTTATTCGAGATTACTTAAAGACAGGATAGTTTTTCTTGGTGGGCCGCTCGATGACGATGCCGCCAACCTGATTATCGCGCAGATGCTTTTTTTAAGCAACGAAGACACCAAAACTGATATTCATTTCTACATCAACTCACCGGGCGGCTCAATCACCGCGGGACTGGCAATCTACGATACGATGCAATTTTTGCGTTGTGATGTCGCAACGTATTGTATCGGGCAGGCGGCAAGTATGGCGGCCCTGTTATTAGCAGGGGGGGTGCCCGGCAAGCGGTTCCTGCTGGCCAATAACAGAATTCTTCTGCACCAGCCTCTTATCACGGGAAGTTTAATTGGTCCCGCTACCGACATAGACATCGAAGCACAGGAAATATTGCGGCTGCGCAGCGTTCTTTATAACATACTGTCGAAACACACAGGCCAGCCCGTAGAGAAGGTCGAAAAAGACTGTGACCGCAACCTCTGGCTGGATGCAAAGGAAGCAATCGAATATGGTCTGGCTGATAGAATATTGCAAAAAGCACCTGAAATCCTTAGGGCTGAATCCGCCAAGAGCAGCGTGGCAGAGAACGAGGGAAAAACAGAATCTGAAATTTGAAATTTAGGATTTCAAATTACCCTAACTTTGAATGGAAAAAGGTTACGTATGAGAACAATAGAAATTATTTTGGCTGGATGCGTGTTCGCCTTGGCTGCCGGCTGCGAGAGTGCCGATAGCAAGCAGGCGTCGTTGGCTAATCAAATCAAGACCTTGCAGCAAGAGCAAACACAACTGCACAACCAACTGGAGCAGGCCAAAGCTGAAAACGAACAATTAAAGGAACAAATACAGGTCCTCTCCAGCTTACCTAAAGAAACCAGGCCCGAAAACATCTATTCTCTGAGCAGCATTAAGATTACTCGATACACTAATCTTTACGACAAAGACAAAGACGGCAAAAAAGAGACGCTGATTGTCTATATCCAGCCAATCGACCAGGATGGCCACATCATCAAAGCGGCAGGAACCGTCGATGTGGAGCTTCTGGACCTAAATAAACCTGAAGGCCCGGTTGTCCTCAGTAAATGGCAGGTAACAGCCCAGGAGCTGCGAAAACTATGGTTCAAGACACTCCTGACTCTCAACTACCGATTAACATTTCAGGTAGGCGACAAAGTTGGGGATTTCAAAGAGCCTCTGACCGTCAAGATTACTTTCACCGACTACCTGACCGGCAAAGTTTTCAAAGAGCTAAAGGTAATCAAGCCGTAAGGGCTTAATCTCGAATATTATACGTCTGCAAAAGACAACCCGGTTTATTCGAAAAACTTAGCCCTCACACACTTAAAATTTTCTTTATGCTGCTCCTTTTCCTGATATAATGCACACAAAATTGCTGAAGAAATACTCAAGAGTCCGCCCGAAATCGGATATCTGACAATTTCCAACGCCTTGCAGTGGCGACTGCAATACCGGCGTGTCATTGAAAAAGCAGGCCGGGTAGAAGGTGTCCAGAAGATACTATGACTTCGCGAGTGAAGAAGAATAGAGAAAAGATTGAGTTCGGCGATTTTCAGACGCCGGATAGTTTAGCTCATGAAATTTGTGAGTTTCTTTTGTCCCAAGGAGTCCGCCCGGAAAGTGTGGTAGAGCCAACGTGCGGTAAGGGTAACTTTATTATCGCCTCTATCAAAACATTTAACTCCTGTAAAAAGTTCATTGCATCTGATATAAATAGCGACTACATAAGAGTCCTCAGCGATAAAGTATGTTCTTTCAGTTCCGCTGATGTCGAATTCAAAAATGCTGATTTCTTCTTGGTGGATTGGCATAATATCTTTGTTAGACTGCCAAAACCATTGCTGATTATCGGCAATCCGCCATGGGTCACGAATTCAGAGCTTGGAACCATCGCTGGTAATAATCTGCCAGCTAAAACTAACTTCCAAAACCATAAAGGTCTTGATGCTATTACAGGGAAGGCTAATTTCGACATATCAGAGTGGATGCTGATACACCTTCTCGACTGCGCGCAAAATCAAGTCTCCGTTTTAGCTATGCTTTGCAAAACCTCTGTTGCAAGAAAAGTATTAAGGTATGCGTGGCAAAACAATTTTCGTGTGGCTGAAGTTTCAATACATTTAATAAATGCAAAACAACATTTCAATGTATCTGTCGATGCATGCCTGCTCGTATGTAAGACCGGACGTCTGCCAAACGTAAAACAATGCGATGTATATAAGGGGCTTTCAACATGTAACAGAATTGGTTCCATCGGACAACACAACTCTGGATTATTGGTTGACCCTGAAAAATATATGAAGTGGTCGCGTTTTGATGCAATCGCACATTATAAGTGGAGATCAGGAATCAAACACGACTGTGCAAAGGTATTGGAATTATCTTGTGCAGGTAACAGATTCACTAACGGATTAGGTGAAATCTGCGACATCGAGAACGATTTTTTATACCCGCTTTTCAAAAGTTCGAGCGTAGCAAACAATGATGTCATTGCACCAAAATCGTGGGTGCTAATTACTCAAAAAAACCTATCAGACGATACAAGTATCATCGAAAAACAAGCCCCTAAAACCTGGGCTTATTTGAAGGAACATGCTTACTTACTTGACAGGAGAAAAAGCTCGATATACAAAGGACGACCACCTTTCTCTATCTTTGGAGTCGGTGATTATGCTTTTGCTCCGTGGAAGGTAAGCATCTCCGGATTATACAAAAAGATACAATTCTCCGTTATCCAACCGTATATGGGAAAGCCTTCAATGGTTGATGACACCTGTTACTATCTTCCCTGCGAAAATCAGGAAGAAGCCGTTACTTTAGCTGAGTTGTTAAATTCAGAGGTAACAAGAAAATTCCTTGATTCGTTTATTTTCTGGGATTCAAAACGACCCATCACGATAGAAGTTCTACGCCGTATTAATATACATAGATTGGCCGAGGAATTGGGCATAAGTAATCTACAACCTGTTGAAATGTGTCTCCCGTTTAGCTGAACTGTTATTTCTCAAATACTCGATGAAAGACATTATCTGCCGAATAAAAAATATTTATGCAAGAATTTCTCAATAAAATTATCTGCGGCGATTGTATAGAGGTTCTTGGGAAGATTCAGGAGCCGTTTGCGGATTTAATCTTTGCTGACCCGCCATTTAATATCGGCTACAAATACGATAAATACAACGATAAACAAAAACGCGAGAACTACATCGCCTGGACCAAAGAATGGATGACCGCCTGTAAAAAGGTCCTAAAACCCAATGGCTCATTTTACATAGCAATCGGCGATGATTATGCTGCGAACGTAAAAATCATAGCCGACGAATTAGGCCTTTTTATGCGGAACTGGATAATATGGCACTACACCTTCGGCCAGCAGACAAAAAATAAATTCGCCCGCTCACACACACATATATTTTATTTCGTGAATGATAAAAAGAATTTTACCTTCAATGATTATGCCGTCCGTATCCCGTCCGACAGGCAGTTAATTTACGAAGACAGGCGTGCCAATACCGCAGGCAAAGTGCCGGATGACGTATGGGACGGATACTCTCGTGTGTGCGGGACATTCAAAGAGCGGACGGCTTTCCACCCCTGTCAGATGCCGGAAAGTCTTTTGAAAAGAATTATAGCGGTAAGCTCCAACCCCGGTGATTGTGTGCTTGACCCTTTTAGCGGCTCGGGAACTACTGCCGCCGTAGCATATCAACTGGGCAGAAACTATGTCGTTATAGAAATCTCTGAACAATATGTCGAAAAAACCAACGAACGTCTGGCCGAATTAAAAAAACAGCAGACCCAGAACTTGTTTCTGGATACTGCTGAGCTTACAGAACTAAGGCGCCTCTTATGCGACTTTAGAAATCCACCGAAAGAAATTACCAGCAATAAAAAACTTTTGAAGCTATTTACGAATCAATTCAAAGTCCGGATGAATAACCAGAAGAAATATAACACCGAGCAGATATTGACGGCTTTAAAGGCGTCCGAATCTGAAATCTGAAATTTCAAATCTGAAATTCTATGTCCTTGCGATAGTCGCTACAGCGGCGATGCTGACGGTGATTCAGCCGCCGATTGGCTGGGCGTTTTTAGCGTGGGTATCGTGGGTGCCGTTTATTTTGGCCTGTTCTCCGAACACCAATCCCCGCAGATTAGTCAAGGTTACTTATGTAATTTCGCTTTTCTACTGGCTCGTCAATCTATATTGGGTCTTTCCAATAACAATAGCCGGCTGGCTTGCCTTCTGCTTTTATACAGCTTTTCTCTGGCCGATTCTGGCACTTTGCTTTCGTTACTGCAGGATAAAAAGGATTCCGCTTTTTATTGCCACACCAGTTCTGATTGTCGGCATCGAACGTATGCAGGGCCTTTTTTTAGGAGGCTTTTTCTGGCGGTTCCTGGCTCACAGCCAGTACCAGAATACCGCCCTCATCCAGATAGCCGACATATTCGGTGCAGGCGGAGTGTCGTTTCTGATAGCGATGTATAACGGCCTGCTGGCCGAATTGCTCCTCGCCGCCTGGGTCAGGGGTCCTACGATAGGACATTTAGCCCGCCGTTTTACGGCGGGTTACATCCTCCAAGCTCTGATTGTTTGCTTGTCCATAATCGCCGCCTTCACCTATGGCAATTGGAGAATCGCACAATCGGATAAACCCTTCGACTCTGCTCAGGGTGGTGAGCCTGTCGAACCAGTTGTCGAGCAGGGACCAATCGTTGCATCATTACAGTCAAACATCCCGCAGTCGGTCAAGCGGGAAGGCAAATCCTCCGAGGCGATATTCAACGAGCTGCTGGAACAAAGTAAATCAAGCGCCAAAGCAGGAGCAGAAATAATTGTCTGGCCTGAAACAATGGTGCAGGCGGTGTTAGACCCGCAAGTAATAAGGATTTTGGACCCTTGCCATCCCTATAAAGTTTTTGATAACACTCTAAAAGAGCATTCAAAAGATACCGCCTATGTCCTTGTTGGTGCTTACGGCGGCGTTCCGGAAATAAAGGAAGATTCGATTTGTTTAGCAGAACGCTACAATTCAGCCTTTCTATATACTCCCGAAGGAAGGCTCTCGGACAAACGATATGACAAAATTCATCTTGTTCCTTTTGGTGAAGTGCTGCCTCTTAGAAAAACCTTTCCGGCGATTTATCAATTCTTGATGAAGCTTAAATTCATACCATACAACTTCGACTACTCGCTCGACTACGGCAGCGAATACACCATTTTTGAAATGAGCGGAAATGCAGCTCAAAACTTAAAAATAAAAACACAAAACTACAAATTCGGTGTAATTATCTGCTACGAGGACACCGTCCCGGCGATTGCAAGGAAATTCACTGTAAGTAAGGATGGAAAAAAGCAAGTCGATTGGCTTGTGAACATAAGCAATGATGGATGGTTCGTGAAATTTGCGGGTGAAAAAGTTTCCCCGAGTGCAGAGCTTCCTCAGCACGCAGCCGTCTGTGCCTTCAGGGCGGTCGAAAATAGAATACCTATCGTGCGAAGCGTTAATACCGGTATAAGCTGCTTAATTGATAGTCTTGGCCGAATAAAAGATAACTTTGTAGCCGGCACTTTACCCGATAAAGCTATGGATAGGACCGCCGTAGCAGGATGGTTCACCGATAGAATACTGATAGATAAAAGAATCTCTTTTTTCAGTAAAAATGGAGAATGGCTAGATTTTTGTTGCCAGGCTTGTCTGGTTCTGCTCATAATAGTAGGATATTGCGGCAATTTAGGCCTAAAACTTAAAACTAAAGCATCTGGGTAATCAAATGAAAAATATGCAAGAAAATACTAAACCCCACCTTTGGCGGACAAAAAGCCAAAAAAAAACATTTATTTTTCACTCTATTTCTTGGATTCTCGTTTGCTTGATGATATTCGCAATCGGCTGTGAGCAGCCATCGCCTACACAGCCCCAGCGTCCCGCTGAGGCGCCGCGGGTTGATTCATCACCAAAGCGTCCTGCTGAGGATGTAAATGACCCCAGGTTTGAAGCCCTGCGAATCATTCAGGCTGCCTTAGCCGATGGCGACCCACTGGTGAGGGTTAACGCCATCGAGGTTATCGCAGCCACCAGGCAAGTTAAACTGATGCCTAAGGTGGTGCGATTGCTAAACGATGAATTCGTACCGGTTCGATTCGCAGCCGCTCTGGCCATAGGTGATTTGGGATACTCCCTCGCAGAAAACTCATTAAGGGGGCTGCTGAAAGATAAAAATGAGAATGTCAGGATTGCCGCCGCATACGCCTTGACCAAACTTGGATTTGCCGAATATTCCCAGCTTTTCCGCAGCGCTATAGCCAGTAACGACCAGACGGTCAGGGCTAACGCGGCTTTATTGCTGGGCAAGAGCGGCGGTAAAGACGCCTTAAAGTTCCTATATTGGGCTATGCAGCACAAAGATTCCGACGACAGGGTGGCATTTCAGGCAGCAGAATCAATAGCCAGGCTTGGTGATACACGAATATATCAAAAGCTCTGGACAATGCTTATAAGTGCCTATGCCGATGTCAGGGTTACAGGTATAAGGGCAATGGGGGCATTAGGGACGGCAGAAGCAAAAAATGCCCTTATTACTATGCTGGACGATGATTTACTGGAGGTGCGGTTGGCAGCGGCTGAACAGCTTGGTATGCTTAAAGACCCTGCCGGAGAACGCGAAGTTCTCCAGGTTTTCGAGAAAAATCTTACCGCCGGCCTGGATGAAAAGTCTCGCGAACGCACCTATGTGCTCACAGCACTGGCAATAGGCCAAATTGGCAAGCCTTCCCTTGCAAAGTTTCTGCCCCCGCTCTTGAAAAATGAGTCAAAATTCGTTCGTATCGCTGCTGCCAAGGCCGTTCTTCAATCCACAGTGAAGCGTTAGCGTCTTAAAATACCCTGTCCACCTATGGCAGGGTGCATACAGCCTGTTTTATTTGGCCTAATTTGCAAAATTAGCTTGACCTATTAGCAATTTCAGCATAAAATTATGATGTAAATAGATTAAAGGTAGTAAAAGCTCCCATTTTGTGATTTACGGAAAATGGGAGGTTTAGAGATTGTTTATCAGTCTAAAATAATTTATCGTGGGTTACCGAGTATATTCACAACGGTACAAAAGTGAAAGGAGCCTGTTGTGAGCACACTTACCAAGGCTTTGATTGTCTTGATAACAATGGCCTCAATATTTCTCTGCGGCATTGTAGTAACTTATGTTGGCATCGCTGAGAATTACAAACAGAAATATGACAACCTGAAGGCCGAAAGAGATGCCGCAGTGGAGAACGAGAAAAACGCCAAAGAACAGATGAACAAAACGATTGCACAGGCGGACCAGGACAAGGCCAGGATAAATGAGACAATCTCCTCCTTACAAAAACAAATCCAGGATACGGAAGCCAAACTCGATGCGGCTGAAAGAGAAAAGGCAATGCTGCTCCAGAAAGTAGATAATTGGGCAAGCATAACAAAGGACTTTTACGAAACTAATGACAAGCAGGGGCAGTTGCTGAAGAACGCCATCGATGAGCTAAACAAAGTTCAGGCAGAATTGTTTAAGGAACAGAACAAGCACAAAGAGACCACAACCGCTCTTATTGAGAAAATGGCGATAATAAGCGTGCTGGAAGAAAAGTCCAAGCGACTACTTGAAGAAAAAACCGAGCTGCAAGAAAAATTGAACCAGGTTCTTCGACAGTTTGGCAAAACCGTTCCTGCGCCTAAGCCGGTTACACCAACAAAAGATAAGGCTCAAGTGGCCCCTGTAACCACAAACCTCGTGCTAAAAGGACGAATAAAAGCAGTGGACACGAAAAACTCTATGGCCGAGATATCCCTTGGGTCGGCACACGGCGTCAAAGAAAGTATGAAATTCCACGTTACTCGTGGTGACCAGTTTATCTGTGATGTCCTGATTTTAGATGTTGATACTGAAAAGGCAGTTGGTATCTTAGAGCTTGTGCAGCCCGCTACAGGCGGGCCAAAGGTCGGTGACAACGTAAGTACCAGCTTGTAGAGATGCCGTGTAAAAAATAACCACAGATTACACAGATTAACGCAGATTAAATGGGAATAAGGTAGCAACAAAAAAAATTATAATCAGTGAAATCAGTGAAATCCGTGGTTAAAAGGTGTGAAAATCGTTTATGTGAGGTTGGGATATGAGCCCAAATGGTTCTGCTCGTGGTAAAAAGATAACGCCACCCGATAACCTTTACACGGTTATTCTTGCCGTAGCATTTTGTATGATTTTAGCTGCTGCGGTGTTCGCTGCTTACAAGTGCTATTCCCAGTACGGCACAATTTTCAAAATCGGGATGCCATAGCCAATCTGCTTTATTGCGGGGCTGCTCTTTTATATAAAAAAGAGCAATAAAAAAATTTTAGAAAGGAGTCGAAAGTGATACTGGACACAATCTTGGGCTGGTTCAGTATGGATATGGGTATTGACCTGGGTACCTGCACTACCTTGGTTTGTGTCCGTGATAAAGGTATCGTCCTCAATGAACCTTCCGTAGTTGCAGTTCGCAAAGGAACTAATATAGTCCTCAACAATGGCGAAGCTGTCGGCCTGGTCGCAAAGGAGATGCTCGGCAAGACGCCCGGCTCGATTAGCGCAATAAGACCCTTGAAAGATGGCGTAATCAGTGATTTCGAAATTACCGAGGCAATGCTGGGCTATTTTATCCGGAAAGTGCACGGACGGGGCAATCTTATCAGACCCAGAGTTGTAATTGCCGTGCCGAGTGGAATTACTGCTGTTGAACGGCGTGCCGTTATAGATAGTGCCGAACGTGCCGGCGCACGAAAGGTGTATCTCGTTGACGAGCCGATGGCAGCGGGGATAGGAGCAGGCCTGCCAATCACAGAGCCTACCGCTTCAATGATTGTCGATATCGGCGGAGGAACCACAGAAGTAGCTATAATGAGCTTGGCCGATATTGCTGCATCTCAATCCATTCGCATCGCCGGAGACGATATGGATGAGGCGGTTATTAATCACCTCAAGAAAACTTACAACTTACTTATCGGGGAATCAAGTGCCGAAAGAGTTAAGATACAAATTGGTTCAGCCGCTCCGCTCGAAGAGGAATTGACAATGGAGATAGCAGGCAGGGATACTATCTCAGGCCTGCCGCGAAAAATCGTTATAACAAGCGAGGAAATTCGTGAAGCCCTGCGCGACCCCATTGCCGCGATTATAGACACTGTTACAGGAACGCTGGAAAAAGCTGAGCCGGAGCTCGCTGCCGATTTGATTGACAACGGCATACATCTCTGCGGCGGAGGTTCGCTGCTGCGCGGAATGGACACAGTTCTGGCGAACGCAACCGGCTTGAAAGCCGAAAGGGTCGAGGACCCCCTAACCTGTGTAGCTCGTGGCACCAGTGTCTATCTTGAAAACTTAGAGCTGTGGAAAGATACGATGGACCACGATGAATACGGACGGGACTAAAAGCCGAACATCTTGCAACCTGTCGCAAGTCGCAAACGAAGGCACCCTGTGAAAAATGTGTCTTGGAAACATAGAGGTACCAGAATTAGCTATACCCAGTTAAAATGGAACAGTAATGTCAAAATGGATTAGCATTAGCATTTGCAAAGGCCGTAAGGTCACAATTGTCAACCTCCCTAAGGGTAAGGTGCTGAGGTGGGTAGGCAAGATTTTGGCGCGGATATTGAAGAAGTAACCTCTGGCTAAACATACATAGCCAGCAATCTTGCAGTGTCCGGTCAAAGACAGGACACGAACAGCAAATATGGCAAGGAAGCAACCGAGAGTCTCCAGAGCAATGTTATTTACCTGGTTTATGTTAGCCGGGCTTATCTTCCTCCTTGCTCCTCAGAGTCTAACAAATAAATTCCAGTTTGCTTTTGCCCATATCTTTCGCTGGCCCCTAAGTGTCGGCAGAAATATTTCCCTTGCCCGCCATGCTGTCTGGACCCGCCATGATGTCTCGACGGGGCAGCCATCTAAGGAGGCCTCAAATATTAGAGAAACCCAATACCAAAATTATATTGCAAACCTCGAAGCACAGCTAAAAGAAGAACAACAGAAGGTCGAGCATCTTTCAGGTTTACGCAGCCGACTTCCTCTGAAAGGTGCCAATCTGGTGCTGGCTGATGTTATCACAGCCCCTATTGACCAGTTGCATAGTGAGCTTACTGTCAACCGTGGCCAGGAGGATGGTTTAGCCAAAGGCCAATTTGTTCTGGCTGACAACAGTATCATCGGAATTATATCCGAGACCTCGTCGCGCAACGCCCGTGTGAGGTTATTTACAGACCCATCGTCCAAAATAGCAGTAAAGATAGGACAACTAAATGTAGAGAGGCTAATGCAAGGTGCAGGTAGAGATTTGGCCAGGATTCAGCTTCTCCAGGCGGAACACAAGGTCAAAATAGATGAGGTCATTTATGTCAGCAAATCCGCCATTCTATCTGGCGGACTGGATACACCAATGATTATAGGAAGAATAGCAACCTGTAAAAGAGATGATAAAAATCCCTCACTGTGGGACATAACGGTAAAACCTGCTTGCGACTTGAAAGGGTTAAATAGTGTGGCTGTAATCATAATAAATCCGCCTTAATCTGAACTCTGGAATTTGAAATCTTAAATCTGAAATTTGAAATCTAAAATCTGAAATTATATGCGCTGGTTACGATTTGCAGTTTTGATTCTTTTAGCTGCTATACTGCAGGCAAGTTTGTTTGCAGATGTGAATATCAAGCCGGATTTGCTGCTGATATTGCTGGTGTTTTTCGCCATTTATTGCAATATTCCGGATGCCATTATCACTTCTTTCGCAATAGGTTTTGCCGCCGACCTCATTGGACCGGCGATGGGACCTCAGATGATTAGCTTTGGTCTGTTTGGAACAGCTCTGGCATATCTGCATCGTGTTATTACGATAAGACAGGTCTCTTCCCAGTTGCTTGCAATATTTTTTACCGTCCTTTTTGCTGGAGGCCTATCTTATTTTTTGGCCACACTTAAGGGTCCAGCCGCGATGTCTTGGCGGGTCGCGCCAAATATATACATCGTTCTTTTAGGAATTTCACTATACTCAAGTATCGTAGGACCGTTTTTGTTCTTGCCGGCAGGGTGGTGGATGCATATAAAAACAAATCGTCGCCGCCGAAGGTAATCAGGAAAAGCCCCCAAAGGCGGGAAATTAGCGTCCAGCGGACGGCAGCTAAACGGTGAACGCTGCACGCCAAACGCTAATGGTGGGCAGGGATATGTACGATAAGCGAATCAAAATTTTCATAATCATAAGTGCGTTGTTCTCGCTGGTCTGTGTCCTGCGACTTGTGCAGATGCAGTTACTTCCCAACTCGTTTGTTCAGGATGAAATTGCACAGCTAAAAAATCAAAGGGGGGTGTCTTACCAGCTTAAAACGCTCAGGGGCAAAATCCTTGACCGGAACGGCAAATCGTTGGCTGCCGACCAACCGCATTTTCAACTGTGCATCAATTACAGGCTCAGTTGCTTTTTGGATAAACGGGTCCAAAAGGCCTGCCAGCTCGCTGGTGAGTTAAAAACCGCTGCAGCGCATAAGGCAAATCCTTCACTCCTCGACGCCGGCAAGGAACTTCAGGAAAAAATCGAAGATTTGGAGCAGGTAATCGAAAAGTGTACACAGTTCGGCCTCAAACGCAGTGAGGTTGAACCCCAAATCGTCCGGATAAATGAAAAAATATGGAATGTGAGGACGTTTGTTGCCTGGATTAGAGCTGGCCCTGACCCTGCCATTCTCGAAAAATACGATAACATAAACAACATCCCATTATCCGAAGCAATTGCGGATTTCAAAAAAAAATTCCCAGGTGAGGACCAGCGTCTCCTGTTTGTTAGCAAAGTAAATGACCTTGCGGAAATGGCCAAAGATTGGCCATTGTTGGAATTGAAAACCGATGACGATGTATTCACCGCTCAACTGGAGTTTATGGATGTTGATGGAGTTCAAATCCTGCCCAAAGGCCAAAGGTTCTACCCTTATGGCACTGTTGCTTCACAGGTAATAGGCTGGGTCGGACCGGCAACAAACCAAGAAGATAAAGAGCTTTTCGCAAATGATAAATTATCCAGTTACCTTGATGGAGAGGTCTGCGGCAGAGAAGATGGCATTGAATATGTTTGTGAAACTGTCCTTCGCGGCAGAAGAGGCGAGGTAATCTATGACATAGACCAGGAGGTCGTAAGCAAGACCGAAACCCGGTTCGGCAAAGACATTTATTTGACAATTGATATCGAGCTTCAAAAAAGAATTGAAGAGTATATATCTAACGGGCAATTAAATCCCAATTACAAGGCTCCCTGCGCTGCGGCCGTAATTGACGTTGCAACAGGCGACATTCTGGCTTTGGTCTCGATGCCGGTTTATGATTTGAACCAGGTCAGGATAAATTATGCCGGCTTGGCCGGCGACCCCAACGAGCCATTGCGTAATCGAGCAATAAATAAGCATTACCCGCCCGGCTCAGTTATTAAACCATCGATTCTTATCGCTGCCCTCGAATCCGGCAAAATCACTCCTGATGAAATTATTAGCTGCCCGGCTCAAAAAGCCCCGACTGGCTGGCCAAGCTGCTGGATATTCAATAGATACTCCTGGCTGGGCCACGACAACGAAGGCTCAAACAACGCTCACAACGCAACCAAGGGCAGTTGCAATGTCTATTTTTCTCGCCTCGCCGATAGAATCGAGCCGATGGTTTTCCAGCAGTGGCTTTTTAAGTTCGGCTACGGTCACGTTACGTCGCTCGTCGCTCGTGACTTGTCTCTCGAGTCACAGGCCACGGGGCACGAGTCACGAGAACTGCGACAGACACAAGGACAAATCTCTAACTTGCCTCCCAAGACAACGATTAAGCAATTTGAACAGGTGCCGCCGCTCGAAGAAGGCGAAAGAAGATGGTTCGGCATAGGCCAGGGCAATTTGCGCGTTACGCCCTTGCAGGTAGCAAACGCATTTGCCGCCATCGCCAGAAATGGCGTATATAAATCGCCTCGACTTTTCTTCGCTCCTGTCATTACGAGCGACGAGCGACGAGCGACGAGCGACGAGATTGGCCTTGACATATCACCCCAGACACTGTCCGTAGTCTATGATGGGATGTTCGCCGTGGTCAATGAACAAGGCGGAACGGCCTACAAGGAATTTGCACACAGCGGTCTTGCTGAGCAGGATGTAAAAGTCTATGGCAAGACCGGCTCAACAGAGCAACCCGACAATGCCTGGTTCGCGGGTTTTGCCGCCGACAGCACAAATCGCAAAATTGCCATCGCCGTTATTGTCGAAGGCGGCCAGCGCGGCTCAACCGACGCCGCTCCTTTAGCTCGTGACATCATCCAGTTCTGCATCGACGCCGGCTATATCGGCCAATCTTCTCCAAAAACAGAATAAATGGAATACTTGTTTAGCCGTCGCCGGCCTGTCCTGCTCGAACTGAGCTTGTCGAAGTGAGCTTGTCGAAGGGCACGGCGACTCTAAAAGAACGTTTTAGACATTTGAAATTTTGAATTTCGGATTTGTTTCGTATTTCGATACTTGTCTGACGACAGTCAAGATTTGTATTTCGGATTTAATAAAAAATTGTCCTTATTGCCCAAACAGAAATCCAACTATATAATAATCAGCGCTTGCCCGCCACTATGTATGGCGGTTTAATCCGTGAAATCCGCGGCTAAAATATATCAGTGAAAATTCGTGTCAATTTGTGGTTAAAAAAGGAGAAAAAATGTTCTGCCCAAAATGCAAAACCCAAAATCCGGATAACGCCCAATCCTGTTGGTTTTGTCACTCGGTATTAACACCCGTTTCACCATCGAGTCCTGCTTTGAGTGTCAAAACGAGCGGTTTGGCAATCGCCTCACTTGTGCTTGGAATCCTTGCACCTTTCACCTGTTTTCTTACTGCGATACCGGCGATAGTCTTAGGCATCATAGCCATAGTGAAGGTTAGCAAAAGCGCAGGCCGGCTAAAAGGCAACGGCCTTGCCATTACGGGAATAGTCATTCCTCCTGCCTCACTGCCTATCATTGCTCTCTTGATGGGAATAATGATGCCGGCACTTGCCAGAGTCAAGCAGGTATCCTTCCGAATGGTCTGCGCCACAAATATGTCCGCCCTGGGCAAGGCAATGCTTATCTACGCCGGTACCCATAATGATATGTTTCCGACACCCTCAAAATGGTGCGATTTACTTATTGAGCACGCCGAAGTCCCTAAATCATTTATTTGCAAAGGTGCATCTGCGGGCTCCTGCAATTACGCTATGAATAAAAATATTGAGAAAGTCGGTATATTTGCCCCACCTGATATGGTTCTGCTCTTTGAGAGCAAACCCGGCTGGAACCAGGCCGGCGGACCGGAAATCCTCACCACCGACAATCACTGGGGTACCGGTTGTAATGTTCTCTTCGTGGATGGCCACGTGGAATTCGTTAAGACGAAAGACCTCAAGAACCTCAAATGGACAACAAGGGAAAATGAAACATCGCCACCCGAGCCGATACCCCTGCCGCCGTAAAAAAGGTTTCCTTAATAGTGCCGTTACTAAAAAGTAAAGGTTATATGCAAAATGAAAGTGCACCGGCTTATGGTGAACAAGATATCGAATCAGGAGAGCAAAATATGAGAACGATATTCAAGCAGCTTGTGATTATGTTTATTATGACCAGCGTCAGCATTCCAGCAAATGCCGATGAGGGTATGTGGCTTTACAATAATGCACCATATCAATTGCTGAAGGACAGGTTCGGTTTTGAACCGACCCCTGCCTGGCTGGAGCATATTCAAAAATCTTCGGTGCGGTTTAACAGCGGCGGCTCCGGCTCTTTCGTGTCCGAGGATGGCCTCATTATTTCAAACCACCACGTAGGCGCGGACGCCCTGCAAAAGTTCAGCGACGCACAGCACAATTATTATCGCGATGGATTCTATGCGAGCAGACAAAAAGAAGAAAAACGGTGCCTGGACCTGGAGCTGAATGTGCTTATGAGCATCGAAGACGTGACGGACAGGGTCAACGCTGCGGTCAAACCCGATATGAATGCCGAGGAGGCCTTCGTTGCCCGCCGGGCGGCTATGGCAGAGATTGAAAAGGAATCCCTCGAAAAAACAGGATTGCGAAGCGACGTCGTCACGCTTTATCAAGGCGGGAAATACCATTTATACCGTTTCAAGAAATATACTGATGTGCGTTTGGTGTTTGCTCCTGAACAGCAGATAGCTTTTTTCGGCGGAGACCCTGATAATTTCGAATACCCGCGATTCGACCTCGACATCTGCCTGTTTCGTGCCTACGAAAACGGCAGGCCGGCCAAAGTCAAACATTACCTGAAATGGAACAGCAAGGGAGTCAGTGAAGGAGACCTCGTATTCGTTTCGGGGCATCCGGGCAACACAAGCCGCCAGCTAACGATGGCCGAATTGGAATACCTGCGAGACCAACACTTCCCTTATGTTTTGCAGCGGCTGAACGGCCTGGAGGTGATGCTGCTGTCCTTTAGTGCGCGAAGCGAAGAAAACGCCCGCCGCGCTAAAGATACACTGTTTGGCGTTCAGAACAGCCGCAAGGCACGGGAAGGTATGTTCGCCGGTTTATTGGACCCTCTGCTTATGGAGCAAAAGCAGAACGCCGAACAGACATTACAAAGGGCAGTGGCCCAAGAACCCAATGCAAAAGAAGTTCTGTCGTCTTGGGACCGCATCGCCGACGCCCAGCTGGTTTCAGCCCGCAGCGCCCAGCAGTATAACTTGCTCGAAGGAGCCCACGCCTTCAACAGCACTCTCTTCCACATTGCCCGGACTATCACGCGTGCGGTGGAGGAGAAAGCCAAACCTAACGGCGAGCGCCTGCGCGAATTCCGGGATTCCAACCTTGAGTCCCTTGAATTCCAGCTATTTTCGGAAGAACCTATCTACGACGATTTTGAGCAGGTCAAACTGACTGATTCTCTGACCTGGCTGGCCAAGCAATTGGGCTATTCCAATCCGTTGGTTCAGAAGGTTCTGGCAGGCAGGCCGCCCCAGGACCGCGCGGCTGAGCTGGTTTTGGGGACCAAATTGAAAGATGTGGCGCTTCGCAGAAAACTTTATACAGGAACAATTGACAAGGTGGAAGCCGCAAATGACCCTATGATTGAACTGGCTCGACTGGTTGACGCTGAGGCGCGTGCCATGCGAAAGATAATCGAAACACAGGATGAGATTAAGCGTCAGGCCCATTCGAAGATTGCCCAGGCCAGGTTTGCCCTGGAGAAAACCAGCTCGTATCCTGATGCAACTTTTACGCTGCGCCTGGCGTTCGGCACAGTTAGAGGCTATGAAGAAAATGGGCAGGCGGTTCCTTTCCAAACCATCTTTGCAGGTCTCTACGAGCGGGCGGCATCACACTATTATAAACCGCCGTTTGACCTGCCCCGGCGTTGGATTGACCGGAAAAATAAACTCAATTTGCACACCCCGTTCAATTTCGTCTCCACTGCAGATATCATTGGCGGCAATTCGGGCAGCCCCGTCGTCAATCGGGAAGGCGAGTTTGTCGGCATCATTTTCGACGGCAACCTTCAGTCGTTGGTGCTCGACTTTGCTTACACAGAACTTCAAGCACGTGCTGTCTCCGTCAATTCTCAGGCAATCATTGAGGCCCTGCGGAAGGTCTATAACGCCGCTGAGCTGGTCGATGAGCTGGTCGGAAAAAAACGTCCGCATACTGAACGTAATCAACTGCTACACTAATACTATTGAAACTTGAAAATTTGACTTAAAATTATGCCTCTTGCTGATAACATTATGCATCAGACCCATAGGAACAGCCGAACAATTGAAGCAACGCAAACGCAAAGCGATAGCGTTGCTGATCTTGCAATTGGCATAAGATGTCGATTGAACTGATATATTGGTGGATCTGAGCGGTATGGGCTCGACTCTCTATCCGAGTCTGCTCGATCTTCCCTGAGAGAGACTTGATTTCTGCCTTGGGAGAAATGATTCGGGATTTCCCGGCGGGGAATCGACCTAGCTCACCTGCACCGGCTGCGTGAGGTGGCTATGAACTCCCAGAACCCGAAGTCGCGGCCGGTGTCGGGTGCAGCGCCGGGTTAGGCGGTTCAGCTACGACGCGGTCGCGCCAGGACAAGTTCGTGGCCCCGTATCGCCACACCAGCCAGGCCGCGATGACCACGTAGAGCAGCCCCGTAATCACGCCCGTAGGGTCAAAAAGCTCGCGGCCGGCGAACAGCTTCCCCGAGGCAATAGTCGCCCCGTGCAGCACCACGACGGCGAACAGGCTTCCGCCAGTCGAATTGTAAACCCAGGTATAGATGACGGACATCACCATTCCCATGGGGACGAATATCGCGAGCCTCGTTGGCGTAAAGAAGAAGAAGTTCGGGAAGTGCCAGCACGCCCACACCAACCCGAGAATGAGGCTGCTGACGAGGGCCGAGTAACGGCGCTGGAGGTGAGGCAGGGCGAACCCGCGCCAGCCGATTTCCTCGAACAGCCCCGGCCCGATCATGCCTGCGCCGATCACCGCGCTGTAAAGGTAATTCGGCCACCCTTCCCACCGCAGGTGTGGAACAGCGACACCGACCGCGGCCAGGATTTTGACCGGCAGGACCGCGACTCCGAGTGGGAGGAGCAAGCAGACGGCCAGCACCGGCCAACCCCGACCAAGTAAGCAGGGGCGCAGTTTGGAGGTCAACCGCCGGATGCCCGCGACGCCCTGCAGGCACAGGACGATCAGGAGGCCGACGACACTCGCCAGGACGACGACATCAAGCTGCGGCAGCAAGCAGACGACCAGCACCAGCCACGCCCCGCCGACCGACCAGGGACCGAGTCCAGACACGAGCCGCCGGACGCCCGGGAGGCCATACAGGAAGAGGGTCATGAGCAGGCTGGCGAGACACGGCCCCGCCCAGAGGACATAGGAGGCATAGGGCAGCCAGGGCATTGTCTGTGAGTTTATTTCCGTGGCGCCCGGAAGGGGTCGAAGTGCGTAGAAATTGACGCACATCCCGGCG
>Ga0315279_10002797_pt1 | contig 25441 bp, 24 predicted proteins | sample YL17G06_20_MG_FD_203694 | JGI IMG/M metagenome (GOLD analysis project Ga0315279, IMG submission 203694) | Sediment microbial communities from Yellowstone Lake, YNP, Wyoming, USA - YL17G06_20 | ecosystem: Environmental > Aquatic > Freshwater > Lake > Sediment | place: USA: Wyoming | collected...
GGACTGGGAATCTGGCCTCAATGAAATGAGAATGAGGGAAAGGTGGGCGTCGATTGACGCCCGCGAGCCACTAGGGCTCTCCTATTACCCGAACTCAATCTACGCTTGATGGGTATTTAAATCATCGCCACGGAATCAGCATCGCCTCAGGCAGTCTCAATCGATCCTATGAGAATCCGGATCCAACCAAATCGAATCCGAAATCGCTGAATGACGATATCCCGATGGATCTGATGCGAAATCGCCGATTCCTTGCATCATCTGGCTTCATGCTTATCATCGGAACGTGCCTTCGCCGTAACGTTTAAGGCATCCTCCCCGATAGCATAGGCTCCACAAGGTGGGTGGAGAGTGGCTAGCTTTCGATCAGAGGGATCCGATTTGAAGACGAGGTTGCAGAAGGAGGACGCTCCCGCGGCGAGCAAGGTCATGGGGGCGGTCGACGAGGCTACGCAGGAGATAACGATCAGGGAGGCGAAGCTCTCGGTCGTGATCCCGGCCTTCAACGAGGCGAGTACGATCGCCGACGTCGTGAAGGGGGCGGCCAAGTACGCCGACGAGGTCATCGTCGTGGACGATGGCAGTTCTGACAATACTTTGTTCGTCGCGAAGGCCGCGGGCGCCAAGGTGATACGCCTCCCGACGAACAGCGGGAAGGGGTTCGCGCTGTCGATGGGGCTTTCGACGGCGGCGCTCGACGGGGCGGACCTGATAGTCTGCCTGGACGGGGACGGGCAGCACGACCCGGAGGAGATTCCTTTGATCTGCGGGCCGGTCCTCAGGGGGGAAGCCGACCTCGTGATAGGATCGAGGTTCCTGGTGAAGAAGGGGTCGAAGGAGATCCCGAGGTACAGGACGATCGGCCAGCGCGCTCTGACGAAGGCGACGAACTTCGGGAACGGCGTCAAGGTCACGGATTCACAGAGCGGGTTCAGGTGCCTGACGAAGAAGGCCGCGCTTTCGATGGAGCTGACGGAGGCGGGGATGGGCATCGAGTCCGAGATGGTGAGGGACGCGGTGAAGCTCGGGCTGAAGATCAAGGAGATCCCGATAAGCTGCAAGTACGAGGGGTTGGACACGTCGACGCTTGAGCCGGGGAAGCATGGGACGAGCGTGCTGTCATCGATAATACGGGTTGTGAGAGATGAGCATCCGCTGCTTTATTTTGGAGTCGGCGGGTTGATTCTCACCATCATTGGCCTGTCTGCAGGTCTGTATTCAGTGTACCAGTTCATTAGCTTCAAAGCGCTTCCATTCCTTCCAAGTCTAATCGCAGTGATGTTCTTCTTTGTCGGATTGATCGCGATTTTCTCTGGCATGATACTAAACGCAATCTCGGCGACGAAGGATCAGAAGAAACGGTAGTTCATATCCTAAGGTGGATGAGGAATTCCCGATATTTATCAAGCAACTCATTGCCTTTCTTAGAGATGAAAGAATCCAAAGGCGAAAAAGTAATGGCACCTTTTAGCAGCGAAAATAATTCTGAATCGGATCTGACCCGAATAGTCTGAAGATTCTTCCGGTTTTTCAATAAGATTGGCAATCTCTTGATTACCCCGCCATATGAGATTATTTTATATGTGAGCCATCCTTCTGAGCGAGCTTTTAGGATTACCCCTAACTCGCTGACGGCAATTATTGGCAATAAGGCAAGCAGAGTCTTCTTGCGATACGTCTTTAGGAGTATCATGAGCCTATTCCTCTCCAATAATTGATATTTCCAGCCCGATTCTTTGTATCTGTATTTGTGATAGATGATCCCGTCTGGACAGTATATCGTATCGTACCCTGCCAAGAAGAGCCGTATTCCAAGATCTGTGTCTTCACAATACATGAAAAAGGATTCATCGAAACATCCGATCCTCTTTAGATATGATGTTCTATAGATTGTTGCCGCTCCACTGGCAAATGCAATCTTTCTTATCTCCCTGTCAGAGGAATCTGGCTCACCATATCCATTGGCCCATCCAAAAAAGAGAAAATTTGCCATGTTACCCGATGAATTGATTTTGTTTCTATCAGAATAGAGCAGAATCTTAGGTTGAGAGGCGCCTATTGAGAAAGTCTCCTCCATCCGTGAGATGCCATCGTGAATCCAATTCGTGTTTGTCGAAGTGTCGGCATTGACAAATACGACATAATCAGAATCAAAAGATTCGAATCCGATATTGCATCCCACCGCATATCCACAATTATAGGAGTTCTGAATCACAAACACTTGTGGATAATTTCTTCTGACAATCTCAATTGTATTGTCTATTGAATTATTATCGATCACTACGATTCTAGCGGAATTCAACTTCAAAGCAATAATGGAATTCAAGCATTCTTCAATGTCTTCTGCACTATTGAAGGTTGGAATGACAATGATAGTTCGGGGATCAGACAAATTCATTCAGCTCCATTAGATGAACGAATTGGAGTATAGATCTAAAGAGGGTATTGTTCCAATAATTCTACCGAAAGGGATATTAGGGGAAATACGTTTCTAACCATTCTCATAAGATATTAGATTACCCAGTAACATTGGGAATAGGATATATCAGATGGTTGATGTAATCTTTGATTGATCATAGCCATGAGTTGAGTTTAATCAAGAGTGTTAATTGAATAGAATTCAATCTACAGAGTCAAAAAAAACAAAATTCCGAAAAATCCCATTACTAATAAGGATGTGATATAGCTGAAGATACTGGAAATCGTATCCACTTTTCCCCCATATAAAGGAGGTACTGGGAATGTCTGCTTCCATAATGCCTTGCAACTTGCAATCCGCGGTCACGATGTTGAAGTAATTACCCCAGAAATCAAGGGGAGAAAAGAAATTGTCGAGGATTTGCCATTCCGCGTTACAAGAGTGAAACCATTTCTCCGTATGGGAAATTCCTCCTTGTCCCTAAAGATTGCAAGAAGACTCAACGATAGATACGATATCATCCATCTTCATGGGCCATATCTTGGCAATGGAAATCTAATATCTATCCTTTTGAATAGTGAATCACCGCCTCTAGTCTATACATATCATAACGATATCATATATTCAAACCTCATGCAGCTTATCTCATTGGTAGACAAAGCAATTTCTCAGAGAATAATCTTCAAGAAGTCAGCGCGCCTTATTTTCCATTCTAGAGATTACGCCTTTAATTCGAGAGTCAAAAATCTAGTCGTTCAAAATGAATGGAAACTTGGAATAATACCGAATGGAGTTGACATATCGAGTTTCAAGTCGGCAAATCCGGATAGAATCGATCTCGGATTTGACAATCAATCTAAAATCGTTCTCTTTGTAGGAGCCCTTGATAGAGCTCATGAGTTCAAGGGGGTTCCAGTGCTACTGAAAGCGATTGCAAGAATCCACGATTCAAGGATAAAACTTGTAATAGCTGGCACAGGTGATCTTCTCGAGTCCTATAAGATGCTTTCAAACAAACTTGGAGTTTCTCCCAAGACTCGGTTCCTTGGCTTCGTAAAGGAAGAGGACCTTCCCAGGCTATATCAATCATGTGACATCACCATTCTTCCCTCTACTGAAATCGAAAGCTTTGGAATAGTCCTGTTAGAAGCAATGGCATCGGCAAAACCTGTAATCGCTTCAAACCTACCAGGGGTAAGGACTGTGGTAGAAGAGAACGATGCAGGATTACTCTGTCGTCCAGGGGATTATGAGGAGCTAGCAAGGAAAATAGATTATCTAATCTCAAACGAGGATATTGCAGAAGGATTGGGTAGAAATGGTAGAAAAGCATGTGAGGAGAAATACGACTGGAAGAAGATTGCGGTGAATATCGAGGAGATGTATGAGAATTGCATTCGTAACTTTTGAATTTCCTCCGAGGATCAATGGGGGAGCTGGAATATACGCTGACATGATTACTCGCGAATTATCATCGCTTGGACATGAGGTTACAATATTCACTCCAAGATTTGACAGGGAGAAAATGGATCGGGATATCGGATCGATAAGAGTGTCCCCCGTATTTGTAAGGCGATCTCGGCCGATGCATGCATTACAGTTCTGGATGAGGTTACCGGAAGGCATCAAGAGAGAAGAGACGAATGAAGGAGAATTCGATATTGTCCATATCAATGGAATATCCTATTGGTTTATCCATAGGAAGCTCACGCAATCACCTCATGTAATAACCATTCATCATCTATCAAAGGACGCTGCTAGAAGTGGAGATTTGTCATGGACTTCAAGAGTCAGAGATTTTCATGGAGAGAACGGTCTGTTGATGACCTTCTTAGAGAGGAGAGCTGTAGCATCAGTAAATAGGATAATTGCAGATAGCGACTATACCCGCAGGCGACTTATCGAGGAATATCGCATAGAACCCGCAATAGTAACTACAATACGATGCGGAATCAGTCACGTTGATCATCCACTCACTGCTAATGAGATCAATGCAATGCGACGTGGCCTCTGCCTCCCAAATAAACCATTGATACTCTTTGTTGGTAGAATTAATGATCCACGAAAGGGGCTTGATATTCTTCTCAAAGCTTTCAAGTTAGTGCTTCAGAAAATTGATTCTATGCTCATTATTGTCGGGAAAGGAGATAAGACAAGAATATCTGAATTGGAACATGAACTCAGAATCGAGAATAGTATTATTCACACTGGATATGTGGACAACATGATTCTACATCAATTATATTCTATATGCGATGTGTACGTTTGTCCTTCGAGATTAGAAGGTTTTGGCCTTACCCTTTTGGAGGCTATGAACGCCGGTAATCCTGTTATCGCCTCAGCGACCGGAGCAATCCCAGAAATCGTTAAGGATAGAGAGAATGGATTATTGTTTGCCAAAGATGACTATAACGAATTGGCAAATGGCATTATTGAAATACTGACAAATGAGAATTTGAGAAATGCTCTGGTGAGAGGTGGTATAGAGACGGCAAATTCATATGATTGGCATTCTGCGGCCGAGCAAACCATTGATTTATTTAATGCAGTCATTCAAGAGTCGGAGATGGAGAATAATCATCGTGAATAGTAAGGGGGAGCATAGGCACACATCTAGGCACATATTGAATACAATGAACGAATGGATTATGCTATCTAGATAATTACCATGATAAATAGACGATAATAATTAAAATGCGAGAAAAAGCAAAATTATAATATGGATTCCGATGATTAGATTGGACGGTATTGAGAATGCAATTGAGTCCCCTCGTATCGATAATAATTCCAACTTTCAACTCTGCAAAGACAATAAGTACCACCTTAGAATCAATAAAGAATCAGGATTATCAAAACATAGAAGTGATAATTGTTGATAATGACAGTGTCGACAATACCGCAGAAATCGCTTTGGAGAGCGGCGCAAGAGTCATTGTATTCGAAAGTGGGAGAAGTAGCGCCCGAAATCACGGAGTAAGAGAGTCGAAGGGGGATTTCTTCCTACACATAGATTCCGATATGGAACTCACCAGCAGAGTCGTAGGTGAGTGTGTCGAAGAATGTCGAAAAAATATTGATGCGATAATAATCCCTGAGATATCGATTGGGGAAGGTTACTTTTCCCGATGCAGATCGATTCAGAAAAGAATTTTCATTAATCAAGAAGGATTCGAATCTGCCAGGTTCATTAAGAGATTGGCTTTTGAGGAAATCAACGGATATGATGAAGAACTCGAATTAGGTGAAGATTTTGATTTGCATTTTAGATTGAAAAAAAAGCAACTAAGAATATCAAGAATCAATTCGCTCATTATGCATCATGAAGGAAGATTGACTCTGAAGAAAATGGTCGCGAAGAATCGCTTTTACGCAAGATCGGCCAGTTTATTCGCGATTAAGAATGTCGAAAACATATCTGAACAGCCTTTTGTGATTCAAATCTACATTAAGAATTGGAGGACTCTCCTTCGTAATTTGGAGCTCCTACCGGGAATTTTACTTATGCTGACTCTTGAATTCCTATTGCTTGGACGATATGCAAGGCATCCCAAAAAGAAATATAATTGATACTAAAGAAATATTATGGAGGCGAAATCGATAACCAATAGACAGACCAAGATATTCATCTTGGTTATTATGATAGTTATTTTTTCAACATTGGTTAGGTTCTTACCAGTCATCGGTTACTCGCCAGAACCGATCGCCTACTCTGGAGGATCTACTTACGGCATCAATTACGCCTTGGATACCGGGCATTTCTTATTCCCGGGTGAAGCGGAATCGCAAGCCAAACAAAATATTTTTGTCGCTAGTCTAGTAGAGAACGCAGAACACCCAATATTCCCAATACTACAAATTAGTGTTATCATAGTTGCTGGACTGGAACATGGGACCTGGCAATCAGAAATCGCACTCTCATTACTGTTTACGTTGCCGATTCTATTCATTGTCTACTCAATCCTCAATTTCATATCAAAGAAGAGAGATAATAAACGGTTCAATGATTATTTGCCAATCATATATTTGGGCATTGGACTGCTATATTCTCAGATTGGATCCATTGTCCTTATCACTCAGCGGGGAAGCGATGGTTGGATCTTCTTTCTCTATCCAATCTATTTTCTCTTGTTCAGAAAAGAGAAGACCATCAGATTCTGGATAATTTCCTTGTTGTTTCTTGCCCTATTGCCAGCTACGTATTTTACAGGAGCGAGTTTCGCTTTGCTATGGTTTTCAATAATTCTACTGACATATAGACGCGGCAGGGAAAACAACATAATCGTCTGGAGAATGTTTTTGCTTTTTGGATTATTCTATATTTCGTATTCAATATTCATATCATTAGGGAGAACTCATGTTCTTCTGGATGTTTGGCATAACCTTATTGCGTCATTAGGATTAGGATTCACAAACTTCGTACCATCCAATGTTCTACCTGCTCAGTATATAGCATATGGCACATCACTGACTAGCAAAATTGAAAATCTCGTTTCTGCAGTATTTGTCGCAATACCGGTCGTATTTTTCTTGATCTATTCAATAAGAAAGAGAGTTGATCATTTCAGGGGAGATACAACAGTGCTTGCGGGCATAATTACATTGCCGATAACGGCCTTTCTACTGTTTATATGGCTGGGGACACTTGGGATAGGTCGCATCGCGGAGTACGGTGCTGTGATTTCCATGATTTGCATTGCTTGCTTGCTTCCTACGATGAAAGAAAAAAAGAAGAAGTTCATCGCATTAATAGCAGTCTTGGCGATTCTATCAACTACTATCGTTTATGTCACTGACGAGAATATTCCCGGTGCACATATCACGACAACGGAAGCTAGTGCGGCAAAATGGCTGATGTCGACTTCCGATAATGGGAAAATAATCTTTACAGATAATCGACTCACAGCCGTTTTCGTAGCATCTGGATTTCTAAAGGTCACAGGTTTATATGAAGGAGATAATACTAATATCACAATCGATGAACTAAATGCGATTTATTATGGAGACAACTCAAGTCAATCCATCCTTCTTCTTTCGCAAATGGGCTGTAATTATTTGTTCTTCTCTGAAGGAATGACAAATGAGGTCCCGAGTATCTATGGATTCAATTACCATTTCAGACCGGCACCCTTGAATTTTCTTGATAAATATAAATCGAATACAGATTTCAATACAGTCTATGACAATGGAAAAATCACGATTTTTACCCTCAATTGAATCAACGATAGAGGAGATTGATCATTGTCAGGACTAATGCTTTTTCCGATTCCTCTCTGACCATATCATCTTCAATTCGAAAAGACCATAGGTTAGAGATCAAAACGGAAAAAGGTAGAGAAGAATCGTTCATCACTTGAAAGGCGAGCGATCTATGTCACAGTTAGAGTGCCTATAATTTTGTTCCTCTCCGCAAGAGCGATACTGCATAATCTACCACGTCTTGAATATAGGGGGGATTAAGATTGCGAGCGGTATTCCGATTATTATGACTAGGAATAGCACTAGAACCGAGCTGAGTCCACTTGCCATTAGGCCAGCAATGAATATGAAATAAGGGTGGAAGAGGTAGATGGAGTACGTTGAGAGGGCCGTTCTTTCAATAAAACGGTAGATTGAACCAGTGAAATATCTCTTGAATGAATTTGTGAATTGAATGGCCAATGAAATGCCTATTGCTCCAACTGGCCAGATTATAATCAATTCCTTTAATGGTTCGAGAAATGCCATCATCGAAATTGTTCTTATGTAGACATGAGTATGATGAAAAATGGGACTATTATGCTTATATGCTCCATCTCCAAAGGTTGTGACTCACATTAGATTGTTTAATAATCAAGAAGACTGTCATCGATGAAAATATGCCAATAAGTAGATAAATCCAAAGTATTTTGCCTGCATCGTATGAATAATAGACTCCTCTAGGTACACAGTTCGATTGGGGAGGGGGATTGAATTAAGATGGTTAATCTCGCATTATTGATTGGAACTGGACCATTCGGAGAAGACTCACTTTACAAGACTCCATGGGTCCGGCATTTAAGCAAGCAACACCAAGTATTCGTTGTATCCAGAATAGAGCCGCCCATCCACTACTTCAATGACTTAAGAAAAGTCATCGGTGATCATGAATATGAAGATATTAAGAATTCTATAGAAGAGATTAAGGAATTATCGTCATCATTTGAGTCGATACATGATTCAATGCACTTCCCCAAAGGGCATGATGAATCCGAAGTCTCGCGTGCACAGAGCCTCATAGGAGTTTCTCTTGACTATCTGTTAAGCTTGGATCCTGAGATGAGCATGGCATCAGCAGAGAACGAACATATCATGAAAGATAGAATACTATTGGCGGCCAACCTAGTTGGTTTTTTCAAGAATTTCTATGAAAGAAATAAAATCGATGTTCTTATTAACACTATTGAAGATGATATCGTTTCCACCGTTGCTTTTTATATGGCTAAGAGAATGAATATTTTGTTTATAGGTAATGTTTCAGCGCGCTTTACAAGAAGAGGCGTAATGTTCGCAAGGGATTATTCGGATATTTGTGTCTGGAATAGAGAAGCAATCGCTTGGCAAGAAATAGAATCTATATACAAATCATCTGCAATATCGGGGAGCGATGTGTTAGAGAGAAATCGAGGGCATTGGGATTTTGCTTCTATGCCAATGCGCTTGAAAGGGGTTTCAGTTTTACACGAATATGACAAATATGTCAAATTGATAAGAAGAAAATTACCGAACGAATGTCTCATCTTCAGGGACTTCCTAGGCGGGAATCTCTGGCGGGCTTCTCAGGAGTATTTAACGAAATTTATTAGAAGTAGAATCGCTGGATTCTATTTCGATGAATCTTCAACTGATGAAGACTTTTTCTTTTTCCCAATGCATTACATGATAGACGCTCAAATCACTTTCCGGGAGCCTTTTATTGATCAGATAAGATTGATTGAGATTATTTCTAGGGCATTGCCTACTGATTATAGATTGTATATAAAACCTCACCCCCATTATTTCGGAACGGATACGGGAATCTCAGAGCTTAGGAAGATATCAAGATTATCGAATGTACGAATAATCAATCCGAATACTCCGCCAGTACCTCTCATCAAGAAATCAAAGGGCGTAATTGCAATCAATTCTACAACTGGATTCGAAGCTTTGATCTTGGATGTCCCCGTTATAACCTTCGGTCACGACTTCTATTGCAAGGAAGAACTATGTGAGGTCGTGAGAGATATGAATGATCTACCGGGCATATTGCAGCGGACAGCGAATGGCCTTACGACTAAGGAAGCTAGTAGGGATAAGACGATCGAGTTCGTGAAGAATGTATACCTAAACACCATCTGGATAAACGGCAAGGATTACGAATATGGATTTTATGGATTGACCGATGAAGACGGACTGAAAGTCGCCTCAGCTTTGAATGAGATTTTCAATTCAATCGATGGAGAATGCCTTAGATGCCTGTGAAGTTCCAAAGAGATAGTGGAAAGATTTCTGAAATGCGCGGCTTTGACCTAACTATTACAGGTAGCAGAAGGAGTTGGTTTCTAAACGGAAGGATATGTTGATAAATCGATAGTTCACAAACCTTGCGCCGAATAAGGAGATAAAAAATGGATCCTAAGGAATTATCGAGATTCTTCAGGGGAAAGATGTTAAAAGACCCTCGAAAGATGTTAAAGGACCCTCTATACAAAAGTTCCTTTTTTATCGTATTGACTTCAATATCTAGCGCTGCAATAGGTTTCTTCTTCTGGATTTTCGCGGCTAGACTCTACTCGAGTGAAGAATTGGGGATATCTGTTGCTCTGATTTCTCTTATGACTTTCCCGATTAGTGTTTCCAGATTTGGAATGGACCAATCACTGATCAGGTTTCTTCCAAAGGGAGATAAGAATCGAATAATCAGTACATCTCTCATAGTCCCTACGGCAATAGCCATGCTCTTTGGATTTGTAATCCTTATCGGAATTGACTTCTTTGCACCCTCGGTTCATATAGTGAGTGAATACGCATTGGAATATCTGATGTTTCTCGCAGCTATTTCATTATTGGGTACTGCGGGCCAAGCATTTATTGCAATGAGAAAATCGGAATACTACTTCCTACAAAGTCTGATGGTGAATTCAAGAATATTGCTAATCTTTCCTTTGGTATTCCTTGGATCCGTTGGAGTGTTTAGTGCGGTTGGAATATCCTCAATTTTGGGATTTCTCATTTCAATGATTATTCTTTGGAAATTGGGGATAAAATTGACCAGACCGGATAGAGGATATCTGCGGTCTTCTATCAAATATTCACTAGGGAATTTCGTTTCAACATTATTCATGACGACTCCTTCCTCAATCATCCCATTGTTAATCCTGGGAATGCTTGGAGCCGGGCAAACTGCTTATTACTTTATCGCCTACAATTTTGCGGTCATGATAATGATCGTTCCTGGCGCGTTCAGTACTTCAATTCTTGTGGAGGGGAGTCATGGAGAATCGCTTAGACTAAGTACAATAAAATCGCTGAGAACTACATACATGTTCTTAATCCCCATGGCCGCGATTATTCTGATTTTCGGTGAGTATATCCTTGGCATCATTGGTAAAGACTACATAGCGGGATTTGGAGTACTTTCACTGATGGTTCTGTCGACCTTTTTCAGCACTATATATGGGTTCTATTTCTCAATCAAACAGATACAAAAGAAGATTAGAACGATGATCGCATTAAGTGCCCTATACTTCGCATTACTTATCGGATTTAGCTACTCTCTAATTGGATTAGGATTAGTTGGCGTCGGATATGCATACCTGCTTGGCTGCGCAATTTTGGCGATAATTATTGGTATTCTCGCAAAACACGAGAAGTTATGGTAGTCCGTCGCGCGAAGAGTATTCAGACACATCTGCCCTTACCTTACGAGGGGTTCTATGCGCCGGAATGCGATATCCTTGGGAAGAATGTGCTGAGGAGTCTGTGCCGGCGTATGAGGCGTTCATCTATCAGAAGTCTGGACCAAAGGAGCATCAACAAGATTGCACGGCAATTGAACAAGGGTAGGACGCTCATAGGTAGATGGAGCAAGCGGTATGCGTGGGTGACACACGTTAGGGCGTATAACGAATGAATAGAGAAGCGCAGGGCGGAGGTGATTGAGCAGGAATGACCGATTCAGCCCTATTTGCTCTCCCGCAGTATTTCCTTCAGCTGCGCCCCGGAGATCCAGCTGGTGTTCGAGTCGCTAGAATACCTGAATCCATCCTGCATTTGCTTGCCCCCGTCCCATTTCCAGTCTCGCCACCATGGATGAACCGGCTCGATGATATACATATTGTCGGTCTCGATGGTCGCGCGGACTTCATCCTCTGAGATGAGGATCTCATGTATCTTCTCTCCAGGCCTGATACCACTGTACTCAATTTCGCATTCCGGGGCGATAGCCTTCGCAAGATCAATGAGTTTCATGCTAGGGATCTTAGGGACGAATATCTCTCCGCCGTGCATCTTCTCAATACAGGAGATAACGAACCGAACGCCTTGATCCAATGTTATCCAGAATCGGGTCATATGAGGATCTGTAACAGTGATTCGGCCGGTCTTCTTTTGGCTGACGAACAGTGGAATTACACTGCCACGGCTACCAACCACGTTCCCATATCTAACACAGCTGAATTTTGTGTTTTTTTCGCCACGATAGGAGTTTGCCTGGACGAATAATTTCTCCGCCACAAGCTTCGTGGCCCCATAGAGGTTAATCGGGTTGACGGCTTTATCAGTACTCAACGCCATGATATGCTCCACACCACAATCAAGTGAAGCTTCGATGACATTCCTTGCGCCCATGACGTTCGTAAGGACTGCTTCAATTGGATTGTACTCGCATGCAGGCACTTGCTTCAAAGCAGCTGCGTGCACAACGATATCTACGCCCCCGAGAGCTCGGTGAAGCCGGTCCACGTCCCTGACGTCTCCGATGAAATAGCGAAGGCTTTTGTCATCGAAACCCCCCTGCTGCATCTCATGCTGCTTCAGTTCATCTCTGCTGAAGATGATGAGCTTCTTGGGGTGATATTCCCTTAGCATCACTTCAATGAATTTCTTCCCGAACGAACCTGTTCCTCCGGTGATCAAGACAGTCTTCTTGCTCCATTCCATTTTGCTTCACCATATGCTAAGGAATAATCCAAGGCACACCTTCATGAATCAAGCAGTTTATAATTTTGGTTATCGGGGAGATTACGATGCCATTGGTCAAAACTTCCTTCTGAGCCCAAAATACTAGTATGCTGGGCCGGAATCCGGTGATTAGAACTTGGCAACTTTATATTTGAATACCCATGACACCCTGATACGATTATGGGACCTTTCGACGCGTACAGACCATTGGGAATTGTCAACACAATGGAGGGAAAAGTTGACATTCTGTGCAAGGCTCTTCCGAAGGGGGGGACCATAACGGAATTTGGAGAGGAAGAGAATGCTCACGACATTTACTTCGGCGACGGATTACTGAGGAGAGGATTAGGGCAATGAAATCGTTGCTAGTTACAGGTGGCAGTGGCCTTCTCGGAAGCGCTGTCGTAAGACAGGCTATCGGGAGGTTCAAAGTGCTTTCCACCTATCAAAAGAACCCAATTTATTTGGAAGGAGCTAAGTTCATTCACGCGGATCTGCTGAACGAGAATGACCTAAAGACTTTATCGCTAGCGAAACCAGAGATCATAGTTCACTGCGCTGCATTGACCGATGTTGACTACTGCGAGTCTCATCCTGATCAGGCGCACGCTCAAAATGTCCAAGCGAGCATAAATGTTGCCGAGATTGCACGGAGCCACGGCTCGTATTTGATTCAAATATCCACAGATGGCGTTTTCAATGGAGAAAAAGGATTCTATTCTGAAAACGATCCCCCGGATCCCATCAACGCTTACGGTAAATCAAAGTTGGATGCAGAATGGAAAGTGTTGAATACATATGATCACAGCTGCATATTGAGGACCAATATCTTCGGCTGGAATCCTGCCGCAAGGAAGGGCATGGCAGAATGGATGATCGACGTCCTCAGAAAAGATCAGGTTCTTTCAGCGTTCAAGGACGTCATAATTTCCCCTGTTCTCACAAACGACCTCGCTGAAATATTATTTGAACTGTGCCTTCTAGAACACGAGGGGACAATTCATGCCGGCAGCCGTGACAGTTACAGTAAGCTACAATTTGCTCGCGCCATTGCCGAGACTTTCAAGTTCAATCTAGAAAACATTAAAGCGATAAGTGTTGATGAATTGCATCTCGTGGCTAGGAGACCCAAGAACACATCCTTAAATGTCCACCGAATAAGCGCACTCTTGGGACGGGGGATGCCTTCAGTCTTGGATGGAATTCAGAAAATGAAACGACTTGGTAACTGCGGATACGCGAGGAGAATGGGTGATGACCAAGCCTAGAATCGTTGCTGTGATCCCCGCATTGAATGAGGAGAAGACCATAGCGGCGGTTGTCGATGCCACGAAGAAGTATGTCGATGAGGTCATCGTTGTTGATGACGCTTCTTCAGATAGCACTGCGCTTACGGCCAAAGAGAGAGGAGCCTTACTCATCAGTCACATTACTCGAGGAGGGTATGACAAAGCCATAGGCGATGGTTTCAAATTGGCTGTTACCACAAAGGCGGACATTGTTGTAACACTAGATGCGGATGGGCAACATCTTCCTTCGGATATTCCCAGGCTCGTCCAACCAATCGAGAGAGGTGAAGCGGATATCGTCGTAGGAAGAAGGATTAGACACGCTAGGATAGCAGAGACCCTCTTTGCAGGGATTGCCAAAGCCGTCCTAGAAATCGAGGATCCTCTGTGCGGGTTCAAGGCATATGATATGAAAGTCTACAGAGCATTCGGACACTTCGACACCATATCATCCATAGGGACTCAACTCCTCTTCTCCGCGAAAAGAAAGGGGTACCGACTGGTCCAAGTAGACATAGGCTTAAAGACAAGAGGCGATATTTCACGATTTGGAGGGCATATAGTTGCAAACTATAGAATCCTAAAAGCTCTTGCAAGGATTCTCGTATTGATAGTGACAGAATGATTTCTGCATGAAGGAGGAGGGCGAGCATTGAAGACGGTCAGGATTGACGGCAGAGGGGTTGGCACCGGGGAACCGGTTTACATCATTGCCGAGATTGGATCCAACTTTGATGGGGACATAGACCGGGCAAAGAAGCTTATAGACCTTGCAAAAGAGTGCGGAGCAGACGCGGTGAAGTTCCAATGCTTCCTGGCTGATAGGATTGTGTCAAAAGAGAGATTTGCTAGATTCAAAATAGGTTTTCAGGCAAAATGGGCAGAGCCAGTATACGACGTTTATAGGCGAGCTGAACTTCCTCGAGATTGGATACTTGAACTCTTTGAGTATTCTATGAAGAGGGGGATGGCTTTCTTAGCAACACCTTACGACAAAGCTGCAGTTGATATTCTTGAAAAGATAGGGGTTTCGGCCTTCAAAGTGGGCTCAGGGGACATCACGTGGCTTGAATTCCTGGAGTATATCGCTAGCAAACGGAAGCCGACGCTTTTGCCGACGGGTGCTAGCACACTTGCTGACGTTGATAAAGCCGTAAGGACCATCAGATCCACGGGCAACAACGAAATCGTCCTGCTGCAGTGTGTGACCAACTATCCTTCAAGATTTGAATCCGCCAATATCCGTGCAATGAAATCGATGGGGGAGGTCTTTGGCACGCTCGTAGGTTATTCTGATCACACCCCCGGACACCTTGTTCCTCTAGGAGCTGTAGCCCTGGGTGCATCTGTAATTGAAAAGCATTTCACTGATGACAAGACCCGAAAAGGACCCGACCACCAATTTGCGATGGATGGCCGAGACTTCAAGGAGATGGTGAAGTGCATACGCTTAATGGAGAAGGCTCTCGGATCGCCTAACAAGACCCTGTATGATGAAGAGCGAGAGACGGTGATGCTTCAGCGGAGATGCCTTTGCGCTGCGAGAGATATCCCTAAGGGATCAGAGATAACCGAGGATATGATAGATGTTCTCAGGCCATTTGTCACCGGAGCTCTTGAACCAGAGTTCAAATCGAAGATTCTTGGGTGCATTGCTAAGATTGATTACAGGAAAGGAGATTCGTTTACTTGGGATAATCTATGAAGATACTTGTGGTCGGCTGTGGCTCGATCGGTGCGAGGCATATCCGCAATTTGAAAGCATTGAAAGTCGGTGAAATTGCAGCGTGTGAACCTGATGAACGTCGGCTTTCGACAATGAGGGACCAGTATTCGCTGAGCGAAGTCTTCCCGAATTTAGGAGACGCATTGAGCAGAGGATACGAAGCAGTGCTTGTATGCACTCCCCCGAGTTCGCATATTGCGATTGCGAGGGAGGCTCTTGAACACGGTGCCCACGTTTTCATAGAGAAACCGCTGTCAAACACGCTCGACGGTGTCGATGACCTTATCAAGCGAGCCTCGAAGGAGAAACGTGTAATTTCTATCGGGTATAACTTCAGGTTCCATCCAGGACTCAGGATGATCAAGAATTGCGTCGCAAAGAAAGAGATTGGCAATGCGCTTACGGCCCGCGCTCAGTTCGGGCAGTATCTTCCCGATTGGCGCCCGGACCAAGATTATACCAAGAGCTACACGGCAAGAAGTAAGCTCGGAGGAGGGATTATCTTAGATGGATCTCATGAAATCGACTATATGAGGTGGCTTTTCGGCAATGTTCGCGAAGTCTTCTGTTATACTAGGGATACGCCGAATCTTAAAACAGATACTGAGGGTATCGCCGAAATACTGCTTAGATTCAAATCAGGTTGTCTTGGCGAAATCCACTTGGATTACGTGCGTCCAGGATATGCAAGAGACTTAGAGATTGTCGGAGAACGAGGAGTTATCAAATGGGAGTATGAATCAAATGCTGTTGACAAGTACCTGCAGGAAACTAAAGAGTGGCAGTCAATCAAATTGGAAGGAGAGAATACGGATATGTACATAGCCGAGATAGAAAACTTCATTGCGTCTACTAAGGGTTTTGAAGAACCTTTTATGAGCTGCATCGAAGGCAAAAAATCTCTTGAGGTCGTCCTCGCTGCAAAAGAGTCAGCCACCACAGGGAGGGTCATCAGGCTATGACAAAGGTAGTTGCCATCATCCAAGCCCGCATGGGATCACACAGGCTTCCGGGCAAAGTCATGAAGAATCTTGCAGGAAGATCGTTGCTCTGGCATGTAATCGACCGTGTAAAGAAATGCAACAACATCAACCTGATAGTAGTGGCGACGACGACGGACGAAAAAGATCGTGTCGTGAAAGAGCTTGCAGAGAAGAGCGGAGCGAAGACTTACTGCGGAAGTGAGTACGACGTTCTCGACAGATACTATCAAGCTGCGAAACTCTACGGCGCCGATGTTGTAGTCAGAATCACAGCCGATTGTCCGTTAATAGATCCCAATCTGATCGACCGCATGGTAAAGTACTTCGAAGATAACAGAGACAAGTTAGACTATGTGGGGATGGGGATGCCAAACCTCTATCCAGACGGGCTCGATAATGAGATCTTCTCTTTTAAAATCCTTGAAAAGGCGTGGAAAGAGGCAAGGCTCAAGTCCGAAAGAGAGCATGTGACGCCTTACATCTGGAAGAACGAAAAGCTGTTTCGCTTAGGCTCTGTGTCAACCGACAAGGACCTCTCGAAGGAAAGGTGGACTGTCGATAATGAGAAGGACATAAGGTTCGTGAGAGAAATCTATAGACACCTTTACAAAGAGGGGGGCCTCTTTGTCACGGAGGAAATCCTCGAACTCCTCTCGAGAAAACCTGAACTACGTGACATCAACCGAGGGACGGACAGGAGAGAAGGCTATGAGAAATCGCTCAAAGAAGATTGTATCGTCAAAGGCAGAAGTGACTGAGATAAACACGGGCGTCAAGTTGTGGAACAGGGCGAAGCAGATCATTCCTGGAGGAAATCAGTTGCTCTCGAAACGGAGCGACCGATTCCTGCCAGATCTGTGGCCCTCCTACTACAAGAAGGCGAAAGGCGTCGAGGTCTGGGACCTCGACAATAACCACTACATCGATATGTCGATAATGGGTATTGGAGCCTGCAGTCTGGGGTACGCGGATAAGGACGTTAGCGCTGCTGTAATAGACGCGGTTCGCAAGGGATCGATGTGCACGCTCAACTGTTACGAAGAGGTGGAGCTTGCGGAGCTGCTGCTGAAGATTGAACCGTGGGCGGACATGATGAGATTCTCGCGGACCGGTGGCGAAGCATGCGCGATGGCCTCAAGGATTGCAAGAGCTGCAACCCGCAGGGATAAGATAGCGTTCTGCGGCTACCACGGCTGGGGCGACTGGTATCTCGCCGCGAATCTCGCGGATGACAAGAACCTAGATGGGCATCTTCTTCCTGGGCTGAGCCCAAGGGGCGTCCCCAGAAACCTAAAAGGCACCGCAATCCCGTTTAACTACAACGATACGGAAGCTATCCGCAAAATCTGCGATATCTACGGATCCGAACTTGCCGCGATAATGATGGAGCCCGTGAGAAGTTTCAGCCCGGACAACAAGTTTCTCAAGCAGGTCCGGAAGCTGGCAGATAAGACAGGCGCCGCACTGATCTTCGATGAGGTCACATCAGGCTGGCGACTTAATTGGGGAGGGGCGCATAAACTATATGAGGTGAATCCCGACATCCTAGTATTCGCCAAGGCAATGGGAAACGGCCATCCAATCTCGGCCGTTCTGGGAACACGAGAGGTAATGGAAGCAGTGCAGGATACCTTCATCAGCAGCACTTACTGGACCGAGAGAGTCGGGTTCGCTGCGGCTCTGGCGACGATTGAGAAGATGAAGAGGGTGAAGAGCGCTGAGCACATGATTAAGATTGGTAATAGGATTAGCAAGGGCTGGAAAGAGTGCGCAAAGTCAAACGATTTGAAGATTCATGTCGTGGGAATCCCTCCGATGACAACATGCGTATTCGACTTCAAGGGCACAGTTCCGTTGGAGCTTCAGACCCTGTTCACCCAGGAGATGATAAATCGAGGGTATCTTGGCTGGACGCACGTTTATACCGCCTATAAGCACACGAACGAAATTGTTGACAGGTATATGGAGGAAGTCGACGAAATATTCAAGATTATGAGAAAAGGACTAGAAAAGAAGAACATCAGACGCCTGCTCAAGGGGCCAATCGCGACCGCTGGCTTCGCTAGGCTGGCCTAAGATTGTGTGGATCCAGGGCAGGAGCCGATGTTCTTTTTCACGACGGTGAGGAAGTGGTACCGATGATAAAGAGCCTGATGGTGGTAGGATGCGGGTCGATAGGTCAGCGTCACGCATTGAACGCGAAGCTCCTGGGTGTAAAGGAGATCCTCCTTTGCGACATCGATGGGGCTCGGGCGCGCAAGTTCGCCGATAGTATTGGCACGGACCTCGTATTCGAATCGTACGAGAAGGCGTTTGAGGCCCACCCGGAAATCGAGGCCGCGATAATCGCGACGCCGTCCGGACTCCACATAGAGCCTGCACTCTATCTCGCTGGCCACGAGGTTAACATTTTCATAGAGAAGCCTCTGTCGGACACCTTAAAGGGCACGACCAAGCTGATTGATTTGGTCCGCGGGAAGGGAATCGTCGGGATGATGGGACAGTCGTATCGCTTCCATGAAGGCTTCCTTGCATTGAAAGAGCTCTTGGATTCGGGCGCGACTGGAAGACCACTGCACGTCCTATACATCCTCGGACAATACCTTCCGGATTGGCATCCGGAGATGGACTACAGAAAAGAATATACAGCACAGAAAAGGCTCGGTGGGGGAGCCCTTCTCACAAGCATGAGCCACGGCTTCGACACCTTGCAATGGCTTTTCGGCAACGCGACTAGAGTACAAGGATGGAAGACCAAACTCGGCGATCTGGAGATCGATGTCGATGACTCCGTCTTCTGCGTCATGAAGACCGATAGGAATGTTGTAATTCAATGCCATGTAGACTTTTTACAAAGGGAATCAAGACATCAAATCATCGTCTTCGGCGAGAAAGGTCACATCGAGGTGGATTTCATTAAGAATCAAATTCGCTTGTGGACAATCGATACAAAGGTAAGTCGGACCATCAGCTATCAGCACGATACAAACAAAAGATATGTGGAGGAGTTGAAGTACTTCTTCAATCTAATTAGCGAGAAAAAGACGGATCACTTACTCGATCTCGCTAGCGGACGGCAAATACTCGAACTAATCATGAACATTGTTCAGGTCTAGTTGGTTAAGATGAAAGGAAGAACCGTATTGTTCAGGTGTGACTCTTTTAGAGAAATCTAGCTGGGCCATATGATGAGATGCGAAGCTTTTAGGAACCTGAAGTAAGGGAAGAGCTTCCGAAGGAAAAAAGAGGAGATCGTAAAAGATGCTGGCACAGAGGCGGAGGTCTATTGCATCCAAGAAGGCTTTTTCTAATTCTAATAGTCCTATGCGCGAGATCGGGCTTTTTCTGATATTAACCCAACTAATGAGACTATTAGCGCAGAGCCGTTCCTAAATATCCATTCCACTCCAAAGACATACCGATATTTGCTCCATTTCGACTCTAAGAACGATAGTGCCCATGTTATTGATAAAAGAATCACAACATTAAATGTAAAAACAATGAAGATATCCGATGGGGCGAAATCTAGAATGGAGAAGACCTTAACTAAGATGAAAATAACGACCAGATGTAGATAATAAGCAGAGAATGAGATCCTACCAATTCTCTCTAGAGAACGGAATATGAATGTATGTTTCGCTCGATCTACAAGCAATTTGAATAGGACAATAAATAAGAATTGCGCTCCGCAAACGAGGAGAAATACATGGACTTGTCCAAGCGTATCATAACCAAAGATAGTGCTTGATAATAGCAATATTGGAATCAGAATAACCAAAGGCAAAATTGAAATGCAGAGGAGATTCCTGCTGCTTATGGCCTCGATTCGTTTATTCGTGTAAATATCCGAGAAAATCTGTCCTATAATGAAGAAACCTAGAAACGGGAAAAGGGGAAAAACGCCAGTAGTCAAGAATGACAGATTCTCGATACTGCTAAAGAAGGGTGTAGAAAATAGTATCAATGCGAGTGCAATGATTTTCAAGACTTGTCGCCCTTGCAGGAAGAAACCGATGATGTATCCGACGGCTATCACCTGAAAAACGCTCCATTTGAGAATCCCTACCCAAGGGAATGTAGAAGGCATTACAATGCTTGCAATGACATAGGGTAATAGTGTAATCGCGAATAGGACAATGCCCCTTGAAAGAGATTCTATGAATATCTGTGGCTTACTATTCTCTCGTCGGATTCGAGACAAGACAAACAGCTCAAAGGCAAGTCCTGAGATCAATATGAAGAAGGGCGCTGCCACAATACCAGATAGATAGTTCAAGGCGGAACCGGGCAATATGAAGGTAATGTGCGCTTCAATCATTACAAAGATGGCAAAGCCCCGAGCGATATCTAAAGAAAGAAATCTATCTGATTTCACGAACTCCATTTTGCTCCTTCGGTCATCCATTCAAATGGAGATAAGGCTTTTCTGTGCGCGTATGCGCGAGAAAACGCACAGCAACCCCTGATTGCTTCTCAGATTAGGATGAGTTGCGAGCCATCTCTGGACTACTTTCAAGGCTCTTTCTTCACTCTGCGTGTGAGAGTCTGGGGTTTCTGATAGCGTAAAATAAGGACCTTGCACTCACCGAAGTGTGAAGATCTGACTCAGAGGGTTTGAGCCTCGCCTCGGAAAAGACCTTAGGGGATGACCCCGATTGAGGTAAGGGAAAATGACGATAGAGCGTCCGACTTACGAAACTGATCATGTTGAGGAGTCGATGCGGAAGAGGTTGCCGCTTCTGTACGATGCAATTGCAGATTATGGATTTGTCCTTTCGCTAAAGTCTTTCTTGAGCAACCGGGGTTTCTCTTTGTTCTCGAAAGTCCACTATCCCGTCAAAGATATGGAGTTCGTTGTGCGCTCAAACTATTACTGGAAAGGCCTGCAAGAAGGGAGATATGAACTGCAAGGGCTCAGGACTATCGCAGACTTGGCACGACAAGGCGATACAGTCCTCGATGTGGGAGCTTGGATGGGACCTTATACGCTACTTCTATCGAGACTGGTGAAAAGCAGCGGGCTCGTCTGCTCATTTGAGCCGGAGCCTAGAACGAGGAGAATCCTCATGGATAATGTCCGGAAGAACCACTTGTCGAATGTCCAGATAGAGCCATGCTGCCTAGTCAGTCATGTTGGCAACGCCATTCTGAGATCCAACAACGTTGACACCAGCACCAGCACAGTGATGAACCATGAGCTGCCGGGGAAATCTCAACAAATCGTTGTCCAGGCATCCACGATTGATGCATACTGCAGCTTGAAAGGGCTTCGGCCAAGCGGAATCAAGATTGATGTGGAAGGCTCTGAGGGACTTGTTCTGAGCGGAGCGAGGAAAACGCTAAGGGAGTGTTCTCCCTGGGTTCTGCTAGAGCTCCACAACAAATGGCTGTCACAAGAAGAGAAGAGAGGTATATGGGAAATCCTGATAGAAGGAGCGAAGGATATTACATACATCGAAGGTACACATAGTTCGCACGGGCATGGCGACAAGATAACAACGACACCAGCAGACTGGGTGGCTCGTCTTCTCGTCAGGTATTGAGACGGAATCCTTCAAAACGACACAAATCAGAATGACCATATCAAGAAAAAGGAGAAGGGGTTGGTTCGGATTTATTGAGGAAATGGCGGACCACTTCCCATTCTCGAAGGATAATTCCCTCAAGGAGATAAGGCTTTTTCAGAAAATGCCCAAGCGACCGTTCTCTCATAGACCTGCTGGAATATCCCGAGGGCGCGGTCATCGTAGAGGACGAGCCGGACCTTCATTAAAGAACCGGACCTAGATATGTGGTCGAGGATCGATTTGATCATGACCTCCGCGGCCTCTTCGAGAGGGAAGCCGCCGACGCCGGTCCCCGGAGCTGGGAATGAGATGGACCTCATCCCGAGCCCCTCCGCGACCTTCAGGGGTATCAACGCCAGACTCTCCTGGAGAACGAAAATCTCGCGACATGAAGACCTTGAAGACCTCTCCGTCTCTCATCCCGAGCAAGGACCAGCACTTGCTTTCCCTGACGGGGTATCCTGCCTCCAGGGGTATCGCCTTGAAACCGCCCTTACTGATTAGAGGTGAATCGTCGTGTTCTCGCCGACAACCAATCTCTCGCCCTTCGGGAGCAATCCGTTCGCGCTGAGGATTTTCGAGCTCTTCCCGATCATGCTCCTGACCAGCTTCTTCTCGACATCGACGATCGTGCTTGTCGAAGTAGACTCGAAAAGGATCACAACGCAATTACGAAATTCTCGCCACCGAGCTACATACCCAAGATTTTCGGACCATCGACCACCAGCAAGAGGATAGCCAAGACTATCGACTCGTACCTGAACCATCAAAATTGAACGGCCCTAGTCCACAGTCCACCAGCGCTTCGGGAACTTCTTCGCGAGGACCTTGTCCCCTTCGCCCACGGGTTTCAGCCCGACCGCGCGCATGTCCGCATCGACCATGATCTTCATGAGGTCGTTGAACCTGATCTTCGCCTCGAACCCAAGCTCCCTCTTGGCCTTCGAAACATCTGCCACGAGGTACTCGACCTCCGTAGGCCTGTAGTAGCGCTTGTCGATCTTGATGTGTTTCTTCGGGTCCAGGCCGGCATACCTGAAGGCGACATCTATGAACTCCTTCACGGAATGAGTCTCGCCGGTCCCGATCACATAGTCCCCGGGTTTCTTCTGCTGGAGCATCTTCCACATGACCTCCACGTACTCCGGAGCGTAGCCCCAGTCCCTGTGGGCGTCCATGTTGCCCATGAAGAGGACCTTCTGCTTCTTAGCTAGGATGTTCGCGATCCCCCTTGTGACCTTCCTGGTGACGAATGTCTCGCCCCTTCGAGGGCTCTCGTGGTTGAACAGTATGCCGTTGGAGCCAAAGATGCCGTACCCGTCCCTATAGTTCCTGACCATGTTGTACGCGTACACCTTGGCGCAAGCGTAAGGGCTCCTCGGGCTGAAGAGAGACTCCTCGTTCAGTGGCGGTTTGACATCTCCGAACATCTCCGAGCTTGATGCTTGGTAGAACTTAATCGGGAAGCCGCTCCTCCGGATAGCTTCGAGAAGACGCGTGGTCCCGAGCCCGGTGACATCCCCGGTGTAGGTGGGGTTGTCGAAGCTTATCCTGACCTGGCTCTGAGCGCCCAGATGATATACCTCGTCGAGCCTGAAGTTGTAGATGAGGGTCGAGATCTCCTCGGAGTGGGTGAGATCGCCATAGTGCAGGAAGAACCGAGTGTCCGTATCGTGAAGGTCCTTGTAGATGTGGTCTATCCGCCAAGTGTTGAATGTGCTAGTCTGCCTTCTCAGCCCATGGACCTCGTACCCCTTCGAAAGCAGGAACTCCGCCAGATAGGATCCGTCTTGACCTGTGACCCCCGTTATCAACGCTTTCTTCATGAAATCGGCCTACTAAAGAGACTTGGCCTTTTAATCCTTGCGAGAAGATAAACCTATCCGAAGGAATTGACTGGCCAATTTTGGGCACTTTACTCCCCCAGATTTTAATAAACACCCGTGCTTTACTATCCGATCTGATGGCGAAAACGGCTTTCATCACCGGCATCGCAGGGCAGGACGGTTCATACCTCGCTGAGCTCTTACTCGAGAAAGGATACACAGTCTATGGGCTGACAATGAGCTGTGGCGAGGACTGCAGCAGGATAGAGCAGATCAAGGATAGGGTCGAGCTGATTAAGGGAGATCTCACCGACAGGGAATCATTGAATGCCGCAGTAAAGACAGCTGAACCGGATGAGGTTTACAATCTGGCTGCCTCCGCATCGGTCGCGGCTTCATTTTCCAAGCCATTGCTAGTCGGTGATGTCGTCGGACTCGGAGCGGTCAGACTTATTGAGGCCGTCAAGAATCATGCTCCCGATGCCAAACTCATGCAGGCATCTTCTAGTGAGATCTTTGGCGACACGAAAATATCTCCTCAGAACGAGCTGACCCCTCTCCAGCCAAAGAGCCCCTATGGGGTGGCGAAGGCATACGCGCATCTGATGCTCAAGCATTACCGCAATGCCGAAAGCATGTTCACGAGCAGCTGCATACTATACAACCACGAGTCTCCCAGAAGGAGTCCGGAGTATGTGACTCGGAAAATCACTGTCGGGGTGGCGAGAATATCGCTCGGATTGCAGGACAAGATCGCTTTAGGGAATCTTGACGGCCGACGTGACTGGGGTTATGCCCCTGAATACGTAGATGCGATGTGGAGGACTCTTCAGCAGAAGGAACCCGATGACTTCGTCATCGCGACCGGCGTAACCCACACTGTGCGCGAGTTCCTCGAGGAGGCGTGCAGGGTCGCCGGGCTCCGGGACCCCATGAGCATCGTGACACTCAATCAATCGAATCTGAGGCCAGCGGATCCCACCACCCTTGTCGGAGATGCGAGCAAGGCGAAGGAGGCTTTTGGCTGGGAATCAAAGGTTTCCTTTACGCAACTGGTCAAGATAATGGTCGAACACGATCTGAAGAGTGGAAATGAGTGTTAGTGTGATTTGATGACATCCTTCTAATTACGATTGGCGATTCACAAGGCAAGGAACCCTTTCAATGACCCGGACTGCGCGATCTCATACGGGCACAACCCTAGAGCCGGCCGTCGTCAGGGACTCTGGGGCGGGCGCCCCGCCAACCCCCTCAGCCAAAGGGCGAACATCGGGTCGACGATCGCGCCGCCTTCCGTGATGCCCCGCGCGTCCAGCTTCCTGACCGCTTTTTGCACGTGGGATGCGGACGTGAGGCCGTACCTCTCGATCAACGCCGACCGGGATGTCGTCCTGCCTTCGCGGGCCACCGCCATGAGATACCGCCTCTGGGTTCCGCTCTTGATCGAATCCCAGA
>Ga0315279_10002799_pt1 | contig 25438 bp, 23 predicted proteins | sample YL17G06_20_MG_FD_203694 | JGI IMG/M metagenome (GOLD analysis project Ga0315279, IMG submission 203694) | Sediment microbial communities from Yellowstone Lake, YNP, Wyoming, USA - YL17G06_20 | ecosystem: Environmental > Aquatic > Freshwater > Lake > Sediment | place: USA: Wyoming | collected...
CGGTTTGTGCCCATGGAGCTCTGGTTCGTTCTTGCAATAGCAGTTGCGTTCCTGTGGGGTTCTGACGGAATACTTGCTAAGCTGAGTACGCAGAAGCTTGGGGTGGCCCGCGTTGCTGTTCTCATTGTCGTCGTTGATGGATTGACGTACTTCTTAGGATTCTACTACTGGCGAGATAATCTGCCCATCGGCCTCGGGGACGGTGTCTTGGCCGCAATCTCGTGTATCGTTGGCACGGTTGCCTACCTCTGTTACTTCGAGTCTATCGTGGACAGTCAGATTGCCATCGCAGGGACCATATCTGCGGCTTATCCTGCCTTGACCGTCATCGGCGCACTCCTTTTGCTCTCAGAGACTTTGACAGCGACGCAGGCGATAGCTCTCACCGCAATAATCGGTGGCGTAGTAGCTCTGTCATATGAGCCAAACCCCGGTGCAGAGCACGCGATGCCGAGGAGGTCTCTGTTCTTTGCGCTGCTCGCGTTCGCGCTTTGGGGCTTCTGGGGTCTAACCTCCAAGATGGCGATCAACGCAATCGGTCCAGGAAACATCTTGGGATTCTACGTGATCTCATCAGCGATCGTACCAATTGCATACACATGGTTCCGAAGGGTCAGACCAGTGCAGTCGAGAGACAGCAACCCATCGTGGAACGCCTGGGCTCTCGGCGCGACGGCGCTTGCACTGAACGTCTGCGGGGTTTTCGCTTTCTCATTTGCACTGAACGCGGGATCTGCGTCACTTGTAGTTCCAATATCCAGTGCCTACCCGCTTGTGACGGTGATACTGGCTGTCGCATTGCTTCATGAGAAGTTGGATCGGCTTCACGTGATCGCGCTCGTCTTCGTCATCATAGGTCTGATAGTGATCGGGGTCACTGGTTAACCAGGTCCATGCGACACGTCCTGCACCGACCTGACCATTGGGTTCTCTCTGTGTGCGTACGCACCACGAAGGGCACACACACAAAACAAATCAATGGTTCAAATCACGACGCACGCAATGGCTACAGAACTTTGTAGTTCAAGTAGCTCTCTAGTAGCCCTCCGGGATCGAATTGTCAGTCGATTGCCCTTGCTGGTATATTTCAATCCAGTTGCCGTCTGGGTCTTTCACATAGGCGCTCCAGCCCCCGTATACGGAGGGGTCAATCTCGGTAGCCTCCACACCTTTGCTTACCAACATTCCAAACGTCTTGGTGACATCGTCTACTTTGAAGGCAATGTGGTCAAGTCCTTCACCGGGTGCATAGGGCGCGCCATACAGTGAACTTTCAGGGTACCAGTTTAATTCCAATTTCTGGTGAGACTTGCGATCACGAAGCAGCACGTAGATACCAGCGCCATGCTTTGTTCTGTCGCCTCTAGCAACTTCCTTCAACCCAAACAGCTCAGTGTAGAACTTCAATGACCTCTCGAGATCGGTGACCCTTATCCCGCAGTAACTCAGATACATCAAATTCCCCTCGAAAACGCGAATTTCCTATCCAATACTGTTGTACATCCGTATCGTATTTTTGTGTGTGTGTGCGCACCACGAGACCGCACAACAAGTCTTCTTGAAAACGCAAGAACCAATCCTATTTAAGTCCCGGAATCCCGAGCAACTGCTGTTCATGCTCCTGCATCCTTTTCCCTCAGTCGTTCCAGACCTCGGAGGGACTTGTTATGAGAAAGCCCCTCGGGTCATCCAGCTCTTTTTGACAGATTTCTTTCCAGAAATCTAATGGCGATAGGCACTCTAAACGATGAACTCACAACTCAGTTTGTGGGTTGGACAATCTAGAAGTGACAATCTTGTCAAATGGTTTCAACGACTGGAATGGGTCACCGTTTCGGGCACGAATAACCAATGTCATTCACCGTGGTGGATCGTTGAATGAACGGCTCAATGAGGCAGTCTTCCGCCTGCAGGCTCAAGAGAATAGGCGCACCACGAGACCCGCGCACACACACAAATCTACTCCTCCAATGAGGGTTCAAATCCGGATGCCCGCAGGAAGAAAATCGCACAAAAGCCAAAGTCCCAAATCCTTGGATCAAGGGCAACATATTGCTGCCTTTAGCTCCAACCATTGTGAGATCAGGGGAGAAGTCAACATATGATCAGGAAGTATGAGATGAACCCCATTGTCAGGCCTGATAACGTGAAACCATCGGTGGAAAGCTATCGCGTGCAAGGGGTTTTCAACCCAGGTGCGACGGTGTTCGGCGACGAGGTCCTCCTGCTTCTGCGCGTGGCGGAGACATGCGAACCAAGAGAAGGCTATATTCGTACACCCACGTACCGTTTCGATGACGGACACCCGCGGCCGGACATCGTAGAGTTCAAGGCCCTTGATCCAGATGTGAAACTGTATGATACGCGCGGTGTAGCGTACAAGGGCCGGGACTACCTTTCCACGACAAGTCACATCCGGATTGCGCGGAGCAAGGACGGCCTGCACTTCACGGTGGACGAGAAGCCATTCATTCTTCCCGTCGATGAAACAGAGCAGTACGGCGTTGAAGATGCGAGAGTTACGTTCATCGACGGCAAGTACTACATCACCTACACGGCCGTCTCGCAGGACTCGTGGGCCACTGCCCTTGCGGTGACGGAAGACTTCAAGAGCGTCGAGAGAAAAGGACTCATTTTCTATCCTGAGAATAAGGACGTGGTCATTTTCCCCGAGAAGGTCGGCGGCAAGTTCATAGCCCTGCACCGTCCCAACAACTCAGGCTTCGGAAAACCGTCGATCTGGTACGCAGAGTCGCCGGACATGATTCACTGGGGCAATCACAGATGTATCCTACGCCCGCGGGATACGAAGTGGGAGTGGGTGAAGATCGGGGCCGGGGCTCCGCCTATCAAGACGCCGGAAGGATGGCTCGCCATCGTCCACGGCACGGGCGACAAGACCGTTTACTCGGTGTTCTGCGTACTTCTTGACCTCGAAGAACCGTGGAGAGTGGTCAGGCGCGCGGACACGCCTCTTCTGACGCCAACGGAGCCGTATGAAACAGAAGGCTTCTTTGGCAATGTCGTGTTTTCGAACGGCGTGATAGAGAAAGACGGAAAGATCCTAGTCTACTACGGAGCAGCCGACGAGACTTCCTGTGTCGCCATCACAGATATCGACAGTCTGCTTACGAACTTCTGACTTCTCAGAAAGACGCCAGTGAATCAGTCGATCTGATCGGATATACACTCCTACGCCTGATCCAGGACGATCAGCATCTTCTCTTTGGCCTTTCCAGCTGTCTCCTTCGAGTGGAACTTTTGAATGAACTGTGCATCGCTTGGCCCAAGGGGGGTAGACAACGCTGAGCAGAGGGCGATTATGTCGTCGGGGTCAATTTCGAAGGTGTGATCTTTCTCAGACGAGATAGATCTACAGATGTTCTTCAGAAGAAGAGGCGAAAGGATTTCCGATACTTTTCAACGTGAGGGGTTCGAAAGTACTCTCATGACTGGCAACCTAAACCTCAGCAAGGGGTGCTATGGTGTTATCGTCTACAACACATGATCATGTGATTCGAGTCCAGGCCAAAGGCTTCCAGTTTGAAGTTGCCATAGCATTTGAGATAGCGTCATCCTGCCTTTTCCACTTGTAGCCACTAGCTAGATGGCGGGCGGATGTGGTATGAATTCACGCTGGAGCGGAGGTCTCCCCCGGGCTATCAACGCTCAAGCTAGAGTAGACGCCGTTGGCAGCGTTCCACCGCAACCTAAGAGATCCCATCGACCCGCCGCTTAGATCTAGGCCTTTCTACTCAACGTCTTGGCTGCGTTCAATGCCCAATCGGGATCTGCGAGGATAGCTCTGCCCCTTTTTTGACTATCGAGCTTCTGGACCTGAGGTTCTGAATTGGTTTAGGACGATTCTGCGTAGAGTTCACCATCTGCTCGTGCGATTTTGTGTGTGTGGTGTGCCATGCTTGGTGCGGGCGCCGTAATTTGAACCGTCGTTCGTCGTCGTTCGTTTTGTGTGTGTGCGCACCAAGGTACCTCGACGACGACTCAAACTACGACTGCCGCACCACTATTGAACAGATTCCGCGAGCCTCACGTGGCCGACCGCCCTGATTATTACATAGACTGTTTGCGAGAATATGACCGCGAGACTCACTGGCAGCATTGGAAACAGTAGAGGCCGTCACCCGTTGGGGTGGGGGCTTCTGGCCGCGGCATGAGCTGGACTACTTGCCTGAAATCCGGGTCACTCATTCACGCTTCACCCTCTCGATTGTAACTCGAACCTTCGTACCACCAGGCCAAGGAACATCATGATAAACCCAGACATGTTCATGGTGATCTCGGAATGTTGCATAACGAACGTCCGTCTCGAAAACTATCGGCTTATCCTTCTCGCTCATTCACGCTTCGCCTTTCAGAAACTTGAGCACTTGTCCAACTGCTAGATCGTAACCGTCTTGTTGTCGTGCGAAATAGGACGGGGGACGATTACAATGCATGTGTTCTTCGAGTTTATTGATGATCTTGTTAGCCCATTTGTCACAAAGGGCATCTATCTTATCAACAGACCAAAACTCGTTTATGAACACGCATACCAAATCTTTCTTGACGGATTCTTTGAGACTAGTCAATCTTCCTTCCCCCACTCACACGATAGCTCCACGCTTGACGATTCTTCGGAGCATTGGGTCAAACTGGGCGACTCGCCGCCACTCATCTATCTCACCAACAGTCACCCTAGGTGAGTTGCCTGTTTTTTTCTTTTTCGTCCTCTTCAGGAAGGATTCCATTTCTTATTCCTCTCAATGGCTCGCACCATTCGGATGGTTTAGACACACGGCCAATGGCTCGCACCCACGAACTGGTTCGGACACTCACCTTATGGCTTCCTTAGACACTTCATGTCACTTCGTCTTGTCGCGTTCGTATGTTGCGAGTACCTTCTCCAAGAACTCTAGGTCCTCTCTGATCTGTGGAAGATACTTTCGGGCTCTGACGGTCAGGATCTTGATGTTAAGTGTTCTTTCCCCATCCTGCTTTAGGTACGTCTTAGCCTGCTTCCTCTCTAGGTCAGTGAGTATTCGTGTGAACATCTCAAATCTTGAGTTGCTTGAGACCGTTTGAATGGCTTGAAACGTCTTGAATCGGCTTGAATAGCTTGGGCAGGGCCTACCGCTGGTGCATGGACACAAAAAGGAGTGTCTGGTCTCGATGTCAAGGTCGTCTTCTCTCCTCACGAGGGTTCAAATTCACGTGTCCGCACCAAGAGACCCACACACACAAAATCAATCCAAAAACGACGGTTCGAATTGCGACGCCAGCACCAAAGTACACGACGGCGATTCAGCTTTATCGATGACAAGACCACTTGTCCACTAGGTTGGTATGGATCAGATACTCCCGCCTGATTGGATTCAGTGGCTGACGATATTCAATACTGCTATGAGTGTAACTGCTCTGATGCTTACGGTCATATCTGGAATTCGCCGTTTCTTCATCAAACCAAGCTTAGACATCCAGTTGCACACTCACGATCTCACCATCTCAGCAATCGGTGGTTCCGCCAGGATCGTGAACGCGACCATCTCCAACAGGAGGACTTGGAAGTTTGGAAAAACAGCTACACATTGCGAAGGTAGACTGGTTCTGGGTCAGGGAAGGGAACATCCTCTTTGCTGGATAGACTATGACAACAAACAGGTCATCGATATCACTCCCGACAACTCAGCGACCTTGGAGCTGATCAGAATCGTCATCGGCGTGAATCGCGCGAGCATTTGTCTGCCAAATAGATCTGAAACTGTTGTTGAGGGAGGCGTCTATAGACCTGTTCTGAGAGTAACCTGTAAGGAGAGGTCTGTAGAGAAGACTCTAGGAGATCTTCGAATCCCTGAGGATGTGTTAGAGAAACGTCTGTGCGACAGGATGCCCGACTAGACAAACCTAGAGAACTAAGGGCTCAGCGCGGAAGTTCGTAGAATGAGAACAGTTTTCGAGATTAAGGTTCAAGTAAACCATTTCAGCTTCTCAAAAATCAGGGTTCAAACTACGACGCTCGCACCAAGCGACCCACACACACAACTACGAGTTCAAATTCGGATGCCCGCACCAAGCGACCCACCTATGAAAAGTCTGGTTCTGCATGTGGTTCTCGGGCGGTTCTTCTGCGTGGCGTTCAAGCCGTATTGACTATTCTCTCAGGACGTTTATGCTTTTCTTCTGTTTTTCATCTCCATTCTTTATGGTTGGCTTGAACGCGGCACTCACCTATCCGCGCGCGAAGCGCATTCAATGAGCCGCTCTGGAAGACTGCCCATTCACACACTCGACCGGTATTGGTCAGGGTCTCTTCGGGCTTACCAACCACAAGAATGACTCACACGCTGAAACTTGAGACTTTTCATCCTTTCACACACGAAACCGTTCAAGTATGCGAGAGGAAGGACCCCTGTTCATTTACGGGAGCACACGCTCGGAATGGCGCAGTCAGCCAGCACGACTTTGAGAGGTGAGAGGTCTACATCTTTTTCCTCAAGCGTGCCGCTCATCGCCTTGCTTATGAGTTCAAGCATCGTATGGACTTCGCCCTCACTGATATGAAGGAGAACCTCAAAGAGTCTATTCTCCAAGTCTCGCAGATCGGCTGTTACATCACATACGCTGCCGCATCCGCTCTCCATATTAGTTCTCGCCAATGTCAGATCCTGGACAAAACCGCTCGGAAGCTGCTTTCCCTGCGCCAGTACTCTCCCCGTCATGTAGGCTAAGGCGACCCATTTCCAGCCGAACCTGGAGTACATGTCCTCTACTTGCGCTCTATACCTATTCTCTTCAGCTCGTCCGGTCATTTCACTTTCGTTCATATTAGGAGTCTCAGGCCGCAGATCTATGTAAAGGCTACTCTGCCGTTGTTGAGAATAACAATTGATCTACACATATCCGCATTTGCCTAAGAGCATTGCGAGCGCCCCAAACATGGCTCCGCGCATAGTGGTAGCAGGTCCATTTCCCACAAGTGTTATGTGCTTCCGCCGCACCCGATACTTGAGATATGGTAGTCACAAGACGCCAGTTCTTGAAAGCAACTGCTGCCTTGGGTGCCGCGGGTGTCTACGCACTTTACGCCGCCGACATTGCAAGTGTATTCTCTGCGGCGGCGGAGGGAGATGTTCACACAGTATGGTTCCAAGCCGCGGCCGATTCTGGCTGCTCCATATCGTTGCTTCAGGGGGCACGCCCAGATCTTGTCGATGCTATCGCTGACTTCAGGCTCTCGGTTGACTTTCATCCAAATATCATGTTTCCCGAAGGAGAGGCTGCAATCAGCGCATTGCGTGACGCTGCAAGCGGTAGCAAACCTTTAGACGTTTTCATACTGGAAGGAGCAGTCCCTGAGGGTAATTTCGGGACTGTCGGTGAAGTCGACGGAAAGCCTGTCGCAATGGAGACATGGGTCAAGCAGCTAGCATCCCAGGCGCAATACGTTGTTGCTGTGGGAACATGTGCAACTTCAGGTGGCATTCCAGGCGCTTATCCGAATCCTACGAAAGCCAAGGGCCTCCAATTCTACAAGTACGAGAAAGGAGGATTCCTCGGTGCTGACTTCAGGTCTCGTGCAGGGTTTCCTGTGATAAATATCCCCGGTTGTCCACCTCATCCTGACTGGATTACACTTACGCTCTCCGATGTGTTGCGTGGGTTTCCTCCCCACCTCGACAAGTATCAGCGCCCTACAGCATTTTTCGGGAGTGTCGTGCACGACAAATGCCCTCGACTAGGATACTTCGAGAAGAACCAATTCGCAACCAAGTTCGGAGACCTGCAATGTCTCTGGAAGCTCGGATGCAGGGGCCCGATCACATATGCGAACTGCCCTGAAATCAAGTGGAACAGGGGAATAAACTCATGTACAATCTTCGCTTCGGGTTGTAGGGGATGCGCCGACCCTTCTTTTCCTGACCCCCCATCCAGTCCGTTCTTCAAGGAAATCGAAGCAGTACCTGCGCCGCTTGGTATTGATGTGAACCTCGTGGGCGAAGCAATTGCGGCCGCTACAGCGATCGGCATTGGAGCTCATGCACTGAGAAGGTTTGCACTCAAGGGAAAGCACGGGGCCCCAGCAAAGACGCCAAAGGAGGAAGCATAAGATGCCAGAAACCATCACCATCGATCCGGTTGTTAGAATTGAGGGCCATCTCGGAATTGATGTTACAGTTGACAAAGGCGAGGTAATCGACGCTCACACTCATGGAACGCTCTTCCGGGGAGCGGAAATCATCCTCATAGGTCGAGACCCTAGGGATGCACCCACAATAACCTCCTACATTTGCGGAGTCTGCGTCTCGGAGCATCAGATAGCATCCACGCTCTCCCTTGAGAACGCTGCCAAAGTGAATGTTCCGCGCAACGCCATGTTGATTCGGAACATAATAGAAGGCGCGACCACTCTGTACTCGCATCTTCTCCACATCTTCGTCTTGACGGGCCCGGACTACGACCTCTATGGGCTCGGCAATGACAAATGGGCCAAGCTGATGAAGGAAGTTGTGATACCGGTTCAGGTGAATTGCCACCAGATTGTGGCCATCTGGGGCGGGAGGTCACCCCACTACTACGCGACTGTAGCAGGCGGCGAAGGCGTCGTTCCAACATCTGAATTCGTCGGGATGACGCTCAGTCGAATGAATCTGATTAAGAGGACAGTAGACGAATATGGACCCCTCGTGCTGAGCTACCTAGACGACCACGCCGAGCTTCAGGAATTCGGTGTTGGCCCGAGGAACTTTCTCTCCTACGGCGTTTATCCTGACCCAGACAATCTTGAGGAGAGGATGCTCAAGCGCGGCGTGATCACGACAGACGTTCGGCAAACCTTGGATGTGCACAGAATCTCGGAGGACGTGAAGCATTCTTGGTACTCCGATAGGAGCGGAGGTCACCCAGCTGACGCGATGCCCCCTGAACCCGCGTACGGCAAGCAAGGAGCCTACACTTGGGGGAAGGCCCCAAGATACAACGGAAGACCGTATGAAGTCGGCCCCCTAGCCCGTATGATGGTTTCAGAGTACTACACCCCAAAGTCAAAGCACGGAGCATCGGTATACGATCGCTTGATGGCCCGCCTGCTCGAGACCATAAAGATCACAGAGGCAATGTTCGATTGGGCAGGAATGCTCAAACGTGACGAGAGTGCTTATGAACCATACACAACTCCCCCTTCTGCCTCAGGCGTGGGCCTTTGGGAAGCCCCCAGAGGAGCGCTGGGGCATTGGATTACGATCAATGAAGGAAAGATCGAGCGATACCAAGTCATCACTCCGACGGCTTGGAATGTGTCACCACGAGATGACTTGGGAATACTGGGCCCCATTGAACAAGCCTTAGTCGGAGTCCCGGTGGCCGACATGAAGAACCCACTCGATGTCGTCCGCGTGGTGAGATCCTTTGATCCCTGCCTCGCGTGCACAGTCCACCTCATCGACACAAACGGAAGGAGGAGTGACGTGAGAATATACTAATGCGCAGGTCTGAAAGAGCATGGGCGGAGAAGAATTCGTAACAGTCGTGAGACACCCTATCGAGCACAGGCTCTGGCATTGGGTCTTCTTTGTCACCATGGGCGTGATGGCGCTGACAGGCATCGACATGTATCTCACATACTCGACGTTCGGATACTCAGTTTCAGGCGGATTCAGCCTAGCGCGTTCTTGGCACATACTCTTTGCGCTACTGGCCGCGTCCTGGGCGGTTCCCGTCTTTCTCTACATCTACGCAGTAACGGGCGAACTGAGAGAACTGATACCTGTTGCCAGTGACATAGCTATCCTCAGGCAGATCACGAGTGACTTTCTAGGACTATCTGCATATTACCCCGAACACTCGACCTATGACGTGAAAGGGAAGAGGTACTACAAGAAATACAATCCGGGACAGAAGCTCGTCTACGGAGGAATCCTGCTCTTCCTTATTCTCCAGGGATTCACAGGGTTTGCGATGTTTTGGCCAGACACATTCGGGTTTGTCTTTGCGGTGCTAGGCGACATAGTGAATGTCAGAGCTCTCCATGTGACCCTGATGTACGCCATCCTCGGGCTTGTGACCATGCACATCTACATGGCAGTGATTCCCCCGAACTGGGTATCTCTGAAATCCATGTTCATCGGAAGAGCATCAGAACGCGTGCACAGGTCCACCTGAGGGTCGATGCAGAGGAAAGCTGTGCGGGGTTCTAGGGAACGGAAGCTTCTTTCACTACCAAGTCCAACAACTCACGGAACTTTGCTTTCAGCTCAGCCGACAGTTCCAAGCTTGGTAAGAGAACTTTCGGTTCGATTCCAACGATGACCACTTCATCAGGTAGCTTGGCGGTCGCTCGGCCAATTTTGAGGATTGTCAACAGGTCCATCTCGTGTAGGCTCGTCATGCGCGGGGCACTTGCATCAATGAGCTCACCGAGCCGCCATCGCTTGATCGTACCGGGAGGAGCCCCTGATCTGACGGCATCAACTATCACCATTTTGCGGAATCCTTCAGCCGCTTCCAGAATCTCGAGCCCTCGCGTGCCGAATTCAAAGACCATCGTATAAGAGGGCAGAGGAATTTCCCTCAAGGCGCGAACAACATGAATCCCGACGCCTTCATCGGACAGAAGCACATTCCCAACTCCGACTATGGCAACTTGGCTTGACGCAGCAACGCCTTGAGGTCGTGTCATATTTCTCATTTCCATCCAGGATTCTGATTGTCAAGCGAGGAGCCGAATCAGACATGACTATTCTTGCGAGCATCTGATGAAGGATTATGCGTCTGGCATCTTGTCTCAAGGAGTCCCGTAGAGATCCAGAAGTTGCAGCCTCGTTGCTTCGAGCCCCTCTGCGATCACTTTGGAGAATCGCTTCAGCAGCTCGTACCCCAGATTGTGATCTTCTTCCGACTTGGTGCGGAGGCATTTGCCGTCTAGGCGAATAGCGCGTGTCAATTCCAGCGCCCGAGCGTCGAATCGCCAGCGATATGGTGGAATCAACCAAGACCATCCCAGAATGTCCCCTTCTCCGACAGTCTGGAGTGTGATGACGACTCGCTGGGCCGTCGATATTTGCAGTGCCACTTTGCCTTGACGGATCATGTAGAACTGGTTAGCTTCTTCTCCTTCACGGAACAGGAATTGGCCGGCTTTGAAGCGTACGTTAGATGCGCATCCGACGATGAGCTTCATGTACTGTGGTTCAAGCCCCTGTAAGAAAGGATGTTGTGCGATTATGGGTTCGAGTGTTTCCACTGTCATGCCTCCTTGCCTAAATTGCGAGTTCATTGCTTAATTCACTTTCTTACAACAGCTGGAAGTTCTGTAGGACTCCCCTCTCTTGATCGCGTCGTGACTAGTGCATGTCTCATGATTGGCATTGCGTGACAAGGATAGATGCCGGAAATGTTTTTCAGATCTTCGGTCCCTTCGCCCTTACGTTCTGAGACGAGCCGACGTCGTACGTCAAGATGTTTGAGAATTGTCGATGTGGGTATGTACCGGTACATTGGTGCGGGGGGGGGATTCGCGCACCAATTTACCGGTTATCATCTACCCCATAGATGATGATCTATTGCAGTCCTCGATCACATACAAGAGGTTCGAATTTGGACGCCCGCACCAAGGGACCCTTGTTCTGATTTTCACCTCCATTCTGTATGGTTGGCTTGAACGCGGCACTCACCTTAGGAGGACAGTACAAGCGGGGGAGGTTTGGGATGGGTTCTGTGAAAACATCATGAGCTTATGCTCTTGCCTTGGGTGAGGGTGATAAGGCACGAAACGGATGAGATACTCGATTGGCATCGAACAAGGCGTGGATTGTTCGCCATTGACATTGTGCACAAAGACTTCTTCAAAGACTACTTGTGCAAACACGTTTTGACGTTTGCTGAAGTCCTCTCTGGACTTGTGACGAAGCATGAAAAAGAACTGGCCTCTGGAAAAGCATTTGCGGTGACGCATACGATGACGTGGCGCAGCTCGTCGCCGACACTGAGAGGGGAAGCTGGAAGGCACTGTCTAAAGCCAATAATGAGAGCATCGAATTGTACGGCAAGGTCGTCGCCCACGATCCAGACACGGTTAATTTCGGCACCGATGCTAGCGAGCGCATATTCGGTTGGGATGCATTGAGGAAAGCTGCTACAAACAGCGTTCACCCGACCCACCCTGTAACACGTGTCACCTTGTCAACGATGAGAACTCGCCCCTCTCTTTTCTTGATTGATGGTACCTATCCGCTCACCATAGTTGGCGCAAGCGGCACGTTGACGAGATCCGCGGCCTTCACACTCGTTATACTGCCCGGTATGCCTTGGGTTGCGGGAACCAATGCGGGTTTTACTTTCGTCGTCATAGGAATTGGGGTTGGAGTAGCGTCAGCTGTGGGGGGTCTCGCCATGGCAATGTCGGCCCGACAAAGATCCGAGGTCGTGACGTATGGTGGCTACTACTATTGCCGGAAACATCGGGTTCCTTTGTGGTATGTCGAAGGCAGACTATGGTGTCCAATTGAACAAAGACACCTGAGGCTAGGCAGGCGTGATCGCTGGATAGGTGACGGATGGATGACGGCGTTAGGCATTACGTGCCAAGCAGCAGCGGCAGCAGCAGAAGAAGGCGGCGCTGCCGACGCCGCAGGAGGCGGCAGCAGAGCAGCAGCAGAGCGTCGGAAGAGGAAGAAGAGGGCTGGTAGGCGGCTGGCTGCAGCTGTAGGTGTAGGCAGCGGATGCTGGAATGGTATGTGGCAGCAACTATAGTATCCTGAAACTGCAGTCAGCTGCAAGTTCTGTGTGTGGAAAATGGAGGAAGCAGCAGCTTAACGATCCATATCTTCCTCCGCATGCGGCAGATGCAGCTGCTACTTGGAAGATACAGCTGAAACTAGTTGCAGCCACAGATTCGAAGCGTACCGTGCCATTGGCGTGACTCGTGGGTGTGCGCGCACCAACCGTCGTCCGTCGTCGTTTTCATGTGTCTTGATGCGTCGGGCTGGGGGCCCAACGGGGGCTAACACGTTTGATTTGTGTGGTGGTTCTCTTGGTGCGAGCGTCCAGAATTGGACTGTTGGATTGGTTGATTTGGTGGTGGTGGTGCGCACCAGCCTACCCACACACACAAGAATCCAAAGCCGAACATGGCTCAAGGGCAGGTCCAAGTCGAGAAGGAGAATCTGGATTGGCGAAGCAGGATTCCTTGGTTGGCGGGAGGCTGCTTCTGATGGGAAGCAAGACTTTCAAAGCCGCTGAGTTGCCACCTCAAGTCGCTGAGAAGATAGACGAAGCGACGGCTCGCAAGATGACGGTCGTCGTAGGCGAGGCTCCCGGCGCATGCAGATTGTACCAAGATTACTTGAAGTCCAAGAGCTACGGTAATGTGATCGTGGGTCATGCGAAGAGCATGCGGTACAACGCCGGTAGCTGGAAGACCAAGCGGTACGGTGATGATGTCCATGAAAGGGAGACAAACATGATCGAGGACTGTGACTCGGCAATCATCATATGGGCAGACAATAGTGGCGTGATAGCTGAGAACCTCGAATTGCTGAAACGACTGCGTAAACCAACTCTCATCTACGAATACTCGACCAAAACCAACACCAGCAAGGCCGACTGGCTTGACCCAGAGCGCACCTATGACCCCTACCACCAATGGAAAGAATACATGAGGAAACAGAAGCAACACAAGAAGCGACGATTCCAAGAATAGCCAGCCGCCCAGGACACCACTGCTTACCACGTGACTCTCTTACTGTGAGACGTAGTCATTGTCCCAGCTTTCGAAGCTCTACCCGTTCTTGCGGAAGGCGTATGCCACAGGTTTTCTCAGCTCACGATCGAAGGAATCAGGAGCAGGGGAGGGGGGCTGTTCTTTGTGTGTGCGCGCGCCACCACACTCGCCCTCTTGAGGGAGCTGTATGCGCTGGCGCATAGGATTCAACGCAATGACGCTCAACGGGGCGAGGAAAACAGGTGAGCGAGCACTTCAGAACGCAGAGAGAGCCCGCATAAAGTGTCAGATGCTCAGGAACATGACATCAGCCGTGATACCAAGGCCATTCATCCTGCGCGCCAGGCTCGCTTGTGTCGAACGTGCCAGCACCGCCAATGTGAGCACTACGGGATGAATCCAACGTGGTGTGTGAGCATGCTCTATTTGCGGATACCTTCGCCATGAGGCAGAAAACTAGGGCGTCAGACACCCTTCAGGACGCGAAAAAATCTAGGGTGGCCTACACCCTTTTTTTTCCGCTCACCAACACAGCCCGCACACGCTCCGACACCGCCATTCTCGCCAATATTGCCCGGCTTTCCAGCGCAAAATGGTACACGTTCGGGAGCCACGCCTCAATCATCGGCGACTCCTTCCAACTCCTTCCGTGAGCGAGCGCAAAGGGTCTGAGGCCCCCCATCAATAGAGGGGTCTGGGCCTGTGGCCATCAATACCATCCATATTCTCACGTTCAAACAGGGCTCAGGAATGGGGCAGGGTTACTGGTGAGCAGTCCAAGAACCTGTCTATGGGAGGATGAACCGGTTCACGAGCTCACGGAACCGCTCTAATCGTATGTACGGTCCGTTTGAATTGTCATGTAATTCGTTTCTACTGTCATGCAATTGACACACATGCTCCTGAATGATCCCGTAAGCCTATTCTGGGGGATAAGTGCCGTGAGTCTGGGCCAGCAAAGGTGACGCATGCGCGGCAGCGCTCAGAACTGCGGAAGGCGAGGAGGGAGCGTCCGAGCAGAGCTTCAACGTCTATCGGACTTGCCAAAGATGCAGGAGGACAGCAAAGCCTACGTGAACGAGAATCACACAGGACAGTTAGAGGTCACAAATGTGGTGAAGCCGAGGATCATTGAAACAGATCAGGGAATACAAGGACAATTCAACGTCGAGACATACGATAGCATGATGAGAAGGATGCGAGACAAAGGTTGGATTGAAACCAACCTGATTCTCAAGGCAGGCATAACACACGGCCTGGCACTCGAAATCGGGCCTGGTCCTGGCTATTTGGGTCTCGAGTGGCTGAAGAAGACGGAAGGAACGAGACTCAAGGGCCTAGAAATCAGTCCCGACATGATAGCGATCGCTGAGAGAAACGCTGCCGAGTACGGACTTCAAGACAGAGTAACCTACGTCAAGGGTGATGGACAACAGATGTCCTTTGAGGACAGCATCTTCGACGCGGTGTTCACGAATGGATCATTGCACGAATGGTCGCAGCCAAACGAAGTGTTTGACGAGGTATATCGCGTCCTGAAACCTGGGGGAAGATACCTGATCAGTGATCTCCGTAGGGACATGAACCCGTTTGTGAAGTGGATCATGAGAGCCGTCACGAAGCCCAAAGAGATAAGGCCGGGTCTAGTATCTTCGATAAACGCGTCCTACACTCCTGAAGAGATTCGTTCGATGCTTCGCAATTCGAGTCTAAGTGGATCCGCAGTAAGAGGGGTGATAATGGGCTTCGTGATAACGGGAGAGAAGAAATAGCGAAAGCCAGATGATGAAGCAATTCCTAATCGCTAACCGCCTTGAGACTGCCGATGATATTTATCGGCGGAGTATTCGTGCCTGTAGGGGCTTTGGCACCGGGGCTGCGTCTGATCTCCTATCTGACGCCGCTGACCTACATGGTTGACGCGTTGAAGGAAGCTATGATCGGTTCGAGCGTCGCGCTTGTAATCGATCTAGCGGTTCTCGCGGCCTGGTTCGCCATTCTTGAGGCACTCGCCGTCGTCGTGTTGAATAAGAGAACACAACTCTGAGTGAGTGGACAGTTCCATCGAGTCACAAACAGAGAGCGCCCCGTCGTAGTCTGCCACTTCTGCGTGTTTCTGTTCAGATGACGAGGAGCGATTTTCAGAATCGTCTGGCACTCTCTTTCAGGGTGCCTCTATCGGTTTAGGACCATCGACCTACTTCTTGACCTGAGCGTCCTTTTCGTCATGGACCATGCCGATGTGGATCGTCACCGAATCCACCTCTTTGAATCTCCTCTTCACTCTGTCTTGGACCTCATCTGCTATCATGTGAGCTTTTTCGACACTGGTTCTTCCGTCGACCTCAATATGTGCTTCCACGAAGATGAACGGCCCCGATCTCCTGACCATTAATGCGTGAACACCCTTCACCTCGGGAGTGCCGACTACCGTGTCTTCGATTGCCTTTCTCATCGCCGGCTGGGGGTGAGACATCCATGAGTGAAAAGGCGAAATCCTTACCGAACGTAAGCGCCGCCCATAATATGAAAGCGGAGATGATGACCGCCGCCAAAGGCTCCACCCAGGATACGTTCAGGTAGGTGAAGAGCCCACTCCCACAGACCAGACCGGAGTTCAAGACATCAGCAAAAGAGTGTCTACTCTCGACCCTCAAGCCTTGAGAGTTTATCTCTCGCCCTGCCTTCGCCTTGTATCGAGCTAGAAAGTAGGAGACAAACCCAGAGCTGACAGCAACGGCAATCACGACCGGTCTAAATGAGATCACAGAAGGAACGTAGAACCGCTCTATGGAATCCCGCAGGATTTCCTCCCCCGTGAAGATCATGATGATGCAGACAATCAACGTGCAGATTGATTCTGCCTTATAGAAACCGTATGGGAATCGATCGGTGGGTTTCCTGAGCGATAATCGTAGACCGAGCCATACAATCACGGATCCTGCAATATCCATGATGGTATGTGCGGCGTCGGCGAGTAATGCTATGCTCCCAGACAGGAGGCCGACAGCTCCCTTTGCGATAGACAGAACCACCGGAACAAGCGCAGACCTCCTCGACACAGTAGTTCCCTTTTGAAGTAGGATTGCTCTGGCATCCTTAGCACTCAAGAGTGTAGCACTTCTCTTCATTCAGCCTGCGGAGACTATGCTTGCTTTTCGAAAGGCTTATTTGGTTATGAATATTTATTCCTTATTATGCCCGAACCTTTTGCTATTTTGCGGCACTAGTGTCAAGGCCAAGGGGCAACTCTTCATTGCACTGAGTGTATTCATGCCGCTAATTGTCTTATAGAATCTGACCAAGACTATCGCCAACAGAGTCGCTCTATCACTTCCAGGCTGGTTGGCGCAGAGACTTGATGCTCAAGACACTGGAGGCATTGCTGCTCATCGTATTCTTTGCTGCGCCCACTGGAATAGGCCCGATGACCGATAGGGACGCGTATGAGTGGACATACCGTCTCGCGCCAGAGTTTTCCAGCGAAGCGCCGTCACTGAATTACACCATACCCTATCCGGTTCCGAGGCCGAACCCCGTTTTTGGAGAGATCACTGTCCTTGTAATTGCAGTTGAGTTCAAGGACTACAATCACACTCTCTCGGTTGAGCAAGTCACAGATCAGACGGTCAAGCCGTTAAACGACTACTATAGTCGGATATCGTATGGAGCAGTTTCGGTGGTGGGGGACGCCGTCGGCTGGGTTAGGTTGCCATACGTGAAGTCCTCATACGGGATGGATAATGGGCCATTTGTCGACGATCAAGATGGAGATGGTTATCCGGACACTTGGCGAATGCTAAGGGATGCGATCCCGATCATATCAAAGCAGATTGACGTTACACCGTATCAGCAAATCCTCGTCTTTCATGCTGGATTTGGACAGGAGTCGAGTAGAGACCCGAATGACATATGGTCAGTCGCGTACATCCGTTGGACCGTGAATACTGCGCAACGGGTTTTCGAACAATTTGCGATCGTTCCGGAGTTCGAGGCGCGCGGCCTCGCGACTGTGGGGGTAAACACACATGAGTTCGGCCACCTGCTGGGGCTGCCAGACCTCTACAGCAGCACGGTGGAGCAGGTGGGCCCGTGGGACCTGATGGCCAGAGGCGCTTGGAACGGAAAGCCTGCGGGATCAAGTCCTGCAGAGATGATCGCTTGGGACAGACTCTTTCTCGGATGGATAGCACCGGAACGCGTCCAGAACGTGACTGCTCAGGCTAGGATGAACTTGACGCTCGGTCCGATTGAACTAGCATCGTCACAGCTTCAAGCAATCAGGGTGCAACCATCTTCTCGGGACACCAAGCATTACTACCTAGTCGAGGTCCGACAGCAGATCGGCTATGATGTCGCGCTTCCATCAACAGGTGTACTCATTACGTACATTGACGAGACGAAATCAAATCCCGTCAAAGTGATCGACGCAGTTCAGACGACCTCAACTCTCAACGACGCCCCATTCCAAGTAGGGCAGAAGTACGCTGATGCTCAGAACAACGTGATCATCTCAGTATCCGGTACAGACGGATCCTCGTTCTTCGTTACTGTCGACACGACGACGCCAAGGCCGCACATAGTCATTCAGAGCTTCACGATCAACCCCTCAACAGTTCACCCAAACGAGACTGTCTCACTGAACTTGGATATCACAAATGAAGGCACGTTGAAGTCGAAGGCTTTCCTTGTGAACATATACCTGAACGAAACGATCTTCCTCTCTCGCAGAATCTCGCTAAAGCCTGGGCAAGTTGAGCAGATAAGGGCCAGTTGGACACCCACCAACTCCGGCGTCTACGTGTTCAAGGCTGAAGTTGATCCGGAGCATCTAGTCACCGAGACCAGTACCAACAACATCCAATCCTTGACCCTTATCGTAGGCCTCAGTCTGACACTCGAGATTAGACCTCCAGGCGCCGGCGGAGACATCCAATGGTGGCTCATCGTAAACAACGTCAACCAAACATACAGCGGAGTAGGTCAATTCCAAATCGGCTTGCTGCCCGGAGAGAACTCCCTTCAGATCCAGTCACTCATATACCTCAACCCGAGTTCAAGATACGTTTTCCGACAATGGGGTGACGGGACCGCGGCGAATCCGCGAACACTCAATGCTGATCGAGACATTAGATTGTCCGTTGATTTCACCCCGCAGTACCTGCTGTCACTTGAACCGAACGGCGGGGTTACAACGCCGGGTGGCTGGTACGATAACACGACATCAGTCACCGTTTCAGCAACATCTCCGTCGAATATTATTGAAAAACAGTCGCGCTCCGCCTTCGTCAACTGGTCCGGAGACATCCAATCGAACTCAACCACCATCACAGTAAATATGACGCGGCCTTACCACATCATCGCGAACTGGAAAACACAGTATTACCTCTACGTTCAGTCCCTGTACGCGGTTTCAGGGGACGGATGGTACGATGCCAATTCCCCCGCAACCATCTCACTCGGCCTGCCAGTGGTCATAGTGAATGGCACCAGACACCAATTCCTCCAGTGGACAGGCGACGTGTCAGGAACGAACCCGAATCAACTGATCATCATGTCAGGTCCGACGTATGTTTCGGCCCTCTGGAGCACTGAATACGAGTTGAGGATCGAATCCGAGTATGGCCACACACAGGGCGCAGGATGGTATGTTCCAAGCGCCCCCGCCATATTCATGGTTGACGCTCCAGTCATCGAGATAGCCAACGGTACGCGCCGCGTATTCACTGCTTGGTCCGGAGACTTCCAAGGCACTGCCCTAAGCGGATCGATTGCGATGGATGCTCCCAAGCTTGTGCGTGCAAATTGGGGAACCCAATATCTTGTGACACTAGATACCCGAGGAGTGCGCAACGGCACTGCTCTCACCATGACAGTCAACGGCCAACCTCATCAGATCAAAGTCCCGGAGAATGTCACGTTATGGTTGAACGCTGGATCATCGATTTCATTCTCAGCAAATGAAACAGCAACGCAAGGCTTCCGACGATTTCTCTTTGTCGAATGGAGAAACAGCACTGGAGGACCAGTGAAGTCACCGCAGAGTATTCTCCAGCCTGAGAGTTACACTGCTGCCTACAAGGAACTTTCGATGTTCCCGTGCATAATTGCAACAGTTACTTTTGGATCAGAGCTCAGCCCCGAAGTCCAGTTCCTCAGGAACTTTAGAAACCGGCTCGTCCTTTCAACCCGAGCAGGCTCGGCTTTCATGAGCGTCTTCAACCTGTGGTACTACTCATTTAGTCCGCAAGTTGCAGATTTCATCGTGCTACACGACACCGTGACGAGCCCGCTAAGAATCGGACTTTACCCACTGATCGGCATCCTCGAATTCTCATACCACGCCCATAACGTGCTCGCGTTCTCTCCGGAGTTTGGCATCATCGCAACAGGCATTGTTGCAAGTGCCTTGATTGGCTTGGTCTACCTTGGCCCGGTCTCTCTGGCCATTGCGCGACTAACCGCGACTAGACGGACGCGGTTCACGTCTGTCTTGAGGACACTCTCCATCTCATTCCTTCTTGCATTGGTGATACTTGGTTTAGGCGAATTGACAGGATCATTCGAACTGCTTGCTGCCTCGACTTCTGCCCTAGTACTGACCGCACTGATGTCAGCTCCAGTTCTCTTTTCTTTCGCGTTAGTACGAATCGCGCATGGTCTACGGTTTCTAACACTGCCAAGGAGATGACTCTGTGCTCTGCCTTGCCTCCACGAAAGAATGATATCCCCAGCAATGACCGTATGACGCTGACCCAGCTTGCGAAACCTAGGCAAACATGGACAGAAGCTCGAGTGCACAAGTTGCGGCTCCAACCCATGCGAAGGTGGAGGAGGCAGCGAGCTACTCAACGGTTGCCCTATGACGACGTTTAGGCCCGTGCTTAGACAGGCATTGAAAACATATGAGAAGAACAGACAGCCACGCAAGATCGCACAAGCGTCTGCTTTGGTTGAATCAAGAGGTTACATGAAGTGGACTAGGGTAGAGGATACGATAGAGTTCGCGAGACTAATGAACTACAAGAAGATAGGAATTGCATGCTGCATCGGCCTCAAGAGAAAGGGCGCGATTCTAGCCTCGATTCTCAGACGAAACGGATTCCAAGTCATCTCAACCATCTGTAAGACAGGCGCAGTTCCCAAAGAGAAGGTTGGAGTCAAAGACGCTGAGAAGCTGCGTCCCGGGCAATTCGAAGCCATGTGCAATCCTGTCGCCCAAGCCATGCTGCTCGACGCATGCGGCGCCGAGCTCAACATTATAGTAGGGCTCTGTGTCGTTGATTCTCTCCTCGACTGAAGTCGGGAGATTCATGCTTCCACTCTGCTTCTCTTCGCTTGGGTGGGCATTCCGTTGTTGCGGTTCCACCCGCATCCATCCCAGTGTAGAAGCATAGGCCAAACCATTGGCCTGACGGCGTACCCGCCGCAGCGAGCCGCCATATTCACGATGCCTCTGCTTACTCGAACCTGCCCTACCTATTTTCGGTTGAGAGCCTTATTCGAGGTTTCGGACATCTCAACCACATCTGAGCCTACTGTCCCTTCCGGGATTGTCTCATTCGGCCCAGCAGATCCGGTGTGTGCCAGACATTTAAGCTGCAAGGGCTCGCATACTCCACGACCAGAAGTCGGGAACTTGCGCTCGCCCAGTTATGGTCACGACGCCCTATTCTGCAGAACTTCGAAGGCCCCAGTTACGACACTCATCGCAAAGGATAGAGTGCTATGCCACAATCCCGTAGCGAGCATCTACAATCATCAGTCTTACTACAGACGGAGATTGTATGATAACCACCTTAGCAACATATGGAAATCCTCTCCCAGCTCCTGACTCCTCATGCTGTTTAGGGGAAGAATCCCGTAGATCCCACTTCCCTCGCAGAGCTAACCTTGACCTTGCAACCTATGCTTTTTGATACTGCATCATTGAATTTGCTTGTCAGGTTTGGCTTTGATGCAAACGCCCATCGGGCTTTCGGGATCTTCCACTCGATTGTCCGCAGCGCTTGGGCACAATTGTCCCATCAAGGTGAACCTTGCTTTTGCAGAAACTCTCGCAACGATCTCTCGAGTCACAGGGTCGTCGACATCACTGATGTTTCCACATGCTCGGCAGACTAGGTTTGCGTAAGGTTCCATGTACGAATCGAGCTTTGTCTCTCTCTGTGCAAAACCTAGTTCCTGAACCAAGCTTAGCTCCTTGAGAGCATGGAGGGTCTTGTAGACCTCGCGAGGCTGACTGTGGGGTGCACGCGTTTGACTTCTCTGTAGATTTTCTGCGCAACGGGATGACCTCTAATAGTCTTTCCAATCATGACAACAATTAGTAATCTGCATGAGAATAGCGAGTTGATACACAGGAGGTTTGCGGTCTAGGTGACGTATTTTGGAACTTCCACCTTGACTGGCTCGTACTCCTTGAGCTTACCGTCCAGGTACATTCTGTATCCTGACAAGTCCAACAGCCCATGGCCGCTACCGTTGAATGCTATCACCTTTGCTTCGCCTGTCTTCTTGCAAGCAAGCGCTTCGTCCATTGCACATTTCACGGCATGAGCTGTCTCAGGTGCAGCGATCAGTCCCTCTGTCCTAGCTAGGATCTTTGCAGCCTCGTACGTTTCCGTTTGATGGTACGCGACTGACCTCATGAACTTCTTCGTGATGAGATAGGATATCAGTGGCGCCATGCCGTGGTATCGAAGACCGCCTGCGTGGATCGGTGGGCAGGCATACTTGTGTCCCAACGTCAACATCTTGACAAGAGGTGTCATCTCTGCAGTGTCTCCGAAATCGTACGTGTAGATCCCTCTTGTTGTATGTGGTACTGCTTTAGACTCGCAAGCGATGAATTCCGCACTCCTCTTCCCTTGTAGTTTGTCCATCATGAAGGGAAATGAGAAACCTGAAAAGTTTGATCCTCCGCCGACGCATCCGATGACGACATCGGGATAGGCATCTATCGATTCGAATTGCTTCTTTGCTTCTAGACCTACGATGGTTTGATGCATCAGCACATGATTCAGCACTGATCCAAGGCAGTAGCGCGTATTTTCATTTGCCAACGTGTCTTCAAGGGCTTCACTGATCGCTATGCCCAATGTTCCCGGATGTTTACTATTCTTCTTCAGTAGGCTTCGGCCGAATTTTGTTTTGTTGCTTGGAGAAGGGAATACTTCTGCTCCCCAAGTTTCCATCATTGTTCGTCGTCCAGGTTTCTGGTCGTAGCTGACGCGGACCATGTATACTCGGCATTGTAGATCGAAGAATGCGGATGCCATGGCTAGTGCTGAGCCCCATTGTCCTGCACCTGTCTCCGTGGCGAGTCTCTCAGTTCCTTGGGCCTTGCAGTAGTAGGCTTGGGGGATCGCGGTGTTGGGCTTGTGGCTGCCCGCTGCGTTCATGTGTTCGCATTTGAAGTAGATTTTCGCCGGCGTCTTCAGGTAGGCTTCGAGTTTCCTTGCTCGGTACAGTGGTGTTGGGCGTGGCAAACGCAGGTAGACATCTAGGACTTCGTCAGGTATCTTGACGTAGCGTTCCTTCGAGTCTTCTTGGCGTACAAGTTCTTCTGCCCATATCCGCGGATTCAAGCCCGGGCTCAGCGGCTCTTTCGTGCCGGGATGTAAAAGCGGCGGAAGGGGTTCGGGGAGGTCCGCTTGGATGTTGTACCAAGAGGTCGGTATCTCATCTTGACTTAGGTAGGTCGCACACTGGTTTCTAACTGTATTCGACATTTCATTCACCAAAAGCCTTCGGAAGTCTCTGTGATGGACTGCGGCCGTTTTGGAAAGGCCGGGTCAAGCGGTGGCTAGACGGTTGTCGTCCAAACGCGGTCACCTGTCATACAATTGACCTCCGAATTGGCGGCGCCAATACCGCGGCGATGAATTTAAGACTTTAGTGTACTAATATGTACGTTGAAGTACAAATGTGGAGACAGATATCCGAACGCCTCAGAGACTACCTCGGTCGGCTCAAAGTGACCGAAACCCAAGCAGAGTTTCGCCTTCGAGGACAGGCCGCATCAAATATCCCTCGCCAGAAGACCCGGAGCTGCAGTTAATCTCTACAACAACGGCAAGATCGTCATTGCTGGAAACAATATCGCTCTCATCGCCCCCTTACGTGAGTTTCTGGTTTCACTGGACGCCGAGGAGGCTGCCAAGCAAGAAGATCATCTGCCGCCGCTAGAACTGCCATTTCTCAGGCACCTTGGATCTACCTGACCGGAACGTTCATCCTCAATGTCCCAGCATTCGTAATGCAACTGATTCTTGCCTTGCTAACGATCGAAGACGTTGCTTGCGCCGTGATTGTAGACGTTCTCCAGAGTCACTTCCACCTCAGAGAACTGGTTCTTCCACAGTCCGCGAGTGCAGAGTCATGAAGAGAACTGCACATCTCGAGACGAATCTCCTGAAGTCAGCCACGAGTTTCCACGGCCACCTGGGACCATACCTGATTCTGGGGCTCCGGATGGGTCTCGTTGCAGTTAGGACATTGCAGCCTCGTGGACTTCATGAACTGTCGGCTACAATTTGGACAAAACAGTCCCCGCCAGAATCATGTCTGCTCGATGGTATCCAAGTCTCCAGTGGATGTACCCTCGGCAAAGGAAACCTGCGAGTGAAGAACGCATCTCAGGTGCAAGCAAGATTCCGCAAAGGAAATCGCTCCATACTCATAAAGCCAACTGAGGTAACTACGAAACTGCTGCTCAGAATCTCAAGACGAACAACTGAAAATGGGGTCAAGAAACTTGCACTCTCCCTGAGCTCAATGCCCGAGAGAGATCTGCTCGTCGTCAAACATGGCATGCGCACCTGGCTTTGACTCGCAATGCTACTATGTTGAACCTTCAGTGCAATGCTCACCACCTGTGATTCCATGGAGAGTCGCCCAAAGTCATCAGCGATGACCACGCTTTCAAGAACACGAACGTGGAGACGACACTATCAGAAGTAGGAGAGGAGAATCGGTTCTGTATGTGTCCATACCCGGTGCGCACGCATACACCCCATGATGCTGCACACAGAGAAAAAGCGATGCTTGCCCTGCCGTCAGGGGAGAAATCCATTAGCGACCACTCTCTGTCTCAATCCGTCACGTTGTGTACTTTGTCGCCAGTCCACATCCAGTGAACCTACGCCACGAGTAGCCTCACCAACTCAATGCCGTCAGCTTTCTGGAATATTCTTGTCATTTCTTTCACTCTGTCAGCTTCGCCCTCGAGCAAGAAGAGCTCCAAGCACTTGCCTTCTTTGAAACGGTTGTGTAGCTGAGTGTGGATTATGTCCAGGAATGTGTGTTTCACGTTCGTGACCAGACCCTCCGCTTCATGCTCATGGATCAGCAGCAGTATTCCCCTCACCTTTCCCGCGAGCGTCTCCCTCTCTTTCGACTCGGCCGCCAGCATGCGTATTGCCGCTCTGATTGCCTCAGATCGGCCGGAGAAACGCATTGTTTTCTGAATCCTGTGCAATTCCTGAAGCGTCGTATCGCTCAACGAAGCGCTGATTATGGGCATGCATGAAGCACCTTGTTCTTCTCTTGTCTGTGGCCATTAATAACAATGAGCTTAAGTGTTAATAACTGGGTGAGGACCACAACAAGGGAGATCGGCAGTGGTAGCTTGGATCTATTCCATAGTCAGTGTCTTCTTGATTAGCCTAGTTTCTCTGATCGGGGTTCTCGCGCTCTCCCTGAATAGAGATCGACTTGCAA
>Ga0315279_10002800_pt1 | contig 25438 bp, 25 predicted proteins | sample YL17G06_20_MG_FD_203694 | JGI IMG/M metagenome (GOLD analysis project Ga0315279, IMG submission 203694) | Sediment microbial communities from Yellowstone Lake, YNP, Wyoming, USA - YL17G06_20 | ecosystem: Environmental > Aquatic > Freshwater > Lake > Sediment | place: USA: Wyoming | collected...
TCGCATGATGTCCGTGGTCTTCACGATCTGCCCCTTTGATACTTCAAAACTAATCGCGCTAGTGAATGACCTCGTGGGAGGAGTAGGTGTGTGTGCGGGTACCTTGGTGCGCACACACACTTTGTACGCTTGACGCTCGCTACGCGTCTCCTGGAAACGGAAAATTGTCTGTTTAGAAACTGTTTTCCGAGTACTATTTAGCTATTAGAAATATGCAATAGGACTAAGCAGTATAGGAGAATCATGACTTCCCTATGCCCGGATGGCAGCCCCTCATAGAGGACACATTCCCAGACGATAGCCATACAATCTACCTGTACGTAGTGCCCGCGGCGTTCTCCAAGAAAGGGGTCACATGACAAAAGTGATTTGTACCCTCCTAGCCCAGTAGAACAAAGACCACGAAATTGAAGAGGGATGGCGAGGGAGCGAGCCCTAAACCGATAGAGTGGTTGATGAATGCATCCGAGAATCAACCGGATCTATAGGTTCCTCCAACCATATCTTCCCCTTAGAGGCACGTACAGAACCTTATCGAGCACATATAGCGTCGTCGTTCCGTCGGATCCCTTTCTCATCAGGATCAGGTCTTGAGAACCGTCTGGGTTTCGCCCCACTGGGGACACCAACCTTCCAGGGGCGTCCAACTGTTCGATTAGTGGTGGGGGAACGGCGGGCTGTCAGCTGTGACAGAAATTTTTGCGCAGGGGGCTTCACCTACGCACTAATAGTGATGTGAACCACCATGAGTGACGGAATAGAGAAGAAGGTACTGCTACTCGTGGAAGGTGGCGGGCCCGCGGGTACTCGACCCTTATTAGGTGCGAATACCCCAAAAGACCTCTCTCAGTCGAAGACTGTTCAGACGCTTCGGGCAATCACGCGGTCCTTGCGAGGTAGGGTATCCAGCCCTCATCAGGTGGCTGGATATTCATCTCCCATAGTAGACAGAGCAGCTCCCCTCTGTGGTGCGTCTCCTCTAGGACAAGGTGAACCAAGATCTGTTCGATACTATCCCTACGCTTTGTGCCGTCCGGCCTCGTATAATCAAAAGCTTTCTTGAACTCCTCTTCGCTGAGACCTTCAAGAAACTTGCTGGTCTTCGCTTCGACCTCTTCCATCTTCCTTCTGATTGAGTCTATGCTCGTACACTCCTCAAAGTCATATGAGAGGAATTTGCCTCCCCTGCTAGGGATGACGGTGTGAAGATACCAGTCCTCACAGTTAATCATGTGGAGGAATATGTTTCGAAGCGAATGAAAGCTAGCCTCCCTATTCTTGACAAGCTCCCCCCACTCGAGCTTTGAGAGGGCATCAAGATACTTGTGCCTCAAATCCACGTTATACGCCCACATTCTGCGGACATTAACCAAGGCAGTTCACTGCGAAACGCCAAGCCGGCATCTATAAACCCCATCGTTGGTTAGGTTGAGTGTATCACTCTGGATTGCGGAATAAGTGGCAATGACTCATCGATTCATCACTCACCCTCGTGTCCCAACGACGAATTGTGAGGGTCACAGAGGTTAAGGGTTCGCGTCCTTGCGGGCCCGCTACAAACATTATCCGAGTCCTTTCTCATCCCTAGACCACAGGTTAACGGAGATCTCGCGGGTTCAGATCCCGCTCGGTCCACCATAGACTTTGAGCGGGTCCTTTTCTTCCCGTCATAGCTAACTTGGGGTCTACCGAATCCCCTCTCGTCTTGACAAGGCACACAGAAGCCCGCGTGGTGTACCGGGCGACACACTTGACTATAGGTTCAGATCACCACCCTTCTGTCAATCTCGCGGCGGTGAGTGCGGGAGGGTCGTCTCCAATCTCAGATTGGATGCGCACCTGCTGGGGAATAACGGATCACTGTCGCGAGAATACTTCAGACACGGTTACGAAGGGCGTCTTCTGCATCATCGATCTCTTCTTCTCATCTATAGTGCGAGCGGTTGCAAGGACTTCCTTAGCTTGGCGGTAGGTCATGCGGTCTACCATCCTCCCTTCGAAGGATATGACGCCAAGCCCTCTCGCTTGAGCTTGCTCAAAGGCCTCCTCGATTCTTCCAGCTCGTTCGATCTCCCCCCGCGATGGTGAGAACGCGTTGTTTATGGGTTCAATCTGGGATGGATGGATGCACTGTTTACCATTGAAGCCAAGCTGGGCCGACATTGCCACCTCTCTTAGGTAAGATTCCTTGTCAGTTAGGGACCCCAGGAAGGGGCTATCTATTGCCTGAACGCCAGTAGCCCTACTCACGTTGACTATCTGAGAGCGAGCATACAGCAGTTCGATTTGCTCCTTGGAGATCGAGCTGACATCCCTGCCCAGGTCCCTGTAGTAGTCTCCGGCTCCGAAAGCAACAGCGACCACTCTGTCGCTGGCCGAGGCTATCTGCAGCGAGTTTACCACACCCTTCGCGCTCTCAACTAGCGGGATCAATTGCGTGCTCTGCGGAGTAACACCGGAACATTTCTCTGCCTCTTTAAGCATCTCGCAAACCCTAGCTATGTCGGATTCTGTCTCGGTCTTGGCGAGCATCACTCCATCTAATCCCTCAACAACTGTAGACCTGAGGTCCTCGATCGTCAAATCCGTGGCTATCGAGTTAACGCGCACAAATACGTGGATTCCACGTTGCTTGATTAGTCTGATGAAATCCCTTGCAATCATTCTGGCGGTCTCCTTATCATCAAGAGACACCGCGTCTTCTAGATCCAATATCACAGCGTCCGCTGGAAGGGTTGTTGACTTCACGATCATTCGAACGCTATTAGCGGGGAAATACAGCATTGACCTTAGGAGAGTCATCATTCATCTCTTGAGAATGCTCAACGCTTTCTCAGCTATCTCTTGGGGTTTCTCTACGACACAAGCTCTGACTTCCTCGAGAGCTCTGATCTTGCTGTCCGCAGTTCCTCTTCCACGCTCAATTATCGCACTTGCGTGGGAAAATCTTATCCCCGCCGGCAAAGACCGACCTGCTATATACGCGATGAGAGGCTTACGAAATCGGCCTTCCCTGATGATTTCGGCTGCCTCCTCCTCTGCCACCGTTCCGATTTCCCCGAACATAACGACGAGCTCGGTCTCCGAATCCTCTTGGAAAATGGGGAGTATTTCTGCAAACGTTGATCCGAGCACAGGTTCCGCTCCAACATGTAGCGCTGTTGTGATTCCGAGCCCGCTTCGAGCAATGCTCCAGGCAACAGTAGTTGTTTGACCCCCGCTCCGGGACATGACCCCGACGGGGCCTGGCTTGAAGACTTCTCTCGCGAATTCCTCCGTTCCGCCTATCCATCCCATCAGGGCTTTCCCGGCACTTATGAGACCCAAAGAGCCCGGTCCAAGTATTCTGGCTTTTTTCTCACGAGCTAGAGCAATCATTTGAAGGCTGTCATGCAGTGGTACTCTCTCTGCAGGAACGACCATAAACTTGATGCCCTCCCTGAGGGCCTCGAACACGGCCTCCTTGACCTGTAGACCTGGAACGAACACCGCGCTTGCATCGATAGGCCCGTGTGCCTGGACAGCTTCCGCGACACTGTTGTAGACCGGAACATCCCAGACTCTAGTGCCTCCTCGACCCGGAGTGACACCACACAAGACCTTCGTGCCATAGTCGAGCATCGTTCTAGTGCGCGCAGTCCCTTCTCTCCCCGTTATTCCCTGCACCAGAACCGTGGTGTTTCCATCGATCAGGATGGTCAATTAATCACGCCTTTCTCGTTTTGTACTCGTCTAGCCCAAACATCTCAAGCGCTATCGTGAGCCCCTTGTTGCCGTAAGAATGACAATATACCTCACACGTCAAACATTCGTTGCAGAGCCGCTTGGCATCTTCAGAGCTGGTTGCCAGTACGGGCACGCCATGTTGGATTCTCAATACGCTCGTGCCGAATAGGCTATCTGCCTTGATGCATGCGTAGTTGTCACAGCGCCTACATTTGTCATGATCTATCGATATCTGCCCGGTTCTGAACCGGAATGTGTACTTGGATTCCATCTACTGTCCACCGTGACTACTCGTCCGGTATCTATTATACTCATCAACGAGGATCTTCGCCCGTTGCGCGACGTAGTCTACGTTGTAGACATAATCCCGCCCGTACACTTCTATTCGCGCGGGAAGACCCTGCAATCCCTGTTTGAGGATTTCAATGGATTCCTGTTCTTTGTTTCCGGCTATTAGGATGACCACTGGAAAGTTGGGTCTGCTGACGAGTTCCTCCCTCAAGGCCCTCACAAGAGCATGCGCATGATGCCATTGCTCCTGATTTGCCACCACCGCACCCATCAGTACATAGCCATCAATATTAGGTTGCGAGAGGATTATCTTGGCAATACGATAGATCTTCGAGGCAGTAGGATTCCCGCTGGTGTCAGCGTAGTCTGCGATCTTGAGTCCGTGACGCACAAGGGCATCGGCACCCAGCATGGCGCCGCCCCCGCCAATTCCGTGAAATCCCAAGTAGCCCTCACCGGGCCCGAACTCGGTCGTCATCTGAACAAAGTATCCGATTCCCCGGAAATCGTTCTCTTCAATCTTCCAAGCGATTCTTTCGAGATCTGTCGGTGCTCTCCCTATGTCACGGGGGAAGTCCATCCCTAGCTCCGAATGCTTTGACGCTGAGGATTCATCCAGAACTATCCGGCAGTCAGCTGCCCAAACCATGCCATTAGACGTTAGTACTATTGGGTTGACCTCGACGCTACGTGCGTCGTATTCGCTGAAGACTCGGTAGACGCCATATGCCACCTTGCTTAGAGACTCAGCTAGACCCGACGGCACGCCTAGGCTCTGTATCAGACTCCCGACCTCGCTGAAAGTCAGTGCACCAAGAACATTTAGCGTAATACTAGACACTTCTTCGGGATGCTCGGCAGCGACTTGCTCTATATCTACTCCCCCTCTGGTGCTGAAGATTAGAACAGGGGATTTTACCTTGTACGAGTCATCAACAATGATTCCCGCATAGAACTCCTTTTCGACATCCAGTTTCTCTTCAACCAAGACTTCCTTGACTGCAAGCCCCTTGATTCTGGTGCTTAGTATCCTCTCTGCAACCCTGGCAGCCTCGTCAGGGTTATCTGCAAATCCAATTCCGCCAGCTTTGAACCTGCCTGTCGTCGAGACTTGCGCCTTAATTGCTACCGGTTTCGCGTATCTCTTCGATATCTCTCTTGCTTGGTGCACAGTCGCAGCCAACTCACCCATTGGGGTCGACACTCCCGCCGCCCTAAGCAGTTTCTTTGCCTGATGTTCAATTAGACGAACCATTTGTTCCCACGCGAACGACCATTAGAGACTCTTATAGCGTTTGCGCGCAGACGTACGGCTGAAATCTACGGGGCGATCATCTGCCAAGAAACGGGCGTTGCGCCTGCTTATCGTTAGCTCAGAACACTGCGCGGTCCCCTGAAAAGGACGAATATTGTCGGCCCAGGCTGTGAAGGCAGTCTCGAGATCTCCCTACCGCACTCAGATGGATACCGATTTCATGCTCACTTCTGACCTTGGGGTAGGATTCATGTACTGCATGAATACTCAGGGGGGCATCGGGCGTGCGGACCTTCAGGAGGCTTGGATGGAATTACGTTCAACCAAGGGGACTTGCGCAAGTAGATGAAGAGCAGGGCGGCAATAGCAGAAACCGTCATCGTGTTGACTTTGTTAGCCTACTTTGTGCTTGTTCCTGTTGCCCTTCCGTCAGCCGTGCTTCAGTCTTACCGGCTACCAATGATATCTGACGCAAACTACCCAATCCGGTGTGAGGAAGCCTACGAGGATCCCTCTTTGGTAACAAGGAATATCACTTACACTGTTCTTGGCCAGTCTGTCAAGTATCAAGGCCTATTTCGGGTAGCTGAAGCATCGCCAATATGCACCGCAGAGATCAGCTGCCCGCGAGTCCCACATCACTCACGAGCAGTTTTCTATCTTGTCACACGGTCGGGGAGTGTTTTCCAACTCATCTTCACTGAGGTTGATCCACGCGCAAGCAACACAACTCCGGACCTACCTGATGGTTCCCAGGTTGTCGTTGTGGGCGCGCTGATTGTACCTTCGTCATGGCAAACACCCGAGTGGGCTCCGGCATATTCTTTTGAAGGTGACATCTACGTCGGGACCATAGGCCTTGTGTCGAGGGGGAGTACTTCTCCAACTTCAACTGTATTCCTAGAGGCATTGTCCCAAGGGAGCTCTGACTGACCTGCCATGCTTCACGCAGCCCGGTACGGAAGGTAAGACTACTGCTCAAAGACTCATGACATTCCTACAGGACCACGCTCCTGTGTCCATGCGCATGGCAGTTCATATTGACCGCGACAGGTAGGCTGGCTATGTGACAGGGCAGAGTCTCGATATGCACCGCCACCGTCGTTGTTCTACCATCTAGCCTCTTAGGCCCGGTTCCGAGCCTGTTGATTTCATCCAAGAGTTCCGTTTCGAGTTGTGCATAGAAAGGATCTGGATGTCCAGCACCGAGTCCTCTGAAGAGTGCCTTCTCTGCAAGCATGCAACACAGGTCAAACGTTCCGCCCATCCCCACGCCAACGACAACCGGTGGGCACGGTTTTCCACTAGCTGCCCTTACAGTGTCCAACACAAAGTCTTTCACCCCGTTGACTCCATCAGCGGGCGTCAGCATTTTGAACCCGCTCATATTATCACATCCGGCGCCCTTCGCCAAGAATGAGAGCCTGAGCCTGTCGCCTCGTACAAGTTGCAACGTGAGGACGGCGGAAATGTCGCCCGTGTCTTTTCGCTTCAACGGATCAGCAACGATCGAATAGCGAGGGTATCCTTCGCGGCATGCTTCCGCAACCCCCTTATTGATTGCATCCGTAAGAGCCCCGCCTTCAATTCTGATGTCTTGACCTAGCTCGACGAAGAATACTGCATGTGCAATGTCTTGACATATCGGGTAGCCTTCCTCACGTGCAATTTGGGCATTGTCCACAAGTTGTTGGACCTCTCTGCCCGGGGGCGATGACTGAGTCTGTCTTGCGGATTGAAATCTCTTCACCATACTACCATCCAGAATTTGGCTTTCACCAATGCATAGACGTTTTGTGTGCTCAACTATGGTGTTGAACGCGATTGTCCTCATGCCTCGGCTTTCACCAGCTCTGAGTGACACCTACTTGCGCTTTGAAAAAAGCGTTTCCTGAGTTACAACACTGCATCAGTCATAGGAACTCCAGTCGTTATGACGTGCAAAGATCGGTCGACTGACTGTGCCATTGCCACTGGTCGCCTCGAAGAGCATATAAAGGTTCAACGGATAGTTTTCGTGGGAGATGGAACTATGTCTGAACTCTACCCTGGTTGGCCAGTCCATCTGGAGCCAAAACATCCGCCCGCGAAGAAACTGATCATAAACGTCGCGCCTGGTTGGCTAATAAGAGAGCAGCTTCCGAGCGCCCCATATACACCTGAAGAAATTGCTGACGAAGTGAAGGCCGCCTACAAAGTAGGAGCAAGCATGTGGCATATTCACTTGAGAAATCCTGCCTCTGGTTCTCATAGGGGGATGTCAGTGGAAGAGCGGGTGCGACTACATAGGCAGACGTGTGATCTCGTCCTTGCAGAATGTCCGGATATAATAACTGACCCGTCCGGAGCTCAGCCCTACGACGACGACAGTGTCCAAGCACGGATCAAACCTTACTTTGAAGTCCTGGTAGGAATGAACCCCAGGTACGCCGACATTGCTGTTTTGAATATGGGCACGATGGCGCTGGGCCTTGGCAAACCCACGTTATTTGTCAATACAATTCCAGGACTCATTGCGCAAGGGAAGGCACTTGAAGCGCTCGGAATAAAACCCGAATTTGCCTGCTACACTCTGGGGATGATCGAAGATACAAAGAAACACTTTCTGCGTGTGGCACGAAAACCATGGCTGATCGATGTCTTGGTCGGGCTCCATAATACTATGCCCGGAAATCCTCGTGTGCTGGAAGTTGCGAGTGACATGCTGCACGAGGACGGAATAGTATGGCAGGCTATCTGCGGAGGGCGCGACTGGCTTAGACTTGCCAGCGAGGCACTTATGCTCGGAGCAGATGCAGTTCGGGTTGGCAAGGAAGATTCAGTGTACTGGTACCCTGATCGTGATGATAAGATAACGAGCTGCGCGGACGTAGTGGCAAAGATAGCCAGAATAGCAAGAGAACTGGGCCGGGAGATAGCGAGCCCAAGTGAAGCAAGACGAACTCTAGGGCTTAAACAGACTTAGGTACATTACTTTTAGATAATGAGTAATGATAGGAAGCTGATGGCACGGGCGTTGTGCGATGGGGCAGATGTAACATCCTCGAAGGGCCCAAGCTCACAGTTCCGGAATGGTCTTCATGAAGCTAAGTGGAAGGGTCGATCTATCAGGTCAGACAGCGATCGTGACTGGTGCGGCTAGAGGGATAGGACAAGCGATTTCTCTCGCACTCGCCAGAGAAGGAGCAGATATAGTGGCATTTGACGTTGTGGAACCCACAGAGACGGCCAACAAGGTTAACGATTTCGGCAGAAGAGCATTATCCATCGTAGGAAACGTCACGGAGCCTGCTGACATCGAGTCGCTCGTGAACACCACTCTAAAGGAATGCGGTCAAATTCATATACTCGTAAACAACGCAGGCATCGCTTCATTTCATTCATTCCAGGAGACGACGCTCGACGAATGGAAACGAATCATCGATGTGAACCTCACCGGAGCCTTCCTATGCACTCGAGCCGTTCTCGAGCACATGATGCAAGAAAGGTATGGGAAGATAGTTTTTATCGGATCGCTAACGGGAGAGGTCGGTTCGCTAAGGGGATCACCCGCCTATGCTGTGTCAAAGGGAGGCATTCATGCACTTGCCAAGACGGTAGCCAAAATTGGAGCGCCGTACAGCGTGTGCGCGAATGCTGTAGCACCTAATGTGATTAGGACGCAAATGGTCCAAGGAGTCCAATACCCTCAGACTATGTTTCCCCTAGGAAGAATAGGTGAACCCGAAGATGTCGCTGAAGCAGTGGTCTTCTTGTCATCTCCGGCGTCGAATTATGTGACCGGTCAAATACTCTTTGTTGATGGCGGATTTCTAGTCAGGACATAGCGCGAGCAATTCTCCCTATGAGTGGGGTTATGCAGACAGTGTTGTATGCTCGCGAGGCGACTGGATGGTTCGACGCACGAATCATCAGACTAACTTTCTGCGTACAAGGAATTCTTTGATTATGCCAAACGTGTCTTCAGGCCTCTCGTAAATCGGATAGTGCCCCGCGTTTGGTATTGTCTTCGATTCAGCTAAGCCCTGTTTGATTCCGGCTACGGTTTCTCTGACTAGCTTCTCCGGCAGGTAGAAATCTGCGTCGCCTCTTGCAACAAGAATTGGACATTTTATGTCCTTCAGCTTCTCTCTGACATCGTGGTCGACCCAGCACTCGAGGTCACTCGCCCAACTTTCCTGTGGAGAATACCTATGGATCCATCTGAGCTCAGTCGCCTTCTCTTTTGGATGTGTAGGATGAAGGGAATGCACAGACATCCATTCCATCTGATGCTGCCAACCGGGGCATGCATGAGGATCTTCAAGCTCGCGCACATTCGCAAAAGTTTGTGTGTACGCTGCACCCTCAAGAGCCACTGCGGCCCTAAGGTTTTCCGAGTGGTGGCAGGCTAGGTCCAGTACCATGTCTCCGCCAATAGAACACCCTATGATCACAGGTCTCTCTTTTCCGGCGATCGTCTCGATGAATCTCCAAACAAACTCTGCGTAGTCATGCATGACTCTGATGTAATCCCCATCTACGGGGTACGATTTGCCATGACCCGGCAGGTCCAATGCTATTCCTCTGAAGCCGCCTTCCGCCACGATTGGCAAGAAGTACTTGTATAGGAGGGAGCACGTGCCTGCACTGTGTATGCAGAAAAAGGGTATTCCCTTTCCGCATTCGTCATAGTATATCCTCGTGCGATTCACCGTCACGTAGTGTCCTGTTATTTCTTCCGTCATATCTTCTCTCCCACCTCTAATACTCCACTTTGATTTGTCGAATGAGTTCTGCAAGGATATGTGTCGACTCGCCCATACGATTGGCTTCGAGTAGATTGCCGTCGACCATTACGTCCCCTGAATTGATCAAATCTCCAAATACTCTCTTCCTTTCGATCAGCTGCTTCCAGCTTTCCATTGAACCACTAATAGAGTAATCAAAACCCAAAGGGTTCTGCATAGGCAGGTACTCCATTGTGTCGATTACTTTTCCTTTGTACCATTTCATCCAATACCTTTTGTCTCCGATGGAAAGAAGAACCTTGACATCGGACCATCTTGTGGCTCTTCCAAAATCAGGATCAGAGTTGCATTTCTGTTGAAGAATTCCAACCCACTCCGTGCTCGGGAACCTAACCAACTACAACCCCCTCAATATGCCTGACGTCTGGCGAGCTGAGCTCTACATATATAGCGTTTACGCTTCAGTGAAGCTGCTCTCCTTTCCCGAAATAATTTCACTGCAGGTTCAATTTCTCATCAGCCAATTCGCAGAACCCCTAGCGAAATAATAATGGGAAATCACACTTCAGTGAAGCTGCAGCCTTTGCAGGATCCGGGAGAATCCCGGTCACCTCGGGCATAGCTCCAACCACCTCAAAATCTGTACATTGGATGCTTCTAGGGAAATACGCCCCAAGTCGGTCTCGACAACGCTGCCTGCCTACCCTACGCGCCCAGATAGAGGCGCTTAAGGTCAACCTTTCGCACCATCTCCTCACGACCTCCCTCAAAGGCTATTCTGCCGTTCTGGAGAGAGTAGAACTTGTCACCTATATCCAGTGCGCCAGCAATATCTTGTTCGACCATTAGAATTGTAGTTGACTCGCTAATCTCGCCTATCTTTCTGAAAATATCTCTCCTAACAATGGGAGCGAGTCCCAGTGACGGCTCGTCCAAGAGTAGGACTTCGGGATGAGCCATTATCGCTCTTCCGATCGCTAGCATCTGCTGTTGACCTCCGCTCAGCGTTCCGGCGATTTGGTCTTGCCGCTCTTCGAGCACCGGGAACAGGGCAAAAACCAGCTGCAAGTCTTTCTTGACCTCCGGCTTGCTCTTGCGTGCGTAAGCACCGATATCTAGGTTATGCCGAACAGTCATTTCAGGGAATAGTCGTCGTCTTTCTAGACAATGTGTTATGCCTCTCCTCGCGATTGCGTAGGGAGCCAGTCCGTCGATTCTCTCTCCTTTCAGAGATACACTTCCGTGTGTAGGTCTTACTTGGCCTGAAATTGCTCTGAGTAGTGTTGTCTTTCCTGCCCCATTCGGTCCGACGATGGTAGTTACCTCTCCAACATCTACCTCTAGGCTGACTCCCGTCAGTACCACAGCTTTCTGATACCCGGCTTGTAGATCTTCCACTCTAAGCATTCTCGAATCTTCCCTCGCCTAGGTACGCCGTTATCACTTCGGGATCATTAACAACTGTTCTGGGCGTTCCGTCTGCGATCACGGTACCATTATTCATTACAATAACCCTCTCTGCCAGTCGCATTAATTCCGTCAATATGTGTTCGATGATGAATATCGTTAGTCCCGCTCTGTGAAGTTTTTCAATCAGGCTGACGATCGCGCCCAGTTCTCCTGGATTCGACCCTCCGAAGGGCTCGTCAAGAAGTAGAAGTTCCGGTTTCGTTGCAAGTGCGCGGCCGATTTCTAGCCGTTTCAGATCTCCCTGTGACAGAAACTTGGCCAGCGTATTCTGCCTATCGGCAAGGCCCAAAGACTGGAGGTCCAAAGGTTCCGTAGATACTCTGCTTGTCCTCGCAGTACCCTTCGCGACACGCGCTGTGTTGAGGTTCTCAGAGACGGTCATATTAGGGAAGGGTCTGTTCAGCTGAAACGTTCGGGCTATCCCCGCCCTAGCAATCTTGTGTGGACTAATCCCTGTAATATCCTGTCCCTTGAAGAACACCTTGCCAGAATCAGGTTTGTAGAACCCGGTAATCACGTTGAATAGGGTCGATTTCCCGGCCCCGTTAGGGCCGATTAGGCCAACAATACTTCCTTTTTCGAGACCGAACTCGACCTGCACGAGCGCCGCAATTCCACCAAAATTCTTTCCAAGATTGTTCACGCTGAGGAAATCCAAGACCCTAGACCTCCCGGACCCGGTTTCTGCTGTGAAAGCGAACGAAACCATGCCTGACAATATGTAGGAGCCCAGACGGTGCGAATCGCAGTATTAAGACGAATATGAGCGCCTCCAGCAACAAGGCATACTGGGCGGACCCGCGGACACTTTCCTCTAATAGTTGCAGGATGTATGCACCGAGGACGGCACCCATGATTGTACCAATCCCGCCCATGACAGGCATCAGGATGGCATAGAATGATACGTTCAAAGAAAAGTACGATGGGACCACTATCTGAATGAAATGGCCGTAGAATGCGCCGGCTACCCCTGCAAAGAACGCGCTTACGACAAATGCCGCCAGCTTGTATCTGAAGGTGTCGATTCCTAACGATTTAGCTGCATCCTCATCTTCCCGGATCGCCTTGAACATGAGCCCCATTCTCGACTTTGAAATGCCAATTAGCGTCACCAAAGATACTAGCATAAAGACTAGCGAAGAATAGTAGGCATTCATTGTGCTAGCGAAGACGGTGGTAAGCGGCAGCCCATTCTCACCGCCGGTTATTGGAGAAAGTATGACGGCCATATCTCCCAGCACCAGGGCAACAGCCATAGTCAGCAAGGCCAAGTAGACGCCCCGCAGTCTCATGCAGGTACCGCCAATTACGAGACTAAGTAACACAGCCGCCGCGCCTCCTAATAGCATGGTCAGCCACGGGTTTGCGATGTAGTGTAAGTAGAGGAACGCCGAGGTATAGGCACCGAGTCCAAAAAAAGCAGCGTGGCCAAAACTCACTTGTCCTGCATATCCAGCGAGAATATCCCAACTCATCGCCAGAACCGCGTACAGATTGGCGATGGTCAATATCACCAGCAGGTACCGATCCCCGAGCATCGGAACAGCAGACAGTGACAGAATCAGCACAGCTGCAGCAACAAGGGTTCCTCGGGGTATCAAGTTGTACTACACGCCACGGCCAAATATTCCCGAAGGTCTGACAAGGATTACTGCTATTAAGACCACCAGTGCCACGACCGGGCCGTAGGCAGGCGAAAACACAAGAGAAACTGCATTTCGAGTGTAGCCTAGAATAAACGAGGCCAGGATAGTGCCTTTGATACTTCCGAGACCGCCGAAAATTAGTATGGCGAAAACGGTCACCATCGGTTCCCACCCCATTCCCGGAAATAGGGCATACGTAGGTGCGACTAGCACACTAGCCACGCCTGCGAGTGCAGCTGCGATCCCCATCGTAAGGATATAGATCCTGAACGTGGAGATCCCGAAAGCCTCCGCGGCCTCCCCGTCTTGCGCAACGGCACGGACAGCCTTTCCCACTTTGAACCTCGAGAGAAAAAGGGATAGCAAAGCACATGAGATCACAAACGCGATGATTACCGAGGCAAATTGGGTCTCAACCGTTGTTCCCAGAAATGTCATCGTCCCAGAGAAAATGTACGGGACGCTCTTAGACAGCGGTCCAAATGTAAGCAAGATTACGTACTGAAAAACAAGACCCAGTCCAAACGTAATCGTAAGCACACTCATCTCCGACTGCCTGATCGGGTGAATAGCAAGCACATACATAAGGACAGCTAAGGCAATGACGCACAGAATTGCCAGGAGGAAAGACGCCACATAGTTTACCCCGCCAAGCACGAGAAAATAGTAGAAGAAATAGGCGCTGAGCATGATGAAAGCTCCGTGTGCGAGGTTTACGATTTTGCCAACCCCGTAGATTAGAGTCAGCCCTAGGGCTAAGAGAGAATACGTGGCTCCCCAGAGTGTGCCATAAACAAGGATCGCAGAGATTACTTCATCCATGGCGGAAGTTTCACAGATCCTTGTGCGGCCGCTTCAGGGTACACGGTGATGAGCTTCCCGTCCTGCCATTGTGAAAAGTAGATTGAAACGTATTCAGGTCCAGCCAGGAGATAGTGGTCCTTAGTGAAGACATTACGCCCAGTAGGGCAGATGAGGTCCGTCTGCTCGAGAGCAGGCACCAAGGCTTCAGGGTCTGTTGTGCCAGCCCTGGCAACGGCATCTGCATAAATGTAGATAGCGGAATATGTTGAGGCAGAAGTATACTGCGGCGTAGCTCCATATTCCTTGTTGTAGGCCTCATAGAAGGGTATGGTCCTCTTTGTAAGTGGAGATTGCACGATAGGTAAGTAAGGTACCTCGTAATTGCAAGCTCCTCCAGTCTGTTCCCACCATTGGAGGTTCGCAGAGGGACAATCATAGCCAGCCATTACAAAGGGCAATTGGAGCGCACTGTATTTCTTCAGAAGAGGGACAGTATTGGCTACGCAGTATATCAGGTATACAAGCCGAGCTTTGCTAGCTCGTATCTTGGCCAAGGCCGCTGAATAGTCAGTCTCACCGACAGGGGTAAAAACCGTTTCTCCGACTGCTACGCCGTTCTGCTCGAAAGCGGGTTTTGCATACTGGTAATTAAAATGCACCCAGTCCAGGTCCTCTCCCATAACTGCCACCTCCTTTTCACCCATCTGTTTTGCAAGTTGGCTGACAAAGTCGGCAGCTATTATCCCAAAATCCGCGTTGACGATTGTGGCTTGAAAGACATATTTGTAGCGTTCGTAATCGGCCGCGATCTTCATGTTCACGTTCATGTCAGCGCCCGAAGGATCAATGTAAATAGCCTTGTTATCGGCCGATACAGACATCAGATTTACCGGCGTACCGAATCCGGCAATGAACGCATTCACATGATCGTCCACTACCAGTTTCGTTGCGGCTTTGATCTGGTCTTCCGCTGTCGCACCAGTCTGCTCCTCACGCGTATCTTCCACAACGAGCTCTAAGTTCCTGCGCAGAACTCCCCCCATTGCGTTGATCTCCTTGACCGCAAGTTTGGCCCCTTCCAACGTCTGCTTGCCACCAAAGCCGCTAATGTCGCACGCAACTCCCAGACGAATGGTGTTCTCGGAAGGAGTGGCAGTTTGGGTAATCGTCTCAGTTACGGCTGCTGTAGTCGAGGGAAGAGTAGTGACACCGCTCTGTGCTCCAATCACATACCCTCCGACGCCGGCAACAGCACCGCACACAACGCCTGTTCCAGCATACTTCAAAAACCTACGACGATCAAGATTTGACGAAGACATATCTCTAGCCACCCACAAGGATGCGAGCACATCACTATTTATCGTTTTCCACAAGTGATTGCGATTCTCGTTTCCCGAAATAATTCCGTATGAGGCGCTACATAGTCAAGCTGAACGAGAGGAAGATACGTTGGATCAGATCCTGAGGGATCGTGGCTCCAAGTTCTATCCGGCACGAGGAGGCGTATCGGAGTTCACCGAGTTCTGCAGTGGAAATGGGATTAAGCATGTCGTCGCGAGTGTGCGGAGGCCATCGACGATCGGTAAGATTGAAGCGTTCCACAAGGCGTACGTCTGCGAGTCGTGGATGTTTCCCACCCACGAGAGCTTCGTGAATTATCGGAATCAGAACTAGCTACCTAGTCCGTGTACTTTAGCGGACCGAACTTGAACCACGTCGATTGAATACTAGTGGACAAGGAAGTTCTCGTTGTGCTCGTAAGAATCGAGGGTACGATAAGAGTTCGGTGGACTGGTTGGCCCAAGGAGTGCTCAGGGAGTAGTGCGCGTGCCTGACGAGGTGAAAGGCGGAAGTCGCCGCCTTGTGGTTCTCAGAAGTCGGAGCAAGACGGCCACATTGCTAGTGGACTTCCATTCCCCCACATACGTTTATCGCCTGCCCAGTTATGTTATCGGCATCGTTTGAAACGAGAAACACGACCGCCTTTCCGATGTCCTCAGGCGTCTGAGGCCTTCCCAAGGGCACTCGCTGTTTAATGATCTTGTCGTAGAATTCCTTTGAGGAGGCTGCCTCAATTTCGTATACGTCCACGGTCTTCCCAGCCTTGGTCTTGTCCCATATATAGTCCCACATCTCTGTGTAAACAAACCCTGGACAAACGGCATTTACGTTAATATTGCAGGGGCCAAGTTCTTTCGCCAGGACCTGAGTCAAACCTACGATAGCGAACTTGGAGGAGCAGTAAGCTGCTCTTCCTGCGACTCCAGTCTTCCCCCCGATGGATGCGATGTTGACAATCTTGCCGTGCCGTTGCTTGGTCATATGTGGGATAACATGTTTGCAACAAAGATAGATTCCTTTGACATTGATATTGAAGCATCGGTCCCACACATCCTCGTCGAGCTCTGCAACTCTGCCGATTCCATGTACTCCAGCATTGTTTACGAGTATGTCTATTCGCCCGAATGTCTGGAGGGTCCTGTGAACCAACTCTATCACTTGGTCGCGGTTAGTTACGTCCACCTCGACTGCCAGGCCTCGAGCCCCGTGGACCGGCAATTCCTTCCTCACATTGTCAGCTGCCGCGTAATCGATGTCCGCGACAACGACTGAGGCACCTTCCCGAGCTAGGTTCAGCGCAATTCCTCGCCCGATACCCTTCCCTGCACCTGTGACTATAGCAACCAAATCCGCCAATCTATTCATTTGTACACTCCGAATGCTTGACGTCTGGATTCGCCACATAAGAGTGTTGTTTCATGAACGGCATAGTGCGAAGGACTCAGACTGTCTCTAACAGCGTGGCAGTTGCAGACTAGGGCTCGAGTTCATCTAACATGCTGCCTTCGTTCGGCACATGCTCGTTCCCAACACTCGTGCCGTTGTACAGTCCTTGATCATTGAGCTCCTTCGCTAGAGTCCTTTGGAGTGCATGGAGTAAGTCATGCTGGTGAAGTGGTACGCGAGTCCCACTATCGATCTTGCAGAGACCCGACTCTACACCTAAGATTGGGCTTGTCAAACCGATTAGCAGGCTTGAGCCAACTGAAGGGAAGGCCCGGCTTGCGACCAAAGCGGAGAACTCCAGTGCCTCATGCGATTCCTTGATCATGTGCAAGTTCGATACTGCTTCAACGTAAGGGGAGGTGTTAGATAGAGCGACGACACACTACCTTCTGGGTTCGGGGAGTGGGCAAAGAGAGTAAGGAGAGGGGGCAGACTCTGTCAAAGGTCGAGTTGTATCTAGTGCTTGACTCCTGCACTATGAACTCCGTGGATGAGGCGGGAAGACGGGCATAACTGACAGATCGAAGCAGGAGGAACTCGGGTGTGGTTTGCAGCTGCTGGCTTAGTCTCTGAACGTCAGAAATGGTATCTCAGTAGAGAACCGAAGCTACCGTATCCAGACCCGAATCGAGAAGCTTCTCTTTGCGAGCCTATCCTTCACTGTCAAGTCCGCGTTCGCGATAGTACTCTTCTAGCATCGGGTCCAACTCTACCACTTGACCCTTCACGGGCCGCTCGTCCACAGACTCTTTCAAGAATTCCCTGACAGAGTTCTTGCGATATGTTCACTATTCTCGTGCCGAACTAGATCCGCGCTTGCAGTACTGTCGTGCCAATTCTTGGGCCTCCTCAAAAGGTCCGGTCCCTTTCAGTGGCGGCGAGTATATGCATACGAGTTTCAATGATTCCTTTCCAGTGTTTTTCACTTCGTGTACACTGTTGGCCGGCTCGAATAGAACCGAATCCGGTTGAAACGCCTCAGTTTTCCTTTGTTCGGCAAGTTCTCCCCAACCAGCGGCCACGTACATGAATTCGTCGCACGAGTGCTTATGAGAACCTGTCGTGGACCCTGGGGGTATTATTGAAGTCAACAGGGTCAACTGCTTTGTATCTGTCACTTCGGGTGACAAGATCACGGTAAGTAGACGTTCATTCGGAGGAGGAACCTTTGCACCGGGAATTTCCCAGCATTTGAGTATCATACGACCCACCCACGGCAGGTCTATCTATCGAGTCTTTATATGCTTTGATGGAAGTCGAAGACGACAGTTGTTTGGGCCTGTTCCAGCCACCAACACATGTTCCTCGGAGGTTTTGAGAGGTATCCCGCCATCGCCAAGTATGGTCCGCAACAGTGACTTCAGCATATCCTTTGGTCTACTCAGTATCCCTGTCATTCTTCGGCGGTCTCTTAGACCGATTCCTCCGCTAGATTCAGAAGGTCTTGATGATGTCTAGGTCACAAGCCACTGCTCTTGGGCTGACCCTGCTATTCTGAACTCTCTTGCCGAGCGCTCCGATGTCTCGTGTGTCCATGTTGTCCAAACGTTTTGTTGTGTGCATGGCGATGTTCTTGTTGGAAAAGAGGGACCCCAAGGCTAGATAGTCAACGTAAGAGAAGGTATCAGACTCAGCGATGACACACCGACCTCAAGATTCGGGGAACCGGCAAAGGGAGGACCGGCGAAAGGCCGGACTCTGTCGAAAGCCGAACTGGACGTAATGCTTGACCTCTACCACGAGTTCCGCGGACTGAACAAGAGGACAGGCATACCCGAGAAAGCAAAGTTGGAAGAACCAGATCTAGCCTTCGCAGCCCACAAGCGAGCTAGAGACCAAGGCAGACGCTCAGTACAGAACCGAAGCTACCGAGTTTAGACCCAGTTCGAGAAGTTTCTCCTTCCGAGGCTTTCCTACACCATCGAGTCCACGCTCGCGATAGTATTCCCCCAGCATCTGCTCCAGCTCTACGACCTGTCCTTTTACGGGCCCTTCGTCTACAGACTCCTCCAAGAATCTCTTCGGCAAAGTATCATCCTTTTGAGTAGCCCCCATTCTGACATTGAAAGCCCTTTGGGTAAGCCATATCCTCTCGCCTGCTCTCAAGAGCTCGTCGAATGACATGTCCCATCCGGTGACCGCGCTGTACGAGTCGGAGAGGAACTTAAGCGGCACTCTTCCCCAGAAAACGAAGAACTTACAGACACCCAGCGAGTCCATGGCACAACAGACGTCTTGATACACTTTGGTCATACGTCCCTTTTCCTCTGTCGACAAGCCGTCGTACGATCTGTTCCAAGGCAGCTCAGGACTTAGCATGCCTCTCTCGTTCATGAACGGCGACCCACGGTTGTGACATGCACCTCTATTCGAAGTCGCGTATGCGACTCCCATCGATTTGTACTTGCGCGGATTATGCATAGGGAAGCTCAGCCCCTTCGCATGAATGGCAAAACGCTCGGATTCTCCGCCTATGACGTGAGCAGCGCTCAGAACGCCTTCACCCAGAGTTGCGCCTAGACCTTCCCTCTTTCCAATGAGCTCAACCATCTTCACAATCGCGTCCGGGTTCCCCCATTCCAAGTCGACACCGGCACTATCTGCGATTAGACCATGTTCGTGACATTCCATCGCGAACGCGATCGCTCCTCCAGCGGACAGAGTGTCTATTCCCAACCTGTTGCAGATGTCGTTGGCCTTGGCTATGGATTCAAGGTTGCTATTCATGCACAACGAACCAAGGGCTGCCATGGTTTCATATTCAGGGCCGGGTCCCTCCATTGCGTACGGACTGCCTGCGACCTTCACATGCCTGCCACATGCAATCGGACACGCAAAGCACGCCTTCCGCTTGACCAAGATGGTTTGCGTCATCGTGCCACCATCTATCCTTGCCGCCTCAGGAAAAGTCCCCCGTGTCCAGTTCTTTATGGGCAGATTCCCGGTCTTCTCGAATGCAAGCACCCCAGCAGCGGTACCGTTGTCTCTGAATGCCTTCGTGTTGGGTAACGCGGTCTTTATCGCATCTTCTCTGATCTTCTTAAGCCTAGATTCGTCTGCCACCCCAATCTTGCCGGTACCTCGGACAGCAATGGCCTTGAGGTTCTTTGATCCCGCAACTGCACCCATACCGGTCCTGCCTGCAACTCTTCCCTCGTCACTCACTATGCAGGCCATCTTCACGAGTTTCTCGCCCGCCGGACCTATGCAAACCATAGTCGTGCCGTTGTCACTCTTTTGACGAATAGCGTCGAACGTGGCGAAGGTATCCTTGCCCCAGAGATGCTCCGCATTGTTGATCTGTACCTTGGCGTCGTCTATTGAGATGTAAACCGGGCTCTCACTTCTCCCCTGAATGACAACTCCGTCAAAGCCGGCTCGCTTCAAGCCAACTCCCATCGAGGCAGAGAAGAGCGCTTCCCCCCAAATCCCGGTCAACGGCGATCTAGAGACCACCGTAAGCTTGTTCCCACACGGGATTGTAGAACCTGTCAAAGGCCCCGTCATGAAGATCAGTCTGTTCTCAGGGTCAAACGGACCAGTATCCGGCCCAACTTCGCCAAACATTATGGCTGCAGCGTAGCCTTCGCCGCCAATGAAACGCTTAGCCAGCGGATAGTCCAGATTCTCTTCAAGAATCTTGGATCTTGACAGGTCGATGCGAAGGATCTTTCCGGCGTATCCCCCGATCAAGATCGAATCGGTCCGTAGTGAGCTCATTCTGACTTAAGTCTTCCGAGATATTGAGAAAGAGTAAGCAACGTCGACTCGGCAAGATGCTTTGTGACGTGACGCGGTTCCCGTCGTCGAAGAAGCTTGTCAGGTATGCTGGACTTGCGCCTGGCACGAGGCACTCAGCCGACAAGACCGTCCACGGTCACATCGTGAAGGAAGGCAATAAGCGGATACGATGGATTCTCGTCGAGGCCGCGCAGCATGCTTCACGTCACGATCCAAGACTACGAGGCTTCTACTTGCGTCTCATGAAACGGCGCGGTTACCAACAAGCGATCGTCGCAGTAGCCAGTAAGATGCTCGTCTCGATGTATCATGTACTCTCGAAGAACGAAGCCTACCCTGGCGAGAGAAGCGAACTTCTAGAGAGAAAGCTTGAGGGCTTAGAATGGAAGGCAACTCACAGCCTACAGGCCATATGAGAGAGCCGAGCATTCACGCCCAATCCAACACAATCAAGAGAGAGGAACCAAGCCAGCGAGAATTTTCATTGGTGCGGCCGCGGAGAACCACCATTCAAATCGCTTGTTGGTCCCGAGTTTTCGCCGTTTCTTGCCCGAAGGGTTCGGATTTGAGGCCTGGGGTTTTTCGGGTCTGCGAGATTTCCTGTTGGGTTGTTCTAGCTACCAACATATGTCCCTCCTCTTTCGGCTCTGTCCCTCTCCTCGTGCATTTCTCGTGGAAGAATCCAGTGATGTGGATGTGCTCTATTTCATGCGTGGTTCTGGAAGAATCTAATCACTGGAGTCTCTTCCAGCGGAAACTAATGCAAGCGGTCACGCATCACTCGCATGACTCTTATACCGGGACACGTGTGGGTAGCTAGTTCAAGCCTCGATGAGGATTGTACTATCCCACAACATATGGCACACTATCGAACTGAGCGACTAGAGTATGCTTGCATGTAGAAACTCCGGCAGAGGTCTGCTTCAGAGAACGGCCGACGTCTCCCTTTTCTCGTAGAACACATCGCAAGACCATGATGACTGAATTATAACGCGTTCCGGTGCAGTGGTCTCTTCGGTGCGACTCAGTCAGAATTTGGAGTCGCTGCCATGCTCGTCAACAGCAAGGAGTGGTCATAGACATGGTAGAGAAGCGAAAGAGTAGCTTCGGAGGAATCATGAGCAATACAATAGTTGCGGGCATAGACCTTGGAGACACGAAGAGCCTCGCGACGGTTCTCTCTCCAAGCGGAGATGTAACTGACAGATTCTCATTCGCGATGAATGAGGAAGGATACATGTTCTTCGCAAGCAGGGTTCCAAGGGATGCGAGGATAGCGTTCGAGGCTACTGGGATTTCGTACCCGGTCGCTAGGGCGCTCAGAAGATTCGGATACGATGTTACCGTCGCGCACCCGAGAGGGCTTGCCTGGATCGTGAAGAGTAAGAGGAAGAACGATAGAGTGGATAGCTTGAAGATCGCGAAACTCCACATGGTCAGTATGCTTCCGGAATCACATCTCCTAGATAGAGAGGAGCAGATCGCAAGAGACCTGCTGATCCAGAGGGTGAAGCTGGGCGTCGAGATCGGCAGGCTGAAGAACAGCATAACGAGCTACCTGAAACGTGAAGATGTCTACCAGTCGCTTCCACAGACTACTGACAAGTTCTCAGATGCAAGAAGACACGCTATCCTCTCCCTGAAATTCAATGACGATAGAGACCTTGTTCTCAAGACCATGATGGAGAGGCTCGAGTTCCTGGAGAGCCAATGCATCCCACTTGACGATGAGATAAGGAAGATCGCGAGGAGGAGCGATGACGTGAAGCTGATCATGACAATTCCGGGAGCAGACTTCTACCTTGCCTCACTCATCTCTTCCTTCATTCGAGACGTGAACAGGTTCCCATCGGACGATCACCTAGCCAGCTCATTTGGCATAGTGCCGGTGACCAGGGACAGCGCAGACGTCAAGAGGAGGGGTAGGATGTCGAGGGATGGTCCCTCAATTGCGAGGTGGACGCTGTCCATAATGGTTGACACGGTCATGAAGTATAACGAGCCCGTCAGAGAGTACTACCAGTCTGTAAAGAACGGAACGGGTTCAGGCAGGATGGCTCACGTGGCAACGATGAGGAAACTCACGAGGATGCTCTACCACATGCTGAAGACGAGGGAGCACTGGAGGTGGGAGAGGAAGCAGCTGACCAGGCGGAAGCTCTCAAACCTGGGAGGTGAGGCTTGAGCTCCGGATAGAAGATGAGGATTGAGCAGCAGGCTTAACCACTTATTTGGCACTGAGCCTCTGAGCTCTTCAGATGAATGTGGAAGCTCCGCCTCCACTAGAATTGTCAGAATGCGCCATCCGTTGATGGATGAGCGCTTATGCGTGTTTGTGGAGAAGGTGGAGCTGCGGCCTGCTGCTACCCTCATCGTCCAATGGAGCATCAGCCCTAGATCATAGAGGTGATGCAAGAAGTTAGTGGCAGACGAGCTGAAGAAGAGACGAGACACCCCAACGCGTTATATGCATGTGCCAAATGTCCTGTGGTAGTGCAGCCCGAAGACAAGCATGATCGGATTGCGGATACCGACAAATACGAGGCGACTATTGTAATGTTGCCGCCGGATAATCAGGAGAATCGTGGACACTAATCGTTGGATAGATAAAGGCATCTGAGCGAAGTTGGAGCATGACGTGATCGTCGTTGGCGGCGGCCTCGCCGGCCTTCGAGCCGCGATAGAAAGCTCAGAGGTCGTGGACACCGCGGTACTAAGCAGAGTACACCCGCTGAGGTCTCACACGAAAGCGGCTCAAGGTGGGATAAACGCTGCGCTCGGAAACGCGGCCGATGGTAAAGATGACAATCCCGACAAACACGCCTTCGATACGGTCAAAGGAAGCGACTACCTTGCCGATCAAGATGCTGTTGAATTGATGACGCGAATGGGGCCCGAGTGCATATTCGAGCTTGAGCATTGGGGATGTGCATTCAGCCGGACCGACGACGGGAGGATTGCTCAGCGCCGTTTCGGAGGAGCAGGCTTTCCCAGGACTTGCTACGGCGCTGATAGGACTGGGCTCTATTTGTTGCAGACTGTCTATGAGCAGTCGGTGAAGAGAAAGATCAAACAGTATGAAGAGTACTTCGTCACTTCACTTATTGTCGATGAAGGGTCATGTAGAGGAGTCATCGCGCTTAACATCACGACAGGGGAGCTTGTTCCGATCACTGCGAAGGCCACGATCCTTGCGACGGGTGGCGCCGCTTGGATATACAGTGTCTCGACCAACTCAATGATCAACACAGGCAACGGAATGACGATCGCATATCGAGCGGGTTTGCCTCTGAAGGATATGGAGTTCATCCAGTTCCACCCGACAGGACTGTATCCTAGCGGTTTGCTGATCACCGAAGGTGCGCGTGCTTGGGGAGGCTACCTAGTCAATAACAAGGGGGAACGGTTCATGGAGCGGTACGCGCCAAAGGCCATGGAGCTTGCGCCTCGCGATATTGTGAGCCGATCGATTCAGAAGGAAATCGATGAAGGCCGAGGTTTCGAGAACGGGTACGTGCACTTGGATCTGAGGCATCTCGGCAGGGAGAAGATCATGACAGCGCTGCCTGGAATCCGCGAAATCTGTCTCCTATTTGCCGGGCTCGACCCAATCCAAAAGCCGATTCCGATAAGACCTGCCGCGCACTACACGATGGGAGGAATCGATTGCAACCCAAACTGCGAAACACTACTCAAAGGACTTTACGCAGTCGGCGAATGTGCGTGTATCAGCGTACACGGCGCCAACAGACTTGGCGGCAACTCCTTGCTAGACTGTGCTGTCTTCGGCCGGGTCGCGGGCCAAAAGGCCTCTCAGTTTGCTAGGTCCGTCGATGCCGTAACAGACCACGCGCTGATTCAATCCTTTTTGGAGGGAGAGCAGAAACGGGTCATGGCATTCCAGAAAGGTAACGGGACCGAAGAGCCATCCACATTGCGGGACGAAGTGCGCGTCATCCTCACCAAGAAGGTGGGCGTCTTTAGATCCGGACAAGGCCTCGAAGAGGCGCTGGATCAGATCCGAAGGCTAAGAGCAAGATTCTTGAAGCTCAGACCGATAAGCCCTGACAGGGTCTTCAACCTGGATCTGATACGAACTTTCGAGGTTGAAGCGATCCTTGAACTTGCGGAGATCATCACAACCTCGGCGTTGAGGAGGAGGGAAAGCCGGGGGGCCCACGTCCGTCTGGACTTTCCGCAGCGAGACGACGAACACTACTTCAAACACACGTTGGCTTACTATGCATCCGCAGGTCCTAGGCTCGACCACTCGGATGTCAAGATCACGTGCTACAAGCCGGAGGCAAGAAAGTATTGAGGCAGAGAAAGACGAAAGGCTTCGTTGCCCAACTACGAACTTATTCCTGTTTGAAGGCAGAGGTCAGTTGCCAGACAGAGAGTCGGGGGACGAGCAGAAGAGGCACGCACAGGAGTACCTGAACTGGTGGCTCTCCAAGAAATACTGAGTCCAACACACGCTAACCTAGGTCGGAGGCACCGCCGTCCTCTTCATCGCTGACCGACATGAGAGCTAGAGAGTAGTCACTTTCGCGTCTCAGACCGTCTGCTCGTTGCCAAGGTGAGTCGCTCAACTGACAGCGCTTCAAGCTTCTCAAGTCGTTCCCTGAGTTCCAGATTCTCCTTTTCGAGCTGCTCCGGTGGGCACCTACCGACTTTAAGCAGTTATAAGATTCTTGGCGGGCCCGCGGGTACTCGCCAGACTTGTTGGGCGGGTCCCGTCTACGCTTCGTCATTGACGCCGCCACCAAACAATACCGTAGAGGAAATACTTGAAACTTTGAGTTCCGCAGCCAACAGTCGTGTAGCTATCTTCGTGGCAAACGAAAGTATGATTGAAAAGGCATCAGCGCGCGCCTGACGTCTGCTCAATGAAGCGGATTGCAGCTGGCGTCATGGTGTGTCAAAAATGTTAACTATTTAAATACTAATTAACAAAAACCATACACTGCGAAACAAGGTGACACGAG
>Ga0315279_10002801_pt1 | contig 25432 bp, 28 predicted proteins | sample YL17G06_20_MG_FD_203694 | JGI IMG/M metagenome (GOLD analysis project Ga0315279, IMG submission 203694) | Sediment microbial communities from Yellowstone Lake, YNP, Wyoming, USA - YL17G06_20 | ecosystem: Environmental > Aquatic > Freshwater > Lake > Sediment | place: USA: Wyoming | collected...
GTGGTTCAACGTCCACCCGGCGCAGCTCATCATGGGAGATACCGGTTCCCTTTCGCTAGGAGCTACGCTGGCGGTCGTCGCGCTGATGACCGGCCAATGGGCGCTGCTGCCTCTCATCGCCGTCATCCCGGTGAGCGAAGCCCTGAGCGTCGTCATCCAGATCGCCTATTTCAAATTGACCCACGGAGGGCGCTTCTTCAAGATGGCGCCCGTCCACCTGCACTTCGAGCTGCTCGGTTGGAGCGAGACGCAGATCGTGCAGCGCTTTTGGCTGATCGGTCTGCTCGGAGCCATGATCGGTATTGGATTGGCGTTGGTTTGAACGCAAAACGTGAAACGTAACGATCTTACGTTTTACGAATTACGTTAGAGATTTGAAGACGATTGACGGAATGAAAACCAACTGGAAAGGAAAGCGGGTACTGATACTGGGCGGCGGCCGCCAGGGACAGGCCTTGGCGCGCTGGCTGACACGTCACGGGGCGCGCGTGACTGTGAACGACTGCCAGTCCGGCGAGGCGATGCGCGCCGCTCAGGCCGCCCTGGCCGACCTGCCCGTGATGTGGGCGCTGGGCGGACACCCGCTCGAACTGCTCGATGGTGCCGACGTGGTCTGTCTCTCCGGTGGCGTGCCGCTCGCCAATCTCATCGTGGCCGAGGCGATCAAGCGTGGCATCCCGCTCACCAACGATACGCAGATTTTCATGGAAATCGTCCCCTGCCCCACCATTGGGATCACTGGCTCGGCCGGCAAGACGACCACAACGACGCTTGTAGGACGCATGGCGATTAAAGAAAAGGATGGAATTAGGAGGATGAAGGCTGAAAAAAAAGCGGATTCATCTGTCTTCCCTCATCCTTCTGCCTTCGTAGGAGGCAACATCGGCAACCCGCTGCTTAACCACTTGGACGATATGGAGGCAGACGATCTCGCCATCCTGGAGATTTCGAGCTTTCAACTGGAACAGATGACCATCTCGCCAGACATCGCTGCTATCCTGAACGTCACGCCCAACCACCTAGACCGGCACGGGACGATGGGGGCATATACAGCCGCCAAAGCCCGCATCCTCAAATTCCAGACAGATCAGGATACCGCCATCTTGGGCCGCGACGATCCCGGCGCCTGGAGCCTGAGCGCCGAAGTGCGCGGTCATCTGTATTCCTTCGGCTTCAGCCCAATGCCTGCCAGCGGCCAGGGGACTTTCGTCCGCCAGGGTGTGATCTTCCTGCGCACGAAAGACGGCGAGACCGCTGTGCTGGACGAGGCTGACATCCAATTACGAGGCGACCACAACCGGCTCAACGTCCAGGCGGCCTGCGCGATTGCCTGCGCGGCCGGCATACCAGTCGAGGCGATCCAGGCCGGCATCCAGGACTTCCACGGCGTGGCACATCGCCTGGAACTTGTGCGGGAGTGGAACGGGACGCGCTGGTACAACGACTCCATCGCCACCACACCGGAGCGGACGCTTGCTGCTATCCGCGCCTTCGACGAGCCAATCGTGCTGCTGCTCGGCGGGCGGGACAAGGACCTGCCGTGGGAAGAGCTGGCTGCCCTGGTGCACGAACGAGTTGACCACGTCGTCTTGTTCGGCGAGGTGGCAGAGAAGATCATTGCCGCGTTGGCAGCACCCGTCCTGGGTCAACCCCCGCAATACGGGGGGAAACGCCCGTACACGCTGGCACACTGCTCAGGTTTGAAAGAGGCCGTTCAGGCGGCGGCTCATGCCGCTGAGCCGGGCGATGTTGTCCTGCTTTCGCCGGGCGGCACCAGTTTTGACGAATTCCGCGACTTTGAAGAGCGCGGGGAGGTTTTTCGCAAATGGGTATCGGAACTTACATAAACCAGCCTGCCAAGAGCCAAGCAGCCGTTATTCGCCGGGCAAAACCGACGAACATTGATCTGCCTCTGCTGGTGGTTGCCATTGCACTGACGGTCTTTGGCCTGCTGATGCTCTTCTCCGCAAGCACGGATTTTTCTCTATTCGTCTACGATAAACCTTACTACATGTTCAACAAGCAGGTGTTGTGGATGTTCGTCGGAACAGGCATTGCCTTCATCCTGGCCCGCATGGACTATCACCTGTGGCAAAAATATGCCCTTCCGCTGATGGGCGTCACAATCGTCCTGCTCGTCGGCGTGCTGGTCAATAACCAGGTACGCTTCGGCGCAGTCCGATCCTTGCTCGGCGGCTCGGTCCAGCCTTCGGAGCTGGCAAAACTCGCCCTAGTGGTTTATCTCTCGGTCTGGCTGTACAGCAAACGCATGTATCTCCAAAACATAGAATTGGGACTCTTCCCTCTCGCCGTCATCCTGGGCATCCTCGGCGGCTTGATCTACCTCGAGCCGGATCTGAGCGCCACCTTTACCATTTTCATCCTGGGCGGATTGCTCTTCTTCCTGGCCGGCGGCGATTTGCGGCAGATCGTCCTTTTCATGATCATCGCCTTGCTGGCCGGCGCGCTGGTCGTTCAGCTCAGCAGCACCGGGCGCAACCGGTTGAGTTCGTACATCACCGGCTTGAAGGACCCACTGCAAAGCACCGACCAGGTGCGCCTCTCGCTGGGCGCCATCATCCGCGGCGGCTGGTTTGGGGTCGGCATCGGGCGCGGCAGCGGCAAGTGGACCGGGCTGCCGGTCGCGCCGACCGACAGCATATTCGCCGTGGTCGTCGAGGAATTGGGCCTGTTCGGCGCGCTGTCGCTGGTCGGCTTCTATGGCCTGCTGCTGTGGCGCGGGCTGAAGATCGCGACGAAAGCCCCCGATTCGCTGGGCGCGCTCCTGGCCGCCGGCCTGACCTTCTGGATCACCATCGAGGCTTTCATCAACATGGCGGTCATGGTTGGCTTGCTGCCCTTCGCGGGCAATGCCCTTCCATTTATAAGCGCAGGCGGTTCTAACTTGCTTTCAACGCTTGCAGCAATCGGTATCTTGTTGAACATTTCTCGGCAGACCAATGAAAGCGGACCGGTCGCCGAAGAATGGAGGTCGTACGGTGCGTCTGCTGATCTGCGCCGGCGGGACCGGCGGCGGCGTGTATCCCGCGCTCGCCGTGCTTGAGACGTTGAACGTTGAAGGTACAGCGTTGAACGTTTTGTGGGTAGGCGGAGAAGGCGGCATGGAAGCTGCGCTGATTGAGCGCGCTGGCATCCCCTTCCAGGCCATCCCGGCCGCGGGCGTACACGGCGTGGGTCTCAAACAATTGCCCCGCAATCTTGGGCAGTTGCGGCGCGGCTATTTCGCCTCGCGGCGAATCCTTGGCCAGTTCAAACCAGACGTGCTGTTCTTCACTGGCGGTTACGTGGCCATGCCGATGGCGCTGGCTGGCTGGAAAATCCCTACCCTGCTGTACGTACCGGATATCGAGCCTGGCCTGGCGCTCAAGACTCTGGCCCGCTTCGCGGACCGCATCGCCTTCACCGCCGAGGACTCGCGCAAATACTTCTCACCACGGGCGGCGGCCGTCCTGACCGGTTACCCCACCCGCGCAAGCCTCGCCAACTGGACGCGCAAGGACGCCCGCAAGAAGCTAGGCCTCGACAATGATCTGCATGTCCTCTTGGTTTTCGGCGGCAGCAAGGGCGCACGCTCAATCAACAACAACATCTGCCAAAACCTGCCCATCCTGCTGGAGCTCGCGCAGATCGTCCACATCAGTGGCGAATTGGACTGGCCAAATGTCCAGGCCGCCCGCCAGAACCTTTCCAAGACACAGACCGCTCGTTACCATGCTTTCCCCTACCTGCACCATGAGATGGGTGCTGCACTGGCGGCTGCCGACCTGGCGGTGACCCGCGCCGGAGCTTCCACGTTAGGCGAATTGCCCCTCTTTAGCCTGCCCGCTATTCTAGTCCCGTACCCTCATGCCTGGCGCTACCAAATGGTCAACGCCGATTACCTGGTCGAGCGCGGCGCGGCGGTAATGATCGAAGATGCGCAATTATTTGAGAAACTCATTCCGACAGTGAACGATTTGCTTAAGAATCCCGCCAAAATAAAATCCATGCGTGAGGCGATGAACCAACTGTCCCACCCGCAGGCCGCCGCCGAGATCGGCCGTCAACTGCTCGCCCTGACCGGTGAGAGGAGATGAGACCATGGTAAGCCTGATCGCTGTTTTCTGGATGTACGTCATCCTGTTCGCCATTATCGGCGGGATGCGCGGCTGGGCCAAGGAAATCCTAGTTTCGTGCAGCGTCATCCTTGCGCTGGCTCTCATCGCCTTGATGGAGCGTTACGTTCCGTTCATTCGCGACATCCTGGTGCCGGGAAAAGGCTCGGTACTTTTCTGGCTGCGCTCGCTCATCCTGGGCGTGTTGGTTTTCTTCGGCTACCAGACCCCCAATATCGCCCGTTTCGCCCCCAAGATGACCCGCGAGAAATTGCAATACATCCTGCTGGGCGTCGTCATCGGCGCGATCAATGGCTACCTGATCGCTGGCTCTATCTGGTTTTATATGACTGGATCTGACTACCCGTTTTCACAGGTTGTCGCTGCTCCCACCGGTAATTTTGCTAATATATCCATTGCCTTGCTCCAATATATGCCACCCCACCTGCTGGGCATCCCAGGCATTTACTTCGCCGTCGTCCTGGCGTTCGTCTTCATCATCGTTGTTTTTATCTAGGATATGGAACACATTCATTTGATCGGCATCGGCGGAAGCGGACTTTCGGCCATCGCTCGTCTCCTGAAGGAGATGGGATACGCGGTGAGCGGCTCTGACCGCGCCGAGACGCCCTTCCTTTCAGACCTCCGGTCTGCTGGCGTGACCATCAGCCTCGGCCACAGCCCGCAGAACGTCGCGGACGCCGACCTGGTTGTGCGCTCCTCGGCCATCCCGGATGACAACCCGGAAGTGGTCGCGGCGCGGACGGCTGGCATCCCGGTGCTCAAGCGGGCTGATTTTCTCGGCAGGCTGATGGCTGGCAAGACCGGCATCTCCGTGGCCGGGACGCACGGCAAGACCACTACCACCGCCATGCTTGCCTGGCTGCTCACAGCTCTTGGACAGGAACCTTCCTTCATTGTCGGCAGCGTGCTCAACAACCTGGGCGTAAACGCTCGCGCGGGAAAAGGCAAAATCTTCGTCATCGAAGCCGACGAGTACGACCGCATGTTCCTGGGCTTGAAACCGGTCATCGAAGTGGTGACCAATGTCGAATATGACCATCCCGATTGCTATCCGTCACCGACCGATTTCCAGGCCGCGTTCGTAGAATTTGTGAAGCTCCTGCCTTCCGATGGCATTCTTGTTGCCTGCGCTGAGAATACGGGCGCAGCAGCCTTGCTCGCCGAGGCCAGGAAGATTGGCAGGAAAACAGTGGCATACGGCATCGGTGAACAGTTACCAGTGAGTAGTGAACAGTGGGCGCTGGCGAAGAACGTGAAAGCCAATGAAAGAGGTGGCTTCAGCTTCGAGGCACTCGCCACCCGCCACTCGCCTGCCCCGAGTGCAGCCGAGGGGCCCCTAGTCACCTTACAGGTTCCCGGCAGGCACAACGTTCTCAACGCGCTGGCCGCACTGGTAGTGGTCAGCCTACTCGACCTTTCGCTGGAAGCCGCCGCCCAGGCCTTGGGCCAATTTACGGGTACGGGACGCAGGTTCGAGGTCCGTGGAGAAGCGAACGGGATCATCGTCATTGATGACTATGCCCACCATCCAACCGAAATCCGGGCTACGCTGGCGGCGGCGCGTTCCCGTTATGCGGACCATCGCATCTGGGCTGTCTGGCAGCCGCACACCTTCTCGCGCACACAGACCCTGTTCGACCAGTTCACCCACGCCTTCGCCGACGCCGACCAGGTCATCGTGACTGAAATCTACGCTGCACGCGAGCCAATCCAGGATTATTCCGCCGCACAGGTGGTGCAGGCCATGCCCCACCTCTCGGCGCAGTTCATCCCGGATTTGCCAGCCGTGAGCGATTATCTCGTCTCTCATCTCCGACCCGGCGATGTGCTGCTTGTGCTTTCCGCCGGGGATGCCGACCTGGTCAGCACGCAGGTGCTAGCTGCCATGCAGAAAAGTGAGGTGCGTCATGCCTGAAAAAGGACATGTTTACGAAACCACTGTAGTCACAATGCTGAAACTTAAGACGCCATCGGGCGACATGCCCTCCCCCATGCCCGAGAAGAAATGGCGTAGAGCCATTCAAAAACCGCGAAAATCCACCCCCGAAATGATCGCCATTGTGCTCCGGCTGATCGAGTATTTCGAAAACAGCTAGCCCACCCTTAGGCGGCATGAGAGCCACCTCTACCGAGATTTAGGAATATATGCGAAAGACTCAAGACACACCTGAAATGCGACCTGCAACCCTCTCCACCCTGCGCGAACTGTTCGGCGACCGCCTGCAAGAGAACGCTCCACTGGCCGGTTACACCTCGGCGCGCATTGGCGGCCCAGCCGATGGGCTGGTTTTCGTCCGTTCGGCAGACGAGCTGGCTGCAACAGCTACACGGCTTTGGGAGATGGAGCTGCCCTTCGTCATCCTGGGCGGAGGCACGAACGTGCTGGTCAGCGACAAGGGCATGCGCGGCGTTGTGCTCGTCAACCGGGCGCGGCTGGTGCGCTTCGATACGCAATCCGAGCCACCCAGCGTACGGGCCGAATCGGGCACCACACTCAATACCATTGCCCAGCGGGCAGCGCGACTTGGCTTGAGCAGCATGGAATGGGCCGCGACGGTGCCCGGCAGTCTGGGTGGCGCGATCTACGGCAACGCGGGCGCCTTCGATGGCGACATCGCCGGGAACCTGATCTCGGTCGAAATCCTGCATCGCGAGCATGGAGGTGAGGTCTGGTCGGTTGAAAAGATGGCTTACACCTATCGCAGCAGCCTGTTGAAGCGCGAACCCCAACCGGTGCTCATCCTGGCCGCTACATTGGAACTAGGAAGAGGAGAACCGAGCGCGATCCAGGCCAAGATGAAGCAGCTATCCGCCCGACGACGCAGCACACAACCGCCGGGCGCGAGCATGGGTTCGATGTTCAAGAATCCTCCAGGCGATTTTGCCGGTCACTTGATCGAGGCTGCCGGATTGAAAGGAAAGCGCATCGGCAATGCCGAGATCAGTCCGATCCATGCGAACTTCATTATCAATCATGGGAAGACGAGCGCGAAGGATGTGAAAGGGTTGATTGATTTAGCCAGGAACGCCGTTGAGGCAAAATTTGGCGTCCGGCTCAAGTTGGAGATTGAGCTGATCGGCGAATGGAATTCGTAAATGACAACAAACCCTTCAACCCGACTCAAAATCGCAATCCTCTTCGGCGGACGCTCCTGCGAACACGAGGTATCCCTCGTTTCCGCGCAATCCGTGCTGTCGGTGCTAGACCCGGCCAAGTACGAGGTATTTCAAATCGGCATCACACACGAGGGCGCCTGGCTGACCGGCGAAGATGCCCGCGACCTGCTGGAAAAAGGCGAGACCAAAGGCCTCATCCCCTGCACCCTCCTGCCCGATCCCTCCAAGCCCGGCCTATATGCTTTACGTTTTACGGATCACGGCACAGTGCTGGAAAAACTCACGGACATTGATGTAATCTTCCCCGTCCTGCACGGCACCTACGGCGAAGATGGCACGCTGCAAGGCCTGTTGGAAATGGCTGACCTGGCCTACGTCGGCGCGGGCGTGACCGGCTCCTCAGTCGGCATGGACAAGGGGGTCTTCAAGGATGTAATGCGCACAAACGGCATCCCGACGGTCGAGTCCGTGATTGTCTTGCGCAGCGAAATCGAGAAGGATATGGAATCGGTCATCCGCAAGGCCGAGGCCGTGGCCACCTATCCGCTGTTCGTCAAGCCCGCCAACCTGGGTTCCTCGGTCGGCATCACCAAGTGCCGCAGCCGCGCGGACCTGGCCGAAGGCCTGCTCGAGGCGGCCTCCTATGACCGGCGCGTGCTGGTCGAGCGCGGCGTGGCTGCCCGTGAGATCGAGGCCAGCGTGCTGGGTAACGACGACCCGCAGGCCTCTTTGCCGGGCGAGGTGCTGCCCAGCCGTGAGTTCTACTCCTACGAATCCAAGTACGTGGACGGCACTTCCTGCCTGCTCATCCCGGCTCCCCTCCCCACCGAGACAGCCGAGAAGATCCGCCAGATGGCCGTAAGTGCCTTCAAAGCTATTGACTGCGCCGGCATGGCGCGCGTGGATTTCTTCATTGACAAAGTGACAGAAGAAATATTCTTGAACGAGGTCAACACCATCCCCGGCTTCACCAGCATCAGCATGTATCCCAAACTCTGGGAAGCCACAGGCCTGCCCTACGCAAAACTGGTGGATCGCCTGATCGAACTGGCGCTCGAACGCAAAGCCGAGCGCGACTGCACCGAGCGACGCTTCCGGAGAACAGTATGAGCCGCACGAAACAGGAACTACCTCGCGCCGAACTCGTCCGCCAGCGCCGGACGCAACAGACTCACCAACGCCTGACGAAAACAAGGAAAACGGTCTACCGTCCGGAGACAGTGTACATGCCCGTGACGCCGCGCCTGGTCAAACAAACCCGCACGCCGAAAGGAAAAGCCGCGCGGCCAGCCACGAAGAAAGCCCACCGCCAGCATTACGACATTGCCTTCAGTATGGGCAGGGCGGATGTGCGCGCCCCAGGCATCGCCATCCCCCAACTCGGCACGCGCCTGCTATCCAGCCTGCTATGCGCGGCGCTCATCTTCAGTCTCTACACAATATGGACTTCTTCTACTTTCAAGGTGAACGGGACCGAAATCAGCGGAAACCAGCGCCTGGGCGAGAACGAGATCAACGCCGCCCTGCAAATTATCGGGCAGCCCATCTTCATGGCCATCCCGGCCCAGATCGCGGTGAACATCCTGGCTGACTACCCCGACCTCTCTAGCGCAGATGTGCATGTCGTTTTTCCGAACCGGATCATCGTCAGCGTGGCTGAGCGCATACCGCTCATCGCCTGGTATCAGGACGGGACGATGGCCTGGATTGACGCCCAGGGCGTAGCCTTCCCACCGCGCGGCAAGGCTGGGAATCTGATCAGCGTCGTCGCAAACGGAAATCCGCCTCTGGTCCAGCTTGACCCGCAGCAGGCCGCTGGTCAGACGCCCCCCTTCCTCGACCCGGCCATGGTCCAGGTGATCTGCACCCTAAATCCATATATCCCGGGCGGCGCGCCGATGATCTATGATACGACGTATGGCCTGGGCTGGCAGGATGCGCGCGGCTGGCAGGTCTACTTTGGACAGAATACGGATGACATTCCGTTGAAGTTAAAGGTATATCAAGCCATCGTTGATATGCTTACCAACAAGGGCATCCGGCCCACACTCATCAGCGTGGAATACCCGAACGCCCCATTCTATCGTGTGACCCAGTGACACTATGGACGAGATTGTCGTAGGAATTGACGTAGGCACTACCAAGGTCTGCACCCTGATCGGTCGGATGGAAGAAGAAGCCATCCGCATCCTGGGTGTGGGCATCGAGCCTTCGGAGGGCATCCGCAAGGGCGTGATCGTAGACCTGGCGGCGGCCTCGCAGGCCATTGTCCGTTCGGTGGAGAAGGCCGAACAAACTTCCGGCGTGGAGATCACCGCCGCGCTGGTCAGCCTGGCCGGGGCGCACGTGGCCTCGATCAACAGTCGCGGCGTGGTGGGCGTTTCGGGTGATGTGATTAACGAATACGACATCGCCCGCGCCCTGGATGCCGCCCGCGCCATCGCCATCCCCCACAACCGTGAGATCATCCACATCATCCAACGCGGCTTCGTGGTGGACGGTCAGGATGGCATCAATGTCCCCATCGGCATGCACGGCTTCCGTCTGGAAGTGGAGGCGCACATCATCACCGCAGCCGCCGCCACAGCCGAGAACCTGCGCCAGTGCGTGGGCGCGGCAGGCGTGGAAGTGCTCCAGTTCGTGCTCAACCCGCTGGCCTCCGGCGACGTGGTATTGACCGACTCCGAGCGCCAGATGGGGGTGGCCGTGTGCGACATCGGCGGCGGGACAACCGACCTGGCCATCTACGTGGGCGGCAACATCTGGCATACGATGGTGCTGGCCGTCGGCGGCAACCACATCACAGCCGACATCGCCCACGGCCTGCGCCTGCCCATCCCGCAAGCCGAGGAAGTCAAAATAGAGTACGGCTATGCGCTGAAATCCGGGGTCGGCAGCGAAGAACATTTCACTGTCCGCCCCTTCGGAGAAGAACAACCTGCACAGATCAACCGCCAGGAGCTGGCCCACATCATCGAGGCGCGCGTCGAAGAGATCTTCCTTCTGTCCCTGCAGGAGATCAAACGCTCCGGCTACGATGGTCTGCTGCCAGCCGGTATGGTACTAACCGGCGGGACGAGCAGCCTGCCCGGAATCCGGCAACTGGCCAGCCAGGTGCTCGGCCTCCCTGTCCGCACTGCCAAGCCGGAGAATCTGGTTGGCCTGGTAGACAAGCTGTCATCACCCGCATATTCCACAAGCGTGGGTCTGCTGCAATGGGCAGCAGCCATGCAGGATGAGGAAATGCCCTCGGCGCGTGATCGTCCGCGCCGCCGCCCGAAAGGAGAGAGTCGTATGAACATTGAACCCATAAAAGATTGGTTCAAACGGCTGCTCCCGTAGGAATCGTGTCATTGCGAGGAGGACTGCCTGCCCTGCCTGCACTTGTGGCGCAGATACAGGTGGCGGGCTAGGCCAGGGAGCGAAGTTAAGCAGAGGCGAAGTCCGACGAAGCAATCCCCGCGTGGCATAAGAATGAACATACCAGAAGATTGCTTCGCTTCGTACTCCTGCGGGCTAAATCGCTCGCACTGACAGAAAAAGGAAATACAACCTATATCTTTCTCGGAAATGGCAGGGCAGTTCCCTACCATAATCAACAGGAGGCACAACATGGACGCAAAGCAAAATCAAGCTGAAACATTTGCCCGCATCAAGGTAATTGGCGTGGGCGGAGGCGGCAGCAATGCCGTCAACCGGATGATCGATGAAGGTATCCAAGGCGTGGAATTCATTGCCGTCAACACCGACGCGCAGGCGCTGCTCCTTTCCAGGGCACCGATGCGCGTCCGCTTGGGTGATAAACTGACGCGCGGCCTGGGCGCGGGCGGCGACCCAGAGGTCGGGCGGAAGGCAGCCGAGGAATCGGCCGATGACCTGTACAACGTCTTGAAAGGCGCGGATATGGTCTTCGTCACTGCTGGCCTGGGCGGCGGCACCGGAACGGGCGCCGCGCCCATCGTGGCGCAGATCGCCCGCGAGGTCGGGGCATTGACCCTGGGCGTGGTCACCCGCCCGTTCACCTTTGAAGGCGGCAAGCGCATGACTACGGCGGAAACTGGCATGACCAAGCTCAAGGAACACGCCGACACGCTCATCGTCATCCCCAACGACCGGCTGCTGCAGATCGTGGACAAGCGCGCCAGCCTGCAAGAATCCTTCAGGTTGGCCGATGATGTTCTGCGCCAGGGCATCCAGGGCATCTCGGAACTGATCACCGTGCCTGGCTTGATCAACCTGGACTTCGCTGACGTGCGCGCCATCATGTCCGAGGGTGGCGCAGCGCTGATGGCGGTCGGCAAGGCCTCCGGCGAGGATCGCGCCCGCGTGGCAGCCGAACAGGCCATTTCCAGCCAGTTGTTGGACATCACCATTGACGGGGCGCGCGGCGTGCTGTTCAACGTGACCGGCGGCCCGAACATGACCTTGTTCGAGGTCAACCAGGCCGCCGCGATGATCCGCGAGACGACCCACCCAGACGTGAACATGATCTTCGGCGCGGTCATTGACCCGGATATGGGCGATGATATCCGCATCACGGTCATTGCTACCGGCTTCGAGCGTACCGGTATGCCTCGCCGCATCACCACCTCCCGGCCGGCGAGCCACATGGAAGCTCGGCCTGTGTCCACACGCCAGATGGAATACGCCAGCGTGGAAGCACAGAATGGCCAGTCTAGCAATGGCGAATTCCGCCCGCAGACCTTCAACACCGAAGACCTGGATATCCCGACCTTCTTGCGAAACCGCAGATAAAATCATGTGCCACACACCCTCACCCTAAGCAAAGGCTCCGGGTGCGCGGCACAACCAAACCGTGGGCGCGGCACAAACGAGCGACGCATCGAAAGGTGCGCCGTTCGTTTTTTATGTCCGTTGGATCGTTCTTAATTCAAAGCATCCAGCAGCGTCATCAATTCTCTATTTTCGGGAATATCGCTCATCGAATCCCCATAGTGAACAAAGCGCGCCATGCCTTTCTTATCCACCACAACTTGCGCGGGCATGCGTCCCAGCTTGAACAGGTTAATTTCCTGGCCGTACAATTTCAGCACGCTGTGTGTTGGGTCAGGTAGACCGACGAATGGCAGTCCGTTTTCCTGCCAGTATCTGAAGAAGGCGGCAGCGTTTTCCGGACCGACGACCAGAATCGTAGTCTGCCGCTGCTCGAATTCTGCAAAGTCCTGGCGCAACTGCGCCATGTGCGCCCGACAGAACGGTCACATAAAGCCGCGATTGAAGACCAGCAGAACATTGGTCTTGCCACAGAAATCCGAAAGCCGCACAGTCTTGCCTGTGAAATCAAGTAGAGTGAAATCGGGAGCATGGGTGTTCATCACAACTTGGGACATAAAACCTCCTATCACTGCTCTATTCCTGCCACTCCAACTCATACTCCCCAATATATACCGTATCCCCCTCCCGAACTCCCGCCTTGCGCAGGGCCTCGTCCACGCCGAGATGCTCCATCAGCTTCTGGAAGCGGCGCACAGAGCCATCCTGATCCCAGGGAGTCATGGCCGCGGCGCGCTCGATCCCCGCGCCAGAAAGACGCCATTCGTTCGCGCCCTCCCGCTTGATCGTGAACTGACGGCTGTCTTCCGCTGGACGATAGACTGGCATCGGCGGCGCGGTCTCTTCCAGCGGTGGAGTCTCGGCCAGTTTTCCAGCAGCTTTCAGCAGCAGTTCATGGACATCCGTCCGCGCCAGGGCGGAAATTTTCATCGCTGCGTAGCCGCGTTTCTTGAGTTCCTTCTGGATTTTCGGCCAGCGTTCCTGCACCTCAGGCTGGTCAATTTTATTCAGCGCTACGATCTGCGGCTTTTTGGCGAGGTTGGGGTCGAACAGCGCTAATTCACTGTTGATCTGCGAGAAATCTGCCAGCGGATCAGCCGAGAGGCCGTCCAAAAGGTGGATCAGGACTCGGGTACGCTGGACGTGGCGCAGGAAATCGTGTCCCAGCCCGGCGCCCTGGGATGCGCCTTCGATCAGGCCGGGGATGTCGGCCAGGACGACGGTCGTCACATCATCCACCTCCGCCACGCCGAGATTGGGTTCGAGCGTGGTGAAGGGATAGGGTGCGATCTTTGGCTTGGCGTTGGTTAGCACCGAAAGCAGCGTGGATTTGCCCGCGTTCGGCGCGCCGACAATGCCGATGTCGGCGATGAGTTTCAGTTCCAGGCGCAGACGTTTCTCCTCACCCGGCTCACCCTTCTCTGCCGTGCGCGGGGCCTGATTGATAGAGTTCTTGAAATGGGTGTTGCCGCGCCCGCCGCGCCCACCCTTGCAGACCGTCAACCGCTGGCCGGGGGCGGTCAGATCGCCAATCAACTCCCCGCTGATGGCATCGTAAACAACCGTCCCCGGCGGGACCGGGATCACCAGATTTTCGGCGGACTTGCCAAACTTGTTGTTGGTGCCTCCGCCTTTGCCATCCCCGGCGGCGTAACGGATGGTGTGACGGAAAGCCGCCAGCGTGTTGAGCGTGGGACGGACTTCGAGGATCACGTCGCCGCCGCGCCCGCCGTCGCCGCCGTCCGGCCCGCCGCGCGGCACGTACTTCTCGCGGCGGAAGTGCACCATGCCATCCCCGCCCTTGCCGGATTTGACTTCGATCTCTGCCTGGTCTATGAACATGGGCTCACTTATCCTGATACTCAAAATAAAAGGACTGGCATTACACCAGTCCTTGATTTTACCATCGGGAAATGATTACAGCCTTTCCCATTCTGCCCGGCTGACGTTTGCCTGGCGCAGGATGCGGGCAAGCAATTCCCGACTGATCTCACCTTGATGGGGATTTGGAAGAACCAGCCGCAGTTCCCCTTTGACCAGGAATTCATGTTTGCCGCCCGCAAAGGGTCCTTCAAAACCGGCCTGCTTGAGCGCCTTGACCAATTCTTTCCTCTTGATGGGGCCAAACGGCGGCATGGCTACGCTTCCGCGGATATAAGGTGAATACCCGACACGACCGGCAATTCATGTCCCATGCGCAGGCCAAGCACCAGCCAGTCTTCCAACGCGCTCTGCAATTCTTCGCGGCAAGTTTCCAGGTTGTCTGCCTGCGCCCAGACGCCCTGAAAACCGGGAATTTCGCCGTAGTATTGGCCATCACCCAAGATTTCGTACTTTGCCAGTCGCATGGCCTTTTGAATATAATCGGTTAGCATGGCGCACCTCTGCGGTTATTATACAACATCATCATATTGCCGCCCTTACCGGATTTGACCAAGATCTTTTCCTAGCTAATTTCTGTCAGTTTGCTTTCGATTTTCTTTGCCACTTTCCCTGGCATTTTAAGTTCATGCTCCCAGACCCGAATAACACTCCACCCCATTTTTTTTAATTCCTTCGTGACATAACTGTCCCGCTTTTTATTTCCTTCAAGTTTTTTCTGCCAAAATGCGCGGTTATTCTTAGGTATGTTTGAATGCTTTGGGCAGCTATGCCAAAAACATCCATCAATAAATACCGCGACTTTCGCCTTGGGGAAAATAAAATCAGGTTTTCCAAATACCGGTTGGTTACGACGCCATCCGGTAATGTGCTGTTTTCTGAACACTTGAATCATTGAAAGCTCGGTATCCTTGTTCCCCCTCCCACGGATATGGGACATAACTTCCGAGCGTTTTTCTTTCGTAAATACATCAGGCATGTTTTAAGCAAACAATCCAGCCACAATTTCGGCAATTTGATGCGCTAGCAATGGCGGTACTGCATTCCCGACTTGTTTATATTGTTCCGTTTGCGATCCCTCAAAATAGTAATTATCCGGGAAGGTCTGTAAACGCGCCACCTCCCTCACAGTGAGACTGCGGCACTGGCATGGATCATAATGAATGTAATAATGTCCATCCTTGCTGATATGCGAAATTACCGTCGTAGATGGACGACCTTGTAACTGTACACGAAAACGATCATTGAACTTTGATCCTGTCAATGCCTCCTGTATGTTCTGGTGGTTCGGTAATAAATCCCTTGGAAAATCTTTTAACTTGGGCGAGTATCCTCGGACTTGGGCAAATACAGCAGCAAAGAAATATCGATTCAGGTCTTCACGTATATGTCCCCGGGAATGATGATTGCAGATTCCATGCAATGCTGAATCCTCAAACCAATTGTGATAAATACTTGGGATTGTTCTGCCCGGTATAAATTCACTCCCCCGGCCAATGTCTGCATCAACATCTCTTGCTCTACTGATAATGGAATCGCGTAGATCCGCAAATGACTCATCATTTGCAAGCCAATCAGTATCAACAATCTGTTGGACGGCTTTTCGCCAAGCCTCCGGACTATCAGGTTCCCTTGATAATCCACTTCTCAATTTTGGCAGGTCACCGATTGCATCCTCAATGCAAACAGGGGATGATGTTTCCAGCTTGCTAGGTTTGACTTCAAAATCCGTGCGCACACCGAGAATAATCACACGATGCCGGGCTTGGGGAATGCCATGTTTTTCGGAACGCACAACAAAATCCTTGGGGCTGTAATTACCCAAAAGATCGGACTGTGATTTTTCCAACGGAAATAGACGATATGAAAAGTCACTCGACTCCACATCATGCAGAGAATCAGGGAAAGCAATTTGAGGATTTGCCAAATCTAATAGTATCTGATTAAATATACGTTGTTTCTTCACCTCGGCCGAAAGCAGACCCTTTACATTCTCCATTATGAACAATGGTGGTCGATGTACCGCAATTATTCGAAGGTATTCACGGTAAAGAAAATGTCGATGGTCATTTTCATATTTATCCTTGTTTTCACCCCGGATGCGTGAGCGCCCCGCCAGCGAGTATGCCTGGCATGGCGGTCCTCCCATCAGGATCCAATTTGCTGCGCCATCGAGGGCTTTTCGAATGCGCGCATCAACCAGTTCATTTGGGTTTGTTTTTCCACCAAGTTCTACCAACCATGCTTCCGAGGATGCCTGTTCAGCTTGGGTGGGATACATCTCAAAAAGCTGATCACGGGTAATGTGCCCCTCCAAATAATCATAATATTCTGTAGGAACATCCCCGGGTGGAAACTGGCGGAAAAATGCACGCAATTCCAATGTGCAGTGTGCGTATTCATCTTTTTCAATTGAGAGTTTAATCTTAAATATGGGGGTTACATCCGAGTGTACCACCGAAGAGAAGCCTTCTCCCAATCCTCCGGGGCCAGCAAATAAATCTATGATGGGAATTTGCATTGTATTTGCAATTAGTCGTCAGGGTATGGAATACCAATATCTGTATCATTATATTATATTATGTAAACAGTTCATTTGCCTGAAAATTTCTCGAACTCTTTTGGTAGCAAATTCATGAGTTCATCAGTCGTTGCGGCATATAAATCCCAAGTCAAATCGAATTGATTAAGCACGGACACAAGGCGCCGTGGTGAACCAGGGCCTTTGCCACCAGCGCCGGGTTTAGTCGTTTTGGTTTTGGGATCATAATAGAGATTGGTTGCGAGCTCAACTACAGCCCGGTTGGTCACAAGTTCTTGGGATGCTGCAATCTGGGCCTCAACATCAGTGATGATATGCAGGGGTTTGCACAACAAGGCTATCGCCCTTGCGGGATAATCCAAATGGGCGTGGTAAATGAGATATGGGCCCAGCAACAAATGGCGGTAGTATCTCTTGTAGTTTTCGGGTTCAGGAAAATAGGCAGCCCGTTCCCGCAGTCTTCGCTCACCAGCATCGTTGGCCGGGCATAAAACATCAAAATAAAACGCAGTTAACCATGCCCATAGATTAATATCACGTTCCGCGTCGGTGATGCCAGACAAGAGTGTATTTAGATATCTCGCCGCATCCCAGCGGGTCTTGAATTTATAAGGCAGAACATCCAATTCTTCGTCAATCATTTCGAAGTAGCCAAGGAAAGTTAGCAACTCGACCGGAAATTCAGCCGTCGGATCACTTTCAAGCTCACCAAGATAATCATTAAACCTGTCCATCCCAGGTGTTTTGAGTCGAGCGAGTTTCATAACTCATTCCTCCAGGATTCCACAAATTTATCCCGTGTTTTTTGTTTTTTGGCAAATGCTGCAACGGCTTTTTGTATCCAATCCGTTTGTTCGTCAGCATCCTCATTTTTTGGCAACTCACCGACACCAGAAAATTGTTTAACAAATCTTACCCAACGATAGTGCCAATGCTCAATGTCATCTTCGCCATGAAGCCTATCAACAAAGATGATATGCGTTAATATCTCACGAAGAACTGCCGGATATACGAGTGATAGAAAAATCCTAGAATGTGCAATTTGCCTGTAGTTTTCAATTTCACAGTTGATTAATAAGAGCGGACGATCGTCTGCGAAATCGATCCGATAGATTTCATCGCCAAGTTCATGGGAAAACTTGACAGACAATAATGGGTCCTTTTCTATCTTTTCTTGCCCTAGCATTAGAAGCGGAATTGCATCTGCTTCCGCAATTAGTTTATGAGCATCACCTAGTGCTGTGACTTTAACTCGGAACAATATTCCCTCGGGGGAGTCGAACTGCTTCAATAAAAGATCTTTCTCTGGGGCTGGGGCTCCGACATGTCCATAACCGAATCTCATCCAATTCGTCTGGCGGTATGCCTCTAGAAATACAAGGCTTTCTGGCGGTAAATCATAATCAGATAATTTAGATAAATCTGCATCAAACCAGTTTCCATCGGTTTGCTCACGAAGTTTGATTAGAATGTCCTTACGTCTGATCCGGATTCTATTTGTATAATTTATTCTTCTAATCATTTTGAGCCTCATCAACAACATATACTTTTACGAACAAATCCCGCTTTTCGTCAAAACCCGCGGCAGACAATTGGAAATCCGGATCCAAGACATCCACCAGCATGTGATTGTTTTCGACATTGACCACAGATACTCCTTTGATGGAATCACAATATCTAATGGGCTCTCTTTCAAGCATGAAATCTGATGGGTGATATTTGGTTAAGGGATTCCCTTTCCGCATGTCATAGGCGACCTGGATGTCCAACCTGACAGGTGGTTTAATAACTGAATCACTCGGGCCAATTCTGAATCCACCCTTTACTCGTGAAATTCGAAAACGTTTCTCCTTAGGTTCAACAGGAATTGGACCAAGACCACTTATGTCTCCCGATGTAGGTTGCACCCCATCAGTTGGACTTTTTGGGTGATCCTCCAATTTTTCTAAAGGTAAAGAAAAAATATCGAGAAGCAGATTCGGATCTTCCTGCTCTTCCTGTGTACCTAGGGTATTTACAAGGTTTGATACTATTTTTGTAACAAATTCAATATAGTTCTTTCCATAGTCATATTTGTTTGTGAAATTCGAGGAGTTCTTTTGCCATTGTGTATGTGCGGGATTCTCCGAGTCTCCCAAAAGCGTCGCCAGTGGTTTGTCAGAAACAATCACCAATGATCGCACACCGCGGGTACGCGGCGAATGAATATCTGGAATAATAATGCCTTCCCGAATGAATATCGGACGGCCACTCTCAAAACCATCTCTGCAAAGGTATACATAAAAATACGACAGCACTGGTGTTTTCCCCTTCTCTCGGACCTTTATACCAACATAAACCGCCAGTTTCCTGCCGCTATCAAGATCATTGCGCATCCTTCCTATCATTTCTTCGGGAATCAAATCATCTGACCATACTGGGCATTCAAGTATGCAGGGATTTATCACATATTCCTTTCCAATAGAACGAAACGCAACCCAATCGGCAAGGTCAATAAGGGGAACCATGTTTTCCCTTGCTTTCTCTTCCAATAACGATGTTTCATCCAAAATACTTTTCGAGTCTATTCTTACTTTACTATCCGGTGTTTCAATATCAACGGTCAATTCGCTTTTCAGGATGGGATAGAAATAGCCGGAGATGACAGCTTTCTTAAGATGTTGAATGGTGATCTCAGGATCCACGAACGGCACAACTACGGAAAGACCAAGTTGACTATCACGCAAAATATTAAAGTCTTTACAGAAGTGGGCAAGAGTATTGGTTTCTGTTATTGGCAACATAAAAATGCTATCCTTGCTTGGCTCGCCAAGGTAACCATCAGGCGTATAATTTTCGACGCCCATGCGATGGGACTTTAATATTGTGTGTCCCATAAGCAGATGTTGGTCGTCATCGGCGCGCACCGTCAACCCAAAATATGTACTGATGCGACTTGAGCGTGGAAATACATGCTTCCCAATCCCCCAGCGGCCCCGGTCTGCCTCGCTTTTTCCCGAGCGTCCTTCAGCCCGAAAAAAATAGAAAAAGGAGTTTTGGTTACCGGGTTCATCAAAAGGCTGCAACACATCTCCCTGTAGACCGGTGGTTCCGAAATCCTCGAAAACAAGAAATGGGCAGTATTCACTCTCGTATGGTGGTTCATTCAGCCCGTTGCCAAGTGCATGAAAATGATCCCAAGCTCCATCAAACCAACGGGAAACCCGATTGGTTTCTGTGGCATGATTACCTGTGACCAATAAGATGCGAATGTTTATTTCATCATCCAACTTCGCATCAAGAGCATTCTGAATGCCTTCGCGAACTAGAGCTTCAGCTGGATTGTCAATCGCATCGGTGGAAAAAAATTCTCCGATGATAGGGTCGCGTGTGATTTCCCCCGGTTTTTGTTGTCGAAAAAACCATTCCATTTGCTTCCTCCAGAAATCGTGGTTAAACCCATTGAATTTTTACTTGCTCTTCAATTGCCTTAAACTCGGCATCCCCCGTCACCAAATCTGCCTTTTTAGCCTTTGCCAGGGCTGCTGCGTAACAATCCGCGTACGACATTTTGTTCTTTGATTTGAACTGCGCCGCTTCCTGCGTGAGTTCCCAATCCACATCAACAAATTGTATACGCAGGTCGCGCAATTCCTTGATACTGTTATTCGCTTCCTCTTCTGATATTTCCCGCGCGATGATGTACCAGACCTCGCCTGCATTGACCACACACATGTAGACTGGAATTGCCTCTTCATGAGCGCTGGCAATCAAATCGGCGATTTGCTGGCCAGATGGCTCGTCTTCAAGATAGGCAATGACTGACCAGGAATCAAGCACAAGTGCTTTGGCTTTGCGCGGCATTTAGAGCTCCTTTTCCCGGTTTTTCTCAGCCATCAATGCTTTCATCAACCCCCTGCCTTTGTATTTGCCGCGCAGGGAATGAATATATTCCCTTGTGACTGGGGTGAGGATGAGTCTTTTGTTCAAGTCATCCAGGTCAATTTGAATGTAAGTCCCCTCTCGTATACCCAGTCTTCGTCTGAGTTTCGACGGGATGACCACCTGTCCCTTGGATGTAGTAATTGTCTCCATGGAATACTCCTTCCGATATCTATTATCAATATACCATAAAGTAAAAAGTAAGTCAAGATGTACTTGTCTTACCTTCCAGCATATTTAGGATATATAAAGAGTCGGGCAAGTCCATCACCCGACTCTTACAAAAAGGTGACCGTCACCTTGCCCCCTTCGCCCCTTCGGGGTGCAAGCGGGGTCGCTTCGCGAAGGTGACGGTCACATGCCAACAAGCTATTCCTTCTTCCCAAACTTCCCTTTCAAAATATCCTTCAGCGTCGGCTGGCCGATCTCCTGCAATTCATACCTTAAGCCAGAGGCTGCATGCTCAACACATGTTCAATTTCAATTCCATCGTCCAAGTCTTCCCAATAAATGGCAAAGCCGCCCGGTTCGATTGTCCACCTGGCGCGTTGTTCAGGCGTGGCTTTGGCGAGCCATTGCAGCCATTCCATGCGGTCAATCGGCAGGCTGATCTCGCGTCCATCGTTGAGAAGGATGAACAACAGATTATCTTCAAAGCGAAGTCCTTTCGCTTGAACCTGGGTATTGATATCAATGGCTGAAGTAATCATTCCAAGCCTCCAGCAATCTGTCCTGATTTTGAAGGGTTAATCGCAATATACGGTTAAGTTCGGGCTGATTGTAGCCACGGTTGTATTCAACACTCACAGGCACGAGCCAAATTTTGGTAACATTCTCTCCACAAATTACGTGTACATGAGGCATCTCTTGAACATCTGATGAGTAAAAACGGAATTTGTATCCGTCAATGAGAATCGTAGGCATGTAATTTTGATTTTACACCCAAATTCTTGTTCTATTCGCAGAATTCTAAACCTGCCTCGATGCCAATACCAGATCATAAAAGGACTGGCACAAACCAGTCCTTTTTGTAATGCTACCCCTGACCATCCGACTATCAGACTAACAACTATTTTACTATTCCTTCTTCCCAACCTTCATCTTCAAAACAACCTCCAGCGTCGGCTGGCCGATCTCCTGCAGTTCGTTCCGCTTTTCCATCCCAGGCAGGTTCGGTCATGATCAAGACTCCAGGTTTATGTTGACACGGTAAAGTGATATAATGACCAATATTATTGGTCATTTGACTAACAATGTTAGTCTTATGAATCGAGGAGCGATGATTATGCTGGAACCACTTCTTGGCTCGATAAGCGCGGAGAGAGTGTTGATCTTCATCCTTGCTCGCGAGGAAGGATATGCAAGAGACATAGCCCGATTTTTCGATGCGGACCTGTACGCGATTCAAAAGCAATTGAACAAATTGGAGGCAGGAGGCATTTTAGCAAGCCGCCTGGCAGGGCGGACACGGCTCTACACTTTTAACCCACGTTACCCTTTCATGAAAGAACTAAAAGAACTGTTGGTAAAAGCCCTATCTTTTTATCCAGCGGAAGAGCAGGAACAATTAACTATGAATAGACGCAGGCCAAGGGGGCGCGGCAAAACCCTATGAAACAAATAAAGAATATGACCCAGATTGAACTGGCGGCATATATCCAGTCTCATTTGAGGGAAGTGGGAATCGATGTTGTTCTTTCAGGGGGAGCAACCGTTTCACTTTACAGCGGAGGAAGGTATGTGTCGAAGGATCTGGATTTGATCAATGTCCATTTCGCAAAAAGAAGCAGGATCAAGTCTGCAATGGAGGAAATCGGTTTTCGGGAAAAGCGGCGTTACTTTGAGAACCCTGATGCGGAATATTTTGTAGAGTTTCCCAACGGTCCCCTATCTGTTGGGGAGGAACCTGTAAAAGAAATATCCGAAATTGAACTTGAGACAGGGATTCTCAGGGTCATTTCGACCACCGATTGCGCGAAAGACCGGTTGTGCGCCTACTATTTCTGGGGCGACAAGCAAGGACTGGCACAGGCTGTGTTAGTTGCCCATTATCAAATGATTGACATCCGGGAGATCGAGCGATGGTCGAAGATTGAGGGAAAAGTGCGGGAATTCAAAATATTCAAAAGCAAACTTGGATGATACGAGACTATTACTTTGACCCACATGCAGGTAAAAAAGACTGGCGCAAACCGGTCCTTTTTGTAAAAATGATCCTGACCAGCCGACTATCAGACTAATGACTATTTGACAACTTCTTCTTCCCAAACTTTTTCTTCAAAATCTTCCAGCGTCGGCTCGATCTCCTGCAACTCGTAGCGCACGCGCTTAAGCGACTTACAAACCGAGCGTATGTTTCAAGGCCTGGTCAATTTCCTTCATCGGCAAATAACCGATATTGCGTTCAGCCGCGATTTCGGCAATCGTCGCCAGATTGTCAGTTATCACGACTGAGTCTGCCAGCAGGCCCGACCCTTTGCCAGCCAGTGCATCCAGCTTTATCAACACGCGGCTGGGGTATAGGTTGCTCCACCCACCACTGCGCTGATTGGCGCCGTCGAGGTGAAGGAGATGGTTTGGTTGTTCTTAACGCGGAAGTATTCTTAACAATCAACATCGTATGGCAGGAGCCGAGGGCAACTTGAAGTGCGGAAATGTCAAGATCCTAAAGGGGCGGGAAAATGAGCTGGATGTGGATATGTCCCAAGCCGAGCCGTCCGAAATGTGCAGCCTGAAAGAAATTTGCCGTTATTGGAAGGGATGAGGTCCGCTGCCTTCTTCCAGATAAAATAATTCCAAAAGTTCTTCTGCAGGAAGATGCAGCGAAAAAACTGAATGAGCTGCTTACCCCGATTGAAGTTGGTGGCAAAATAAAACACCTGAACGAGGCGAGGCAGACTTATCCTAGTAAGAATCAATGACAAGAAAGGAATTCGGGTAGCTGTAAGGTAGCTGTAGAAATCAATGCAATTTATCGTGATGTCATCACCAGAAGCCTTCTTCGATTTCCCCGTCTTTGTCTTACAATATTGAACCTATACAGTATCTTGACAATCTCCAAAGTTGCACTTATTATGCATGGGTTTACCAATTTAAACTATCAAAGGATTGTTATGTCAAAAAAGAAATCATTTTTCATCGTTTTATCCATTTGTGTAATCATCGGATTGGTTTCTATATATTTTTATTTTAATGCGCTATTGGCAAAGCCTCTTGGACCATCACTCAGTGGCGATTTGGCTGGACAACCCACATCAAATATTCCGATAACTCAACGACCTGCTTTATGCGGCGATACACCTGTACTTACGGTATTAGTTGCTGGTATTGATTATCGGGGTGACAATTATTTATATGGTTTGTCCGATGTCATACGAATTGTGCGTGTCGATTTCACCGAACCCAAAGTAACCATTTTTACGCTGGATCGAGATATATGGGTGGAAATCCCAGGGATCGAGGATCATAATGGAATCACCCACGGTAAGCTTAATCAAGCATATTTTTATGGAGTCCCATCCATGGGCTATTACGATGGCACCGCTGGGGGTGCAGGATTGCTTGCCAAAACACTAAAATGGAATTTCGGCCTGGAGGTAGATAACTATGTGGTTGTAAGCATGGCAGCCTTTGTCAAGGCAGTAGACGCGCTTGGTGGAATTGATGTTTATTTACCCGAACCAGTGGATGGAACCCCTTTGAACGGCGAAGGAGAAGGATTAGGTTACTTCAGTGCAGGCACACACCATTTGAATGGTACAGAAGCATTGAATTTGGCTCGGATTAGGGAAAAGTATTCTTCGCTTATTAGGATCACCAATCAAGACGCAATCATTAAAGGCCTCACTGATAGAATATCCTCCCCCGACATAATTTTAAAGATACCAGAATTACTGCAAATATTAAGAGACACGGTACTGACAGATTTAAGTCCAAACCAAATCAACAACATGAGATGTTTGATCAATAAAATGGATAACACTGATTTGAAATTCGCAGAAATACCACAGAGTTATTATGTGCAAAGCAGTATTTATAGCCCAGACATGCATAAAGATCTTTTCATTTGGGATATTGATTTCGATGTTATCCGTTCATATGTAAAAGAATTTCAGAGCGGTCAATGGCCATAAATCGTCCCCTGATGAATAACCTATTTTGGAAAGTAGACGATGAGTGAGGTATTCCTAAACACAGAAACTACCCGCCAACAATCGCTTGGTAGTTAGTATCGGTTTTCTCTAAGTAGGGGGAGCTATTCTTGCTTAAAAAACAGCGTGCAAAACCAGTGTTCCCGATTCGAGGAAGGTCACAATGACGGGAGTGTCGTCAGGAATGTTTGTTGGATTGTTGCGTAACACAACCCTTCCTTTGCGATAGACGCCTTGCATATTGGTCAACATGATTTGCTCCTCGTGATTGACACAATTATCATCCACTTAAATTATGGACAGACAAAAAGACTGGCTCACGCCAGTTCTTTTTGTAACAATCATTCTGACCACCCGACTATTAGACTACCGACTATCTGATTACTTCTTTTTCCCAAACTTCTTCTTCAAAATATCCTCCAGCGTCGGCTGGCCGATCTCCTGCAATTCGTAGCGCACACGCTGGGCGGGCTTGTTGATCTTGATGATGCGCTTCAGGTCAATCGGCGTGCCGATGATGACCATATCCACGTCAGCTTTGTTGATGGTGGCCTCCAGGTCTCTCGTCTGCGCCTCGCCATAGCCCATGGCCGGCAGGATGGGGCCGGTCTTGGGATACTTCTCATAAGTGGCTTTGATCGAGTTGACCGCGAACGGGCGCGGGTCAACGATCTCAGCCGCGCCGAAGCGGCGGGCGGCCACGTACCCGGCGCCGTAGGCCATCTCACCGTGCGTCAGGGTCGGGCCGTCCTCGATGACTAGGACGCGCTTGCCGCGGATCGCATCGGGATCATCCACGAAGAGCGGCGAGGCGGCTTCGATCACGGTCGCCTTTGGGTTGAGCAGACGCAGGTTCTCGCGCACCTTGATGACGTTCTCGGCATTTG
>Ga0315279_10002803_pt1 | contig 25403 bp, 33 predicted proteins | sample YL17G06_20_MG_FD_203694 | JGI IMG/M metagenome (GOLD analysis project Ga0315279, IMG submission 203694) | Sediment microbial communities from Yellowstone Lake, YNP, Wyoming, USA - YL17G06_20 | ecosystem: Environmental > Aquatic > Freshwater > Lake > Sediment | place: USA: Wyoming | collected...
AGATGGTGATGCCGGGGGATAACGTGAGCCTGGAGATCGAGATGATCACGCCCATCGCCATGGAGAAGGGGCTGCGGTTCGCCATCCGCGAGGGCGGCCACACCGTCGGCGCCGGCAGCGTCACGGAAATCTTGGCCTAGGCGAGCGACTGATGCTACATCAAAAGATTAGAATCCGGCTGAAGGCATACGACCACAGGATCCTGGACCAGTCCGCAGCCGAAATTGTTTCGACTGCGAAGCGCACGGGAGCGCAAGTGGCGGGGCCTATCCCTTTGCCCACCGTTAAGAACAAGTACTGCGTGCTGCGCTCTCCTCATACTGACAAGAAATCGCGCGAGCAATTCGAAATCCGCACGCACAAGCGTCTGGTCGATATCCTCGAGCCGACCTCGGCGACGATCGATGCGCTGACCAAGCTCGACTTACCCTCGGGGGTGGATATCGAAATCAAGGCGTTTGGGAAGGAACACACTCGATGACCGGGATTCGGCATTCGGGATTAGGGATTCGGACACCTGGCCGGCCTTGCCTTGCTGACCCGAACCCCGAGGGATGAACATGGTGAACGCCATCCTGGGGAAAAAACTCGGCATGAGCCAGATCTTCGCGGAGAACGGCGACGTTATCCCGGTGACGGTCTTGAAGGCTGGACCCTGCGTGGTTATTCAGCGCAAAACGGCCGCAAAAGATGGGTATGAATCGGCCCAGTTGGGGCTAGTCGAGCTTCCGCCTCCGAAGCGGGTCAACAAGCCTTTAGAGGGCCACTTCAGGAAGGCCGGGGCTAATCCCGTGCGTTTTCTTCGCGAGGTGCGCCTGCACACGGGTGCCGGCGAAGTGAAGGTTGGCGACAAGGTTTTGGTCGATGTGTTTGCCGTCAACGATTTGGTGGACGTTATTGGCATCTCCAAGGGACGCGGCTTTGCCGGAGTCCACAAACGGCATCACTTCGGCGGCGGCGGCGGATCGCACGGTTCAATGTTCCACCGCGCTCCGGGATCGATTGGGGCATCGGCTTGGCCCTCGCGGGTTCTCAAGGGGACGAAAGGGCCAGGCCATATGGGCAACGCGCGCGTGACGGTGCGCAACCTGCGGGTCGTGCAAGTGCTTTCGGACGATCACACGTTGCTCGTCGAGGGCGCCGTGCCTGGACCGCAAGGCGCCTACGTCATCGTGCGCAAGGCGAAAGCGCCGCACAAGTAGGTTGCAGACAGTAGACGGTAGACGGGGGAAGGGAAAAGTCAAAGGTTAAAAGTTGAAAGTCCAAAGTCGAACAAAAGAGCAACTGACAACTGACAGGCAAGAGTGACATGGCAACGGTCGAAGTCAAGAATCTTGAAGGGCAAAGCGTGAAGGAGCTTCAGCTCCCCGATGAGGTTTTTGCGGCCAGGCCGAACCAAAGTCTGCTTTGGGAAGCGGTCAAGCAGTACCTGGCCAGCCAGCGCCGCGGGACGCACAAGACGAAGACCCGGGGAGAGGTCAGAGGTGGCGGAAAAAAGCCCTGGAGGCAGAAGGGCACGGGCCGGGCGCGGGTCGGGAGCATCCGAAGCTCCTTGTGGCGGCATGGGTCAATTGCTCATGGACCCCAACCCCGCGATTACTCGTATGAGCTTCCCGGGAAGATGCTGCGCGGCGCGCTGCGTTCTGCCCTGGCAGTCAAGTTCCTGGAACACAAACTGACGGTGGTAGACCAATTCAACTTGCCGGAACCCAAAACCAAGCTGTTTGCGGGAGCACTCAAGAAGTTGGGGCTGGAAAAAACCGTGCTGGTTGTGAACGAGGGAGCAAACCACAACCTGGAACTTTCTTCACGCAATGTGCAAGGGTGTAACTTGGTGCGCCACCACGATCTCCATCCCTATCACATCCTGAGCCACGACCGGCTGTTAATCTCCGAGGGGGCGCTGATGCGGCTCCAGGAGGCGCTCCGATGACCAGGAGTCCATATCAGATCCTTCAAAAGCCGATCGTCACCGAGAAAAGTATGGACGCCAAGGAGCGCAACCGCATGCTGTGTTTCAAGGTGGACCGACACGCTACCAAGACAGAAATCAAAGGAGCCGTGCAAGCAGTTTTCAAGGTGAAGGTCGAATCTGTGCACACTTCCCTTTTCCTCGGCAAGATGCGGAGGCGAGGCCGGATGGTCGGTTATCGACCGGAGTGGAAGAAGGCCTACGTCAAGCTGAAAGCCGGCGAGAAGGTGCCGGAGTACGTCGAGAGCGCGTAAGGAAATGATGAATTGTGAATGATGAATTATGAATTCAGGAACGGAGGTTCGGGGCGGTATGGCCTGGGATCTTCGTTCATCGTTCAGCACTCATCGTTCATCATTTGAAGGTTGACATGGCAATCAAAACCTACCGACCCTATACGGAGACACGGCGGTTTCAGACCGGACTGACGTTTGAGGAGATCACGACCTCGGAACCGTACAAGCCGCTGCTGGAGCCGAAAACTCGCATCTCGGGTCGAAACAACGACGGGGAAATCACCATTTGGCACCGCGGGGGCGGGCACAAGCGCCATTACCGCATCATCGATTTCAAGCGGGACAAGACGGGAATTCCGGCGCGTGTGGCTACCGTCGAGTACGACCCAAATCGCTCTGCGTTCATCGCGCTCTTGAGCTACTCGGACGGTGAAAGGCGCTACATCCTTTGTCCCCTGGGTCTGAAAGTGGGGGACAAGGTCGTGTCCGGACCCGATGCGGATATCGTCACGGGCAACGCCTTGCCCTTGAGGAATATCCCGATGGGCACTCTGATCCACAATATTGAATTGCGGCCGGGCAAGGGCGGCCAACTGGTGCGCAGCGCGGGGGCCGCCGCGCAATTGCTGGCCAAAGAGGGCGAATACGCCCAGGTGCGTTTACCCTCGGGCGAAGTCCGCAGAATTCACATGAAATGTGTGGCGACCATCGGGCAGGTCGGCAACCTGGACCATGAGAATATTGCCATCGGCAAAGCGGGGCGAAAGCGCTGGTTGGGTATCCGGCCGACGGTCCGCGGCGTGGCCATGAATCCTGTGGACCACCCCCACGGGGGCGGAGAAGGAAAAACCTCCGGAGGACGTCATCCTACGACGCCCTGGGGCCAGCCGACCCGCGGCTACAAGACGCGCCGCAACAAACTGACGGACCGTTTCATCGTGAAGCGGCGGGAGAAGAAGTAAGGGGGAGGCCACTTTGGGGAGGTCGCTGAAAAAGGGTCCTTTTGTGGACAACCACTTGATGAAAAAGATCGAGCTGCTCAACCGGCGGTTCGAGAAGAAAGTGATCAAGACCTGGTCACGGCGCTCCACCATTGTCCCCGAAATGGTGGGGCACACCGTTGCCGTGCACAATGGGAGGAAATTCATCCCTGTGTACGTTACGGAGAACATGGTGGGGCAGAAGCTGGGCGAATTCTCCCCCACGCGCACTTTCAAGGGGCACGGCGCCAGGATGGCCGCCGAGAGAGCGGCTGCGGCTGCTCCGGTGCCCGCGCCCGTAGCCGCTCCGAAGCCTGCGGCGCCGTCCGCAGGAGGCAGTGGGTAACTTTCCGAGGTTGGAGCCTGGACGCACCTATGGAAGCACAAGCGACGCTGAATTACGTTCGCGTTTCGCCCCAGAAAGCGCGGCTGGTGGTGGACCTGATCCGCGGGAAGAACGTGGGGGAAGCGCTCGGCATCCTGCGGTTTACCAAGAAGCGTGTGACCGGCGAAATCGCAAGGATTCTCCGCTCGGCCATCGCCAACGCGGAGCAGAAGTCGGAAAATGTGGATGTAGACCGGTTGATGGTCTCCAAGGCCTACGTTAACGACGGGCCGCGGCAGAAGAGAATTCGCCCCGCGCCCATGGGCCGCGCTTACCGCTACCAGCGCCGGACGAGCCACATTACGCTGGTGGTGGAAGAGGCGGAGCGCGAGAGGCGCTGAAGACAGACTCTCAGTTTGAGGTGCGGAGTCCGGAGTCGCAAGCCAAACCTTTTGTGACTCTGAACCCGGACTCCGAACGGAGAGACTCTTTAAAAGGAGGCACAAGGTGGGCCAGAAGGTTCATCCGTATGGATTCCGTCTGGGTTACAACAAGACCTGGAAGTCCCGGTGGTTTGCCAAACGAGACTATGCTGGGTTGCTTCACGAGGACCTGAAACTGAAGAGCCAGCTCAAGGAGCAGCTCCGCGCCGCCGGCGTAGCTTCCATCGAGGTCGAGCGCCCCGGCAACAAGCTCAAGATTACCATCCATACCGCGCGGCCAGGCATTATCATCGGACGCAAGGGGGCGGAGATCGACCGCCTGCGACAAGAGGTCCAGAAGCGCACCGGGCGTGAAGTGCTGCCTATCAACATCATGGAAGTCCACCGGCCCGAACTGAATGCCCAGCTCGTGGCGGAATCCGTCGGCCTGCAATTGGAGAAACGGGTGGCCTTCCGCCGGGCCATGCGTAAGGCGGTGGACTCCGCCCTGCGTTTTGGCTGTAAGGGAATCAAAATCCGTTGCAGCGGTCGGCTGAATGGTGCGGAAATTGCCCGCTCGGAGTGGTACCTTCAGGGCCGGTTGCCCTTGCACACGTTGCGGGCCGACATTGACTACGGTTTCGCGGAAGCCCTGACGACATACGGCGTCATCGGGGTGAAGTGTTGGGTCTACAACGGCGAGATCCTCGAACAGAAGTACCGACCCGAGAAGGTTGAGAAACCATTAGCCGTCGCACCGGCGGCGTAAATGCAGTTGTCGGTTCTCAGTGGTCAGTTGTCAGTAGTCAGTGCGGGCATGGAGGCACGCGACCAGGACCCACTGACTGGGAACTGAATGCTGAAAACCGATTGCTGAGAACTGAGCACTGAGAACTAAGCCATGTTAATGCCGAGCAAAGTGAGGTATCGCAAACAGCAGCGAGGGCGCACCCGCGGCAAGGCTTGGCGCGGGTCGGACATCTCATTCGGCGATTACGGGCTGAAAGTTCTTGAGCCGGGTTGGATCACCGACCGGCAGATTGAAGCCAGCCGGGTGGCCATCATGCGCTTTATTAAGCGGGGTGGGAAGCTCTGGATCCGGATTTTCCCCGACAAGCCGGTGACCAAGAAACCGGCGGAGACGCGCATGGGCAAAGGCAAGGGTGCTCCGGAGTTTTGGGTGGCGGTGGTCAAGCCCGGTCGCATTCTGTTCGAAATGGAAGGCGTCAGCGAAGTGGAAGCGCGGGAAGCGCTCCGGCTGGCCAGCCACAAGTTGCCCCTGGCTACGCAGTTTGTTTCCCGTGCCTGGACGGCGTAGCGAACTGGGGAGTGGAATGCAAAAGTTGGAGAAGGATAAGAAGTGGAAATGGCCCGCGGGGAAAATGCGGGAGTGGACGGATGATGAGCTCAAGGCCAGGGAACGAGAGTTCTCTGATCAACTCTTCCGACTGAAATTTCAGATGGCGGGCGGGCAGACGGAAAACCTCGGCACCATTCGCGAGCTGCACAAGGGGATAGCGAGGGTGAAAACCCTCCGGCGCGAGCGCGAATCGCAGGCCGCCGAGAGGAAGCAGGCCTGAGCGGCCCAAACTTCCGCCGACGCAGAGTGAAAAGTGATGGAGAGCAGGCGACAGGAAAAAGTCGGGATCGTAACCAGCAACAAGATGCACAAGACCGTGGTGGTCACCGTGGAGCGGCAGGTCATCCACCCGCTTTACAAGCGGGTGCTGAGACGCGCGAAGAAGTTCCTGGCCCACGATGAGAAGAACCAGTGCCGACTGGGCGACACGGTGCGCATCGAGGAGACCCGGCCGCTCAGCCGCCGCAAACGCTGGCGGGTGGCCGAGGTGATCACCAAGGCGACGAAGGTCGCCCCGCTGCCGGAGGCCCCCGTATGATCGGGATGCGTACCATTCTGCAGGTGGCGGATAATTCCGGAGCCCGGAAACTGGCGTGCATCCTTCCTCGGGGCGGCGACGTGGGATTGCAGGCGGGACTCGGAGACGTCGTTACCGCTTCGGTGAAAGAGGCTGCGCCGGACAGCCCCGTCCCCAAGGGCACAGTGGTGAGGTGCGTCATTGTGCGGATGAGGAAGGAGCAGCGCCGCCGGGACGGGAGTTATATCCGCTTCGATGAGAATGCGGCGGTGCTGATTAACGATGTGGGCGAACCGGTCGGCACGCGCGTTTTTGGGCCGGTGGCCCGCGAACTGCGCGAGAAGAAGTTCCTGAAAATTGTTTCCCTGGCGCCGGAGGTTTTGTGATGGGAATCTCACTGGACATCCGGAAGAACGATCAGGTTCATGTGCTCGCCGGACGCGACAAGGGCAAGGTCGGCCGGGTGCTCGAGGTCGAGCCCAGGAAACAACGACTCTACGTTGAGCACGTGAACATGGTGAAGCGTCACGTGCGCCCCAACCCTGCCAAGCAGATTCGCGGGGGGATCTTGGAAAAGGAGGGCCCCATCCACGCGTCCAACGTGGCGTTGGTATGTAGCGACTGCGGCCCCACGCGCATCCAACGCCGGGAAATGGCCGGAGGCAAGAAGGTGCGCATCTGCGCCAAGTGCCAAAAATCTCTGGACAAGTAGACCGTGGGAGGACGGGAAAGCGAACATGGCGCCGCGATTGAAAGAACGCTATCTAAAGGAAGTTGTGCCGATCCTGATCAAGGAGTTCAGCTACCCGAACTCTATGGCCGTCCCACGCCTCCGCAAGATTGTGGTCAACATGGGCTTGGGCGAGGCTATTCAGAACGCCAAGCTGCTGGATGCGGCGACCCAGCAACTGGGCCAGATTGCCGGGCAGAAACCCGTGATCACGCGGGCGCGGAAGTCCATCGCCAATTTCAAATTGCGAAAGAACATGCCCATTGGCACCATGGTGACCTTGCGCGGCGACCGGATGTACGAGTTCTTCGACCGCTTGACGAACGTGGCCCTGCCGCGCGTCCGGGACTTCCGGGGCCTGTCAACCCGAGCCTTTGATGGGCGCGGCAACTATACCCTTGGGCTCCGCGACCAGTTGGTGTTTCCCGAGATCGATTATTCCAAGGTTGAGAAGGTGAAGGGCATGAACATTTCGATTGTTACTGACGCCCGGACGGACGCCGAGGCCCTGTCGCTGCTTCGGCATCTAGGGGTGCCCTTCCGGTCGGAGGCGCAGCGCCGCCAGGCCGCCGGGCAGGAAAGTGCAAAGGCAGGGGGGTAATTCGTGGCGCGTGCTTCGATGATGGCGAAGTTGTTCAAGAAGCCTAAATTCAAAATCCGGCACCGGAACCGCTGCCTCATCTGTGGCCGACCGCGGGGTTACCTGCGCAAATTCCAGCTGTGTCGCCTTTGCTTCCGCCAACTGGCGCTGCGAGGGGATATCCCCGGCGTCGTCAAGTCGAGCTGGTAAGCCGGGGCGCCGGGGAAAGCAGTTGGCAAGTCGGGAGTCTTATGGGAACCGTTACTGATCCGATCGCGGACCTGCTTACCCGGATTCGAAACGGGATTCAGGCCCGGCATCAGCGTGTCGAGATGCCTTCTTCCAAACTGAAGGTGGAAATCGCGCGCCTTCTAAAAGACGAGGGCTACATCAGCAATTTCAAGGTGAGCGAGGAAGGGAAGAAAAAGGTCCTCAAGGTTTTCCTGCGTTATGGGGCCAAGGGCGAAAGCGCGATCGCCACGCTGGAACGGGTCTCCAAGCCCGGACGGCGCGTCTACGTTGGGGCCGACGAAATCCCCCGCATCCTGGGCGGACTGGGCGTCAATATCCTGACTACACCACGCGGCCTCATGACCGGGAGGGACGCTCGGAAAGCCCGAGTCGGTGGCGAGGTCCTTTGCAGCGTGTCCTAGGTGGGGGTGAGTCCTCCGGACGCCTGCCAGAGCGACCGCGGAAATAGGCGAACGAGAAGCCTGGCGTGAGGTTGGGGACTGCAACTTATGTCAAGGATTGGGAGAAAACCCATTGAAGTACCCTCCGGGGTAACGGTCCAGGCGGAGGGATCGTTGATGATGGTAAAGGGGCCGAAGGGGGTGTTGCGCATTCCCGTGCCACGTGGCATCCGCGTTGAGAAGCAAGATGGTCGTCTGGTGGTCCAGCGGGACCAGGGCGATCTGGCGGCTCTGCACGGGCTGGCGCGCAGCCTGCTCGCCAATGCTGTCCGAGGGGTGACGCAAGGTTTTGAAAAGCACTTGGACATTGTGGGCATTGGTTACCGCGCCGAAGCTAAGGGTAAGGCCGTGACGTTCAGTTTGGGTTATTCCCATCCGATTGAATTCCCCATCCCGGAAGGTGTGGCCATTAGTGTAGAGAAACCGACCCACCTCGTGGTCAAAGGCGCCGACAAGCAACAAGTGGGAGAGGTTGCGGCGGAGATTCGTGCCTTGCGGCCGCCCGATCCTTACAAGAACAAGGGGATCCGTTACACAGGCGAACGCCTGAAAAAGAAGGTCGGCAAGGCTGCGGCCGCCGCCGGAGCGGGCCCGGGCAAGGCCGGATAAGGGGACTTGCGGAGCGGAGTGCACTTCATGCTACAGATGGTTTCCAGAGACACGGCTCGCCGGCGCATTCACTTGCGCATCCAGAGTCGGGTGCGTGGCCGAACGCAGGTCCCGCGCCTTAATGTCTATCGCTCGCTCAAGCATATATATGCGCAGATTGTTGACGACACTCACGGGCGCACCCTGGTCGCGGCATCCACCCGCGATAAAGAAGTTCGCAAGACTCTTAAGAGCGGTGGGAACGTGGCCGCCGCCAAGGTGGTGGGGAAAGTGGTCGCCCAGCGGGCTCTCGACGCCGGTGTCGCCCGCGTGGTTTTTGACCGGGGCGGTTACGCGTATCACGGTCGGGTGAAGGCGCTGGCGGAAGCGGCTCGTGAGGCAGGACTGAAATTCTAGGTGAGGTAGGCGGGAGGAGAGATTTGGCCAATCGGATTGACCCGAGTACGCTACAGCTCAAAGACCAGGTAGTTTCCATCAACCGCGTCACCAAGGTGGTCAAGGGTGGCAAGAATCTGAGCTTTTCGGCGCTGGTGGTGGTGGGAGATACCGCCGGCACAGTGGGCTACGGCTGCGGAAAGGCCCGCGAGGTTCCGATGGCCATTCGGAAGGGAATCGAGGCGGCCAAGAAATCTCTGGTCAGGGTCAACATTACAGCTAGTTCTATACCGCATGCGGTCTTGGGCCATTTCGGAGCGGGCAAAGTTCTGCTCAAGCCTGCGTCGCCCGGCACGGGCGTGATTGCCGGCGGAACCGTGCGGGCGGTGGTGGAAGCTGCGGGAATTCAGAATGTTCTGACCAAGTCCCTGGGGACTACGAATCCCCACAACGTGGTGAAGGCGACGATCGATGCGCTGCTGAAACTTCGCAGCCGTGAAGAAGTCGCCACGACCCGGGGGAAGGCCCCGGAGGAACTGTGAGAGGGTTGAAGAACCGTGGCGGATAAGGCTTCCCGGACAATTCGAATCCAGTGGGTTCGCAGCGGGATCGGGTTTCCACATCGGCAGAAGGGCATCGTCCGCAGCCTGGGGCTGCTCAGGCTGAATCAGGTGGTTGAGCGACCGGACACACCCCAGATCCGGGGACTCGTGGCTAAAGTCTCGCATCTGGTGAGCATCGTGGAGGAATCGGCCGTGCCGGCCTGGGAGTCGGTGGCGGAATATACCGTCCGTCCGCGGGAAGTTCCGCCCGCCGAAACGGTTGCCGCTTCTCCGACGGAAACCGCAGAAGCGGAGAAGGCCGTTCCTGTGGAGAGCCCAGTTGCGGAAGGGGGCCCTGAGCTCGCTCCAGGTGCGAAGGGAAAAGAAGAGCCGGTGGAGCTTCCAGCCTCCTCTGCGGCGACGCAAGATAAGACGCCGGCTGAGCGGGCTGCGGCAACGGAGCAGGCAGGAGCCGCCAAGGGAGCTGAAGAGAAAAGCAACCAGGCAGAGGAAACCGTAATCAGCAAGGCCCAAGAAACCAGCTAAGGCAGGGGAAAAATAAGCGGCAAGCCTATGGCGATACACACCGGCACACTTCGTCCTCCCCGTGGCGCAAACAAGCGCCGGAAGCGGATTGGTCAGGGCAGGGGCTCGGGACACGGCAAGACGGCCACGCGCGGTTCCAAGGGACAGCGGTCCCGTACCGGCTCCCGCGTTCGACCCGGATTCGAAGGTGGACAAATGCCGCTCCACCGCCGCCTCCCCAAGCGGGGTTTTACGAACATCTTCAAGAAGCATTACGCCATCGTGAACTTAAGAGACTTGGAAAAATTCACCCCTGAAGAAAAGATCACCCCGGAACTGCTCTGCGAACGAGGCGTCCTCAAGCAACTCGGGGACGGCTTGAAAGTTCTGGGGGACGGTGACCTGAAAGCGCCGCTGAATATTTCGGCCCACCATTTCTCCAAATCGGCCCTGGAGAAGATTCAGAAAGCGGGTGGGAAAGCGGAGGTCATTTCGGCGTGATCGAATCTCTGAAGAGTATTACTGAGATTCCCGATCTGCGGAAGCGCATCCTGTTCACGCTCCTCATGCTGGCTGTGTATCGCCTGGGTTCATTCATTCCTACGCCCGGAATCAACGCCGAAGCTTTCGAGCAGATGTTCAACCAGATGGCGGGGTCGCTGTTCGGGCTGCTGGCGATGTTCTCCGGCGGCAGCATCCGGCGTCTGACGGTTTTCGCGCTGGGGATCATGCCTTACATCACCGCGTCGATTATCCTTCAGTTGCTGACGGTGGTCTCGCCGCATCTCGAGAAACTGAAGAAAGAAGGCGAGCTGGGCCGCCGGAAGATCACGGAATATACACGCTGGCTCACCGTCGGCTTGAGCGCCTTTCAGGGCTTCGGTATCTCGGTTGCTCTTCAAAGGCAGCCCGGGTTGGTGGCTACCCCCGGGCCGGGATTCGTTTTTAGCACCGTGTTGACGCTGACGACGGGGTCGGTCTTCATCATGTGGCTCGGGGAACAAATCACCGCGCGGGGTATCGGCAATGGCATGTCGCTGCTGATCTTCACAGGGATTGTAGTGGGCTTGCCACGGGCGATGGGGGACCTTTATGAAAAGGTCTTTGTGACCCATACGTGGAATTTCCTCGTACTCCTGCTCCTGCTGGGCTTCATGCTGACGATCGTCGCCTTTATCGTTTTGGTCGAGCGCGGGGAACGCCGGATTCCCATTCAGTATGCCAAGCGCATTGTAGGGCGGAAGATCATGGGCGGCGTCTCCACCCATCTGCCCTTGAAGGTCAATAGCGGCGGAGTGATGCCAATCATTTTTGCCGTCTCCATATTGACTTTCCCGCAGACCTTGGGGTTATTTTGGAAGGTCAAGGCGATTGATTTTTTCCTGAAGCTCTTTGCCTGGGGCGAACCGCTCTATACGGTGACGTACGTGATCCTCATCATGTTCTTCGCGCACTTTTACCTTTCTATTGTGTATAACCCGGATGAGGTGGCCGATAACGTTCGCAAGCAGGGTGGATTTATCCCCGGCATCCGGCCTGGCAAGCGTACCGCCGACCATCTCGATGCGGTCCTGACCAAGATCACGTGGGTCGGCGGCCTGTACCTCGCGATCGTCGCCTTGATTCCCGAGGTCATGCTGGCAGGAATGCGTCTCAACCACCTGCCCACGTGGTTCGGCGGTGGGTGGTTCGATGCCAATTTGCCCAGTTGGCTCCTACACGGTTTGAACGTGAATTTCTATTTCGGCGGCACCTCCCTGTTGATTGTGGTAGGAGTGGCCATGGATACGGTCCAGCAGGTGGAAGCGCAACTGATCATGCGGCACTACGAAGGGTTCTTGAAGAAGGGACGCATTCGCGGTCGGAGAGGTTTCTGAGCAGGAGCGTCAAGGAGATCACATGAGGCCACAGGCGCTGATCTTTCTGGGAGCCCCGGGAGCAGGAAAAGGGACACAGGCGCGCGAGGTGTCGAAGCATTTCGCCATCCCGCAGATCTCTACGGGTGATATCCTCCGCGATGCCGTCAAGAAACAGACTCCCCTGGGCTTGGCGGCGAGAGTTAAGATGGAAGCGGGCGAGCTGGTGCCGGACGAGGTGGTGTGCGGAATTGTCGAGGAGCGGATTGCGGAACCTGATTGCCAGATGGGTTTCATCCTTGATGGCTTCCCGCGGACCATCCCCCAGGCCGAGTTTGTCGGCCGGATGCTCCAGACCAAAGGGCGAGGCGACCCTCTGGTCTTGAACATCCGGGTTGACCATGACGTGCTGATGAAGCGGCTCACCGGTCGCCGTACCTGCTCGGTGTGTGGCGAGATTTATAATGTCTATTTCAACCCCCCGAAGAAGGAAGGGGTCTGCGACAAGGAGGGCGGCAAGCTTCTTCAGCGGGCGGACGATAATGAGGAAACCATTCGGCAGCGCTTGGTGGCTTACGAGAAGCAGACCAGCCCGCTCATCGAGTATTACCGGAAGAAGAATCTGCTCTGCGACTTCGACGGCAACCGGGACCCTGCACCAATTGCCCAGGAGATTGTCAACGCATTAGTAAACGCATGATCATTTGCAGGTCTTCGGCCGAAATCGAGAAACTCCGGCGCGCAGGCCGGATGGCGAGGGAGCTCCTGGAGGAGATGCGGAAGCGGGCCCGGCCGGCGATGAGTACCCTGGACCTGGAAAGGCACGTGGAAAAGCGACTGATCCAACTGGGGGCACGCCCTGCTTTCAAGGGCTATCGTGGTTATCCCTGCTGCCTGTGCACCTCGGTAAACGACGAGATCATCCACGGCATCCCTTCGGAACGGCGCTTAAAGGAAGGGGATATTGTGAGCCTTGACGTGGGCGTGGTGCTCGAGGGGTACTACGGGGATTCGGCTTTGACGGTTCCCGTGGGAGAGATTACCGAGTCTACCCAGAGGTTACTGCGCGTCACCGAAGAAGCGCTGGAGCTGGCCATTGCGAAGGCACACCTGGGAAACCACTTGGGAGATATCTCGGCTACGGTTCAGCAGCACGTGGAGAGGAACGGTTATTCGGTGGTGCGGGAGTTTGTGGGCCATGGGATCGGCCGCGAACTTCATGAGGAGCCCCAGATTCCCAATTTTGGCCTCCCCGGCCATGGCCCCGTGCTCAAGGAGGGTATGGTGCTGGCCATCGAGCCGATGGTCAACGCGGGCAGGCCAGAGGTGCGTGTACTGGGCGATAGTTGGACTGCCGTGACCGCGGATGGCACTTTGTCCGCGCACTTCGAGCACATGGTGGCCGTGACGAAGAATGGTCCCGACGTCCTAACGCGGCTGTAAGCTTTCACCGGCGGTCCCGCGTGAAGCGAGAAAGGCGTGCCTGCCGGGCAGAGGTCGATTGCAAGGATATGGCCAAGGAAGATGCCATCGAGGTTGTGGCGACAGTGCTGGAAGCGTTACCGAACGCGATGTTTCGCGTGGAAATGGAGAACAAACACCGGGTTCTGGCCCACATCTCGGGCAAGATGCGGAAGAATTTCATCCGTATCCTTCCGGGCGACAGGGTCGCGGTGGAGCTTTCTCCGTACGACCTGACGCGGGGACGGATCGTCTTCCGGTACAAATGATCTCGGCGAGAGCGCTGCGCGACTGGGGCAGTCGGAAGAGGAGCCCGGGACGAGCGCGGCGTGCGCCCGTGGAAGCATAACCGGGGAGCCGGCGGGGAGACAAAGACCCATGAAGGTTCGTTCGTCAGTCCGGAAAATCTGCGCCAAGTGCAAGATTGTGCGCCGCCGAGGCGTCGTGCGGGTGATTTGCGAGAACCCCAAACATAAGCAACGGCAGGGGTGAAAATCGGAAGCTGGAAATTCGAAAATGGAAACTGGGAAGCGAACGGGTCGGCCAGTTTCGAATTTCCATTTTCAAGTTTCCTCGGTTGAAGGAGGTTCGGAATGGCACGTATTGCGGGCATTGATTTGCCACCCAAAAAACGGGCGGAAATCGGTTTGACTTATATCTACGGCATCGGCCGGGCACGTTCGCTTTCGATTCTGATGCGCGTGGGCGTTAACCCCGATAAGAAGGTCAAGGACCTAACCGAGGAAGAGGTTACCAAGATCCGCCAGATTATCGAAGAAGAGGGCGGCGTGGAGGGCGATCTGCGCAAGGAAGTCGCCATGAACGTCCGCCGGCTGATCGAAATCGGTTCCTATCGCGGTTTGCGCCATCGGCGCAGTCTTCCGGTCCGAGGGCAGCGCACGCATACTAACGCGCGGACACGCAAGGGACCGCGGAAGGGGACCATCGCCAACAAGAAGCGCTCGATGTCCAAGACCTAGTGGCGTTCCCACTTATCTCGGCCAGCCTTTTTGCCAGCCCCTATCTTTTGGACCGCGCGAGATGCCAGCGCAGCAGAGAGGCGAATTTAGGGGACGGCACTAGCGGGCTGATGGAACACGCGTTTTTCAGGAGGGAGGGGTGGAACCTGTCCCGATGCCTTCTATCGGGAGCCCCGCCGGGAGTACCTCTCACCCGTCTCCGTCAGCTGACGGATTGACGGACCTCTTCCCCGACAGGGATGAGCGGGGGCGCGGTGGCACAGCCGCAGCACGCGAGTCAGAGGAGGTCACGCTCGCAGCGTTGGAGTGAGGATTCATGGCAAAAGCAGCAGTCAAGGCCGGTAAGAAGAAAGTCTTTAAGAGGAAAGAGAAACGGATCGTGTCCGTGGGTATAGTGCACATCCAGGCCACGTTCAATAATACCTTGGTGAGCGTGACCGACCCTGACGGGAGGCTGATCTGCTGGTCGAGCGCCGGGTCGCTGGGATTCAAAGGTTCGCGGAAGGGAACGCCCTTTGCTGCCCAGCAAGCCGCCCTGCGTGCCGCCAATGCCGCGCGGGACCACGGTATGCGAACGGTGGAGGTGCGCGTGAAAGGCCCCGGCTCGGGGCGGGAGTCGGCCATCCGGGCACTGGCCACGGCCGGTCTGGATATCCGCACCATCAAGGACGTCACGCCTATTCCTCATAACGGCTGCCGTCCACCGAAGCGAAGGCGAGTTTAGGCCAGGTGCAGAATTGGAAGGGAACTCGAAACGCGAAACTGGGGCATCGCCCTCGGTGGTTAGGCTGATTTCGAAACCCCCGATTAGGGGTTTCAAGCGTCTGGAGGCGTGAAGGCCGCCCGTGAGCTTCCGAGAGAAATCCCCAAGCTCGCGGGCGCGGGAACACGCGCTGATTTCGAGAGGTACAGACTCGCCGGCCAGCCTCGGCGGGCTGGAACCTCAGTGACCGCGAATATCGCCGAAGGTAAGCGAGTAGATCCGATGGCGCAGTGTACAATTCACATCCGGAATGGCTGTCTTCGTTCCGGACTGGCCCTGAAGGCAAGAGCGCCAGCTTGAGGGCTGTTGTGCGGCAGCGAGTTTGGAATTTCGAGTTTCGTCACTTAGGAGGCATGGATTGGCAAGGTACCGCGAAGCAGTGTGTCGGCTGTGTCGGCGTGAAGGGGTAAAGCTGTTCCTGAAGGGGCAGCGCTGCTTCACCGACAAGTGCGAAATCGAAAAGCGCAACTTCGCTCCCGGCCAGCATGGCAAGTCTCGTAGGCCGAAGATTGTTGGCTACGGCCTCCAGCTCCGGGAGAAGCAGAAGCTGCGGAGGCTCTACGGCATCCTCGAAACCCAATTCCGCAACTACTTTGAGAAAGCGGCGAAAAGGAAAGGCGTGACGGGCGAAAATCTGCTCATGATGCTCGAGCAACGCCTGGACAATGCGGTCTACCGGCTGGGGTTTGCCGCTTCGCGAGCCCAGGCGCGCCAGCTCGTCCGCCATGGCCACATCGCGGTTTCCGGACGCAAGGTCAACATCCCCTCCTTTCAGGTGGCGCCGGGGCAGGAGATCGCCGTCCGGGAAAGGAGCCGAAACCTCGTGGGGCTCCAGCGCGCCCTCGACCTGATGGGTGGGCGGAGTGTTCCCCCCTGGTTGGGACTGAACCGGGAGGCCCTGACAGGGAAGGTCATCTCCTTGCCCAAGCGCGAGGATGTGAATTTCCCCATTCAGGAGCAGATGGTCGTCGAGCTTTATTCGAAGTAAGGCCGTTCAAGCGGCCGGGAAAAGAGGACCCGCGGCAGGCGGGTTTCCGGGAGGTATGGACGCGATGCTTTGGAAAGGATTTCAGAAACCGAAGCGCCTTGTTCCCAATATGGATACGCTGACCGACAAGTACGGTCAGTTTTCTGCGCAACCCTTTGAACGCGGCTTCGGCACCACCATCGGCAATGCCCTGCGGCGCGTGCTGCTGTCGTCCATCGAGGGCGCAGCCATTACGGCGGTGCGAATCGAAGGCGTGATGCACGAATTTTCTTCCATCCCGGGGGTGGTGGAAGACGCCACGGATATCATCCTCAACCTCAAACAAATTCCTCTGAAGATGCACGTGGAAGGCCCCAAGACCCTCTCCTTGAACGTGGACAAGCCGGGCGAAGTGACGTCCCGGATGATTCAGGAGGATCCGGACGTCGAGGTGCTCGACAAGGATATCTACCTCGCCACCGTCAATGAATCCGGCAGCTTGCACATCGAGATGCGTGTCAAGATGGGCCGGGGCTACGTCTCGGCGGAAAAGAATTTCGACGAGGACTTGCCCCTCGGCTACATCCCGGTGGACTCGGTGCACTCCCCCATTCGCAAAGTGAATTACACCGTGGAAGCCGCTCGCCTGGGCCAGATGACCGACTACGACAAGCTGACGCTGGACGTCTGGAGCAACGGCGCGTTGACACCGCAGGACTCCATCAGCCTGGCTGCCAAGCTCTTCAAGGACCACATGAACATTTTTGTGAGCCTTGAGGAAGAGCCTGAGGTCGAAGAAGTACCGCGTGAAAAGCCCATCCCGGTGTACAACGAAAACTTGGACCGCTCGGTGGAGGAACTGGAGCTCTCCGTTCGGTCTTACAACTGCCTGAAGAACGCTAACATCACCAGCATCCGTGAGCTGGTCCAGAAGACTGAGCAGGAGATGCTCAAGACCAAGAACTTCGGGCGGAAGTCGTTGAACGAAATCAAGGAAATCCTTACCGCGATGGGGCTTGGCCTGGGGATTAAATTCGACGAGAAGGGCAACGCCATCCTGCCCGCCCCGCCATCCCCGCAGCCACAAGTCTAGCCACAGGAACCAGACGATGCGACACCGGAATTACGGCAAGAAGCTGAGTCGGAATACCTCGCACCGCCGCGCGCTGCTGCGGAACCTGGTGACGTCGCTGCTCCTGACGGAGCGGATCGAAACCACCGTGGCCAAGGCTAAGGCCGCGCGTCCTGTGGCCGAGCACCTGATCAGCCTGGGGAAACGCGGCGACCTGTCAGCGCGGCGCCTGGCCGCCCGCTACCTGCTTGACCCCGGCGCTGTCAAGGCCCTCTTCGATGATATTGCCAAACGCTATGCTTCCCGTACGGGAGGCTACACTCGGATCGTCCGCACCGGCTGGCGAAAAGGGGATGGAGCCGACTTGGCTGTCCTCGAGCTGATTGGCACCGAAGTCCTCCAGAAGCTGGCTGAAAAGCGTGCCAAGAAGGCTGAGGCCCAGCGCAAAGCGGCCGAGGAAAAGGCCAAGGCCCAAGCGAAAGCTCCGCCGCCCAAAGAGGATGAAAAGAAATAGCGCTGGGGTCCTGACCCCGAGGCTTTAGAGAAATCGTCAGAACCGTCCCGACCCGGAGGAGGCCCACTCCTGGTCGGGACTTTCTTTTTGGGAAAGAGACGCATGGCTTCTTTTCGGTCGGGCAGCCGCGTGCCTTCCGAGGCCGCTAGACGTTTGCCGCGTAACGTGTGGGCCCTGGCCTGGGTAGCCTTCTTTACCGATACGGCTACCGAGATGAGCTACTGGCTTCTGCCCCAATTTCTGGCGAGCGTTTTGGGTGCGGGAACCTTGGCCTTCGGCTTGATCGAGGGCACGGCGGAGACCGTCGCCAGTTTTGGGCGGCTGCTCTCCGGCTATCTTTCGGATCGATGGGCACGGCGAAAGCCGCTGGCAGCCGCAGGCTACACGGTAGCCAACCTGGCAAAGCCGCTGCTGGCGCTGGCGCAATCCTGGCGACAGGTGTTCTGGATCCGTTTTGCCGACCGCGCGGCAAAAGGTTTCCGCGCCGCGCCGCGCGACGCCTTGATCGCGGATTCGGTCTCCCCGACGGAGCGCGGGGCCGCTTTTGGCCTGCGCCAGGCGATGGACTCCGCCGGAGCAATCGTGGGACCTTTGGCCGCGCTGCTGCTCTTGCCAGTGTTTGCAGGGGATGTCCGTTCGGTTTTCTGGGTGGCGGCCTTGCCTGGGCTGGTAAGCATTTGGCTGGCTTGGTCGGCTGTCCGGGAAATTCGTCCCACGGTCACCGGCGCGCCGGGAGCAGAGGCCGCTTTCACGAGCATTTTCCCAGCCGCGCGCGGAAGGTTGGCGCTAATCCTGGCGGCGGTAGCCCTTTTTTCACTGGCAAATTCCTCTGACCTCTTCCTGATCCTCCGCGCCCAGAATCTGGGTGTGCGGGCCTCCGCGGCCCCGGCGCTGGGGTTGGTCTTCAACACGGTGTACACGGTGCTGAGCTGGCCGGCGGGAAAGCTTTCCGACCGGCTCGGTCGCCGGTGGCTCGTGGTGCTGGGCTACTTGATCTATGCCGGAGTTTATCTGGGCTTTGGGGTGGCGCGCACGCCGCGCGCCGCCTGGCTTCTGTTTGCCATTTACGGGACGTACTATGCACTCACCGAGGGTGTTTTGAAGGCCTGGATCGCCGACCTTGTGCCTAGCGCCTCGCGGGGTTCCGTCTTTGGCATCCTGAGTTGGGTTGTCGGGGTGGCCGCCTTGCCAGCCAGCCTGCTAGCCGGCTGGCTCTGGCAGCATTACTCGCCGGCGGCCCCCTTCTTCACTTCGGCCGCGTTGGCGCTGCTGGCGGCGGTGCTGCTGCTTTGGGCGTGAAACCATCGCTCATAGGCGTAAGTACCCAGCATGGCCAGAATCGCTCCAGTGGTATCGATCCCGCAGTCCATCAGGGATGCCGTCCGCCCATGCTCGAAGAATTGATGATACTCGTCGGTGAGAGAGTAGAGCCCGGCGACCAGAATGGCCCATAACGCGGTTCGCGTGCGCCAGGTGGGTGAGGGATTGAGCTGGAAGGAGTGATAGAGGAGGAGGCTGAAGATCGCATACTCGACAAGGTGCGCGAGTTTGCGGACAAGCAGGTGAAGCGTCTCAAACGTTGCCAGTGAGAGGTGAAGGTGCAGGATACCCAGCACCTGATCGAGGAGCCAAGCCGTGAAGGAGGCACCAAAAGTCTCCGTCGAGAGTTGAAATATAAGCACCGCCCACAGCGCGGTGGTCACCCACGCCAGAGCTATCCGGAGCCACAGACGCGCGGAAGCGATGCTCGGAGGACTAGTGCCGTTCCAACTCGTCTTAGCTGACCTTCTACCGGAGTCTACCTTTTGGGCCATGCGAAATGTGGGCACCGCAAATGGGCGAATTAAGTTGGAACGGCACTAGTCAAGCCAGTAGTTCGGCGCCTCCTTGGTAATGATCACGTCGTGGACGTGGCTTTCGCGCAAGCCGGCGGCGGTGACGCGCACGAAGCGGCCTTTCTGTTGCAGCTCTTCAATGGTTTCGCATCCGCAGTAGCCCATGCCCGAACGGAGCCCGCCCACCAGTTGCGCGATTAGATCGGCCAGGACCCCCTTATACGGCACGCGGCCCTCGATGCCTTCCGGGACCAGCTTGGAGACCTCCCCGCGCGCCATCTCAACTTCCTGGGCGTAGCGGTCGCTGGATCCCATCGCCATGGCGGCGAGGGACCCCATGCCCCGGTAGGACTTGAAACTGCGGCCCTGGAAAAGGATGGTTTCCCCGGGGCTTTCTTCCGTGCCCGCGAAAAGGCTGCCCAGCATGACGGAACTGGCGCCAGCCGCCAGGGCTTTGGAGATGTCGCCGGAAAACTTGATCCCCCCATCCGCGACCAGTGGGACTCCTGCCTTCAGGGCAGCGCGCGCGCATTCGGCGATGGCGGTGACCTGCGGTACGCCGGCTCCCGTGACCACGCGCGTGGTGCAGATCGATCCCGGCCCAATGCCCACCTTCAGGCCGTCCACGCCCAGTTGAATCAAGTCGGAGGCGCCCGCGAACGTCGCCACGTTCCCGGCGATCAACTGAACCTCCGCCCATTTGCTCTTCAGGGTGCGGACGGCTTCCATCACTCGCGACGTGTGGCCGTGGGCTGTGTCTACCGCCAGCACGTCCACTTTCGCCTTCACGAGCTCCTGGGCGCGCTCGAGAAAATCTCCCGTGGCCCCCACCGCCGCCCCCACGCGCAGGCGGCCCTGGGCGTCTTTGCAAGCACTTGGGTATTGGATTTTCTTCTGGATGTCCTTGACGGTGATCAGGCCCTTGAGGTTGAAGGCTTCATCGACGACGAGCAGTTTTTCCACGCGGTGCCGATGCAGAATCTTCGCTGCTTCTTCCAGCGTCGTACCCACCGGCACCGTGACCAGGTTCTCCTTGGTCATCAACTGCTCGACGGGGAGGTCGAAGCGGGTCTCGAAGCGTAAGTCCCGGTTAGTGAGGATGCCCAGGAGTTTCCCATCCCGGGTGACCGGCACGCCGGAGATTTTGTACTTCTTCATGATGTCCAGGGCGTCGGAAATCCGGCTGTCCGGACTCACCGTCACCGGGTCGACGATCATGCCGCTTTCTGAACGCTTGACCTTATCCACTTCCAGCGCCTGCTGGGCGATGGACATGCTGCGATGCATGATGCCGATGCCGCCCTGCTGCGCCAGCGCAATGGCCAAACGTGATTCCGTCACCGTGTCCATCGCGGCGCTGACGATGGGAATATTCAGGGTAATGTTGCGTGTGAACTTCGTGCGCGTATCCACTTCGGTCGGCAACACCGCCGATTTGGCAGGGAGCAAGACCACGTCATCAAAGGTAAGGGCCTCGGGGATTGGGCCATCAAGCATGGTTGCCTCTTCTTTACCTTCTTGGGTAGCACCTAAAACAGCCATTCTAACGGTCGCCCCACCGAGCGTCAAGCTTTGGTCGCGCGCCTGTCAAAGCTCCTTAGAAATGTCCCCTTTCTTGCCTCATTAGAAGTGTCCCCTTGAAAGTGTTTCGTTCTCAGCGTTGTTCTTGGTGTTGCTGTTGGTGTTTCTTTCGGGTTCCGGCCGGGGCGGAGCCCTGTGGAAAGGGTGTCCGTCAACTGACGGACGGGTGAGGGAGTCCTCCCGACGGGGCTGAAGCTCGCTTCGGCGAACTCAACCCGGCGAGCCTGTCCGCCAGCCGGCGGACTTCACCAGTCGCCGCGCAGCTTGCAGAAAGACGCCTCCGCTGTACAATGCAATTCCAGCGAACGGCCAAGAGTGCCTTAACTACTTGTCTCGCCCCGGGGGACAACCCCCGTTCAACCTCTCCTGGCCGCTCAGCATAGCGCTTGACGGCGCAAAGGCAGAAGAGTAGATAGTTGATCGCTCGCAATCGATTCTTCTTTTCACTCCACGAGAGGTACCTGCCCATGAGAACACCGGGGCTCGGTTTAATCCTTTTCGCCCTAGGCTCGCTTGGCTTCGGCGCGACTCTAGCAAGTGCGCAGCAGGAAGAGAAAGCCCTCTGGCAGCCTTACAATATCTCGCCCCGCTCAGGGGCCCAGCACCTCTCTCTAGCTGGGAACTGGGACTTGGGGTATCGCGACGTGCCCATCGCCAGCCTCGAAGACCTCGGCCAGCAGCTCAAATGGGTCTCCGCACTGGTGCCCAGTTCGGTTCAGTGGACCCTGTATCGAGCCGGTGAGTTGCCCCATCCCTACTACCACCTGAATTCCAAGAAGTACACCTGGGTTCCGGACAAAATCTGGTACTACCGCCGGCAGTTTCAGGTTCCTGCCTCAGCGCAGGGCCGGTACGTCTTCCTGTGTTTTGACGGAGTGGGTTACAACTCACGGATCTGGCTGAACGGGGAGTTACTGGGCCGGCATGAAGGGATGTTCGGCGGGCCAGCGGTGGAGGTTAGCAAGGTGCTGCGTATCGGTAGTCCGAATGAGTTGGTCGTGGAAGTCCGAGCCCCCAGTTACGGCGTGCAGAACTGGGATGCCAAGTCGCTCGAAAGCGTCATCGTGCCTTGGGGCATCGGGGGCGGCAACACATATGTTACCGGCAGCAGCGGCATCGGGACGAAAGAGTTCTTGCCATTCGGAATCTGGAGAGATGTCAGGCTGGAGATTGTTCCGCGCACCCATCTGGAACGCCCGTACCTGGTTACGAAGGAGGCCAACGGCCGCGAAGCTCGCTTGACTCTGACCGCCGAGGTTATGGTCAACACTCATTCCCTCAACTTTCAGCTCCATCCCTGGAAAGACGCGATGCTCGGGGAATTCCGCAACGCCTGGACATCCAAAGGCCTGGCGGCGCCATTGGGCTTGCAAATTCAGTTCCTGGAAAAGGGCGGGGCGCGACCAGTTCTAACCCGAACCTTTCCTTTGCAGGTTTTCGAGGGCCGGAACTGGATCAAGCAGGAAATCAGGATGCCTTCACCCAAGCTTTGGTGGCCGAACGGGATGGGGACACCGAGCCTCTATCAGGTAAAGGTAGCGCTGATCAGCGAAGGCCGGCCGATTGACCATGTGCAATTCGACTTCGGCATACGAACCATACGGCAACGGCCCAGCGCAGGCCCGCGCACCCAGGATCGCTGGGCCGATTGGCAGTTTGTGGTCAACGGCCGACCCCTGTTTGTCAAAGGGGTTAATTGGGCTTGGCCGATGGATGTTCTTCTGAACCTCCCGCGCGAGCGGTACGCCTGGCAGCTAGAGGCCGCGCGCGAAGCCGGCATCCAGATGATGCGCGTCTGGGGCGGCGGGAATCCTGAGACCGAAGATTTTTTCGCTCTCTGCAATGAGCTTGGCATCATGGTTTGGGAGGATTTCCCCATTGCGAACACCGACACCCCGGGATGGAAGCAAGACGTGTGGGAAGCCCAGGCTCTGCATATCATATTCAGACTTCGCAATCACCCCTCACTGGCAGTCTGGTGCGGAGGAAACGAATTTAACCCCTATTCGTTTGGAAACACCGCGACGATTGGGGTGATCGAGCGGTCTCTCCAGGAATTTGACAACTCGCGACTGTTCGTTCGGACCACGCCCGATCCGGGAGACATCCACGCCTATGCGGATATGGATCCCACTTGGTACGGCCACGATTACAGGTTGGTCCCCTTCGTGAGCGAGACCGGCCTTTTCGACATGTGCGAGCCGGAATCGATCCGCGAGGTGGTCGATCCACGGGAACTCGCAGGACCCCTACCCGGGGTTTTCAGCAAGGAATTCGCTGCTTCCCACCCCGAATTCGTGCATCATTTTCTGCAGTACACGCTGGAGGGAACACAGCGCACCATGTGGGGCCGGGCTTCCCAGGTAGATGACATCTCTGCGCCAACCTTGGAGGGGCTCATCGACGCGGCTCGTGTTGGCGTCGGGGAGTTCTGTCAGATTGCCTCCGAGCTTGTGCAAGCGAACTACCCCGTGGCGACCGGGCTGATGCCCTGGTCCTTCACCGTTCCCTGGCCAATCGTGTTCCCGGCATGGATGGACGCCTTCAACCAAGCCACCGCTCTGCACTACTTCCTGAAACGCACCTATGAACCCACGCATATACTGATCCGGCTTCCGCACCTTGTCTGGGCCAAAGGCGAAGGAGTGCCCATTTCTATCAGTGTCGTACACTCACCCGAAAAGGCTCTGGCGGATGTGAAAGCGTCGGTTGAGATCTTCAACGAACGGTTCGATTCCGTCTGGCGGCAGGAGCGCCCCATCGTCGTCAAACCCGGCCCTTCGGTAAATAACGTCGACTTGGGGAAATTCCAAATATCGGGCAATCTGGAAGACAAGTTCTTTTTCCTGGTGGCCGAGCTAAAGCGGCCCGATGGAAGACTGGTCTCCCGATCCGTTTACTGGCCGCGCTGTCTGAAGCTGATGGAAGAACCGGAATTCCGGAAGAAGTACCGGGAGGCTGCTCAACCCTCGTTGATATTTGAACATGGGCCATGGCTAAAACCGCAGGTGGCCGCCACCCGCACCACGCTGGAACTCTCTGTGGTTTCACAGCGCGACCTCGAGCAGAACCAAAGCCAGCTTCAATTGCGAGTGCGGAACACCGGTTCCAAGCCGGCTTTTCTCACACAACTGGACATCAAGGGTACCAAACGGGCCTTTTACGGCAGTGACAACTTCTTTTGGCTGGCCCCCCACGAAATGCGTTCTCTCGACTTCAGAGTGCTGTGGCGCGATCCAGCCACACGTGACCGAGCCGTATTGACGGTCCATGCTTGGAACGCCCCAGCAACGCAAGTGGCGATTCCTACGCGATGAACAGATGCAGCCACCGAGCTTGGCGGCTAGACGGGTAACGCGGAGTTGTCGCCTCGGCGACAGAGCGGCCGGGGGCGAGGGGGTCATAGCACGGCCTTCCTATACGTCACCGCAATTGTGAAATGCAGTACTAAGCCAGAAGGAGGTAGGACAATGAAGAGAATCCTTGGACCGTTAATGCTTGCGTCAGTCATCGCAATGGGTGCGGTGGTTTCTCAAAAACTCCCCGGCAAGCTGATACCCGTGAACGGCACCGTGTTCCACGTCTCGACCGAGGGCAACGACGCCTGGTCGGGAAAGCTGGCCAACCCTAATCTGCCAAAGACCGATGGACCGTTTGCCACGCTGGCCCGGGCCCGCGATGCCATCCGCGAACTGAAGGCGCACGAGCCGTTGCATCGGCCCGTCACAGTTTATGTGCGAGGAGGGTTTTACAGTTTGAATGCTCCCCTGGTGCTTCTGCCGGAGGATTCCGGAACTGCGGCGTGTGTCATCACTTACGCAGCGTATCCTGGTGAGGCGCCGATTCTGAGTGGGGGCAGCGCCATTGCGGGCTGGAAGAAAGCAGAGGCGGGTAGGGCGGGGAACCGCCTCGGGGAACTCTGGACGACCGAGGTTCCAGAGGTCAAAGAGGGCCGGAGGTACTTTCATCAACTCTTTGTGAACGGGTGGCGTCGGCAGCGCGCGCGGTCGCCGAATGCGGGCTTCTTTCACGTTGACGGCCAGATCTTGCCGGACGATCCCGCGCGTTTCAAATTCCACCCCGGAGACATTCACGACGTTTGGGCCCAGCAAGGCGATGTGGAGGTCGTGGGGCTTGTGAAGTGGGCTGAGTTCCGGATGCCTATCAAGTCGGTGGATCTGGAGACCCACACGGTGACGCTCTCCGCCAAGCGCCAACCCTGGGGCGACGATAAGGATGTGCGGTACTGGATTGAGAACGCCGCCAATGCGCTCGATGCGCCGGGCGAGTGGTACCTTGACCGGCAGAGCGGCAAGCTCTTCTACCGCGCCATGCCCGGTGAAGACATCAGGCGAATCCGGGTCATCGCTCCTTTTCTCCAGCAGTTGATTCGCTTTCAAGGCGACGCGAAAGCCGGCCAGTTGGTGCACGACATCATTCTGCGCGGGCTGACCTTCGCGCACACCGATTGGTCGATGCCGTCCGCAGGTTATGTTGACACTCAGGCAG
>Ga0315279_10002804_pt1 | contig 25399 bp, 15 predicted proteins | sample YL17G06_20_MG_FD_203694 | JGI IMG/M metagenome (GOLD analysis project Ga0315279, IMG submission 203694) | Sediment microbial communities from Yellowstone Lake, YNP, Wyoming, USA - YL17G06_20 | ecosystem: Environmental > Aquatic > Freshwater > Lake > Sediment | place: USA: Wyoming | collected...
CGAATCATTGAAACCGCAGGCAAAGGCCGCTTCGCTGATCGAGAGGTCCGTATTCTTCAGCAGATGGCGCGCCTTGTCGATGCGGAAATTGAGAAGATAATCGAACAGGCTCATGCCCGTGGATGCCTTGAAAATATGCGCCAGGTGGCCGGCGGAAACGCAGACCGCGGAGGCGACCTGCGAAAGCGACAGCTCCTTGTCGAATTGCGATTCGATATAGTCAATGGCGCGGGCGATCCGCTCCTGGGGCGCGGCGCCTGCGCCGCCGATACCGCCCGACATATTCTCCTCGTACGATCGGCTGATGAGCACCACCAGCTTGAGGAAAAGCGCGCGCAACGCAATGGCATATCCGGGAGCGCGGCGTTCCTGCTCTTCGTGCATCTCCGCAACGACAGCCGATACAGAGGCGTCCTGCGCCGCCGAGAAATGCAGCTTGTATTTGAAGGCCGTGCGGCTCCGAAGCGCCGGCTCCAGAGAGAAGAACTGATTGAAACCCGCCAGATTGCGCACCTGCGCCAGGGCATCTCCGAAAATCCTCGGATAGAACAAAACGTTGACAATACGGAGGTCTTCTGCATTGCGATAGCCGTGGGGATCGCCGGGAAGCACCATGAAGCAGTCGCCGCGATGGATGGGATACTCCTGTTTGCCGTGCACATGGCCGCCGAACCCGCGCGTCACATAGACCAGTTCCATGAAATCGTGCGCGTGCAATTCGAGATCGGGTTGTTTGTACGGCATGACATACAGGGGAAACACCTTGAGCATGCGCCGGGTCTCGGATAAGCGGGGGATGCGGGATTCGTTAAGGAGGGGCATTTGATTTCCTGCGTTAGCAGGGGGAATTAGCGACCGGCAACAGCAATAATGCGCATAATCGAGCCCGCAGACAATGGGGGGCTAGCGGGATATATCGGTCATATCCTCACTCCTTCATGCTTTATAGCTTTAACAATTGGTGACGAGCGCAATGCCGTTTCCTCTAATTCAAATCGGCTGAAAATAAGCGGCGAGATGACCACTTCGCTATCCAATCCAAGCTGCCATGCTATTTCCCGGATTTTTTCTTTGGCCTGCCGGGTCAATGTCTCTATTTCAACGAATATATCAAGATCAGAATATCTCGAATTATCACCGCGCGCACAGGAGCCAAAAAGCCGCATATCGATCAACGGCATCTGATCTCCAAGCCTTTTTTTAAACTCGCGAGCTATATTGAGTGCATTCATCTCCATACAATTGCCCCTTGCTCTATATAATATACCAAACGCGTCACGCGGCATTCATCCCGTCTGCCTGCCTTGGGTCTTTCACCAATGCCAACATCAGCACCACGCTTATCGCCGCCAGTCCCGCGGAAATCAGGTAGAGCCGGGTGAATCCGAATGCCTCCAGCACCAGTCCTGCCAGCAGATTGCCTGCCATATAGCTGCCGTTCATGACGATCATGCCGAACATGCCCTGCCCGCTTGCGCGCAGATGCGCGGGCGTCACCATATCGATGAAGGTTATGCCGCCTACATAGCACATCACGAATACCAGGCAATTGAGCGAGGTGATCGCCAGGATCTGCCACCACTGGGTGCAGACGGCAAGGGGCACGCATCGGACAGCCACGGACGCCATGCCGATGAGTATCATCCGGCGCACGCCGATCCTGCGCACCAGCATTGGAGCAAACGGCAGCAGCAGGACTTCGGCGCCCGCGGACATGGTCCAGATCCAGCCCACACCCGCATTGGTGGCGCCAAGTTTCATTGCGTAAATACCGATAAAGGTCAGCGCCATCTGATTAGCGGTAAAAAGCAGGAGCATGATGCCTGTGACCGTCAGCAGCCGCCGGTCGGTGTAGAGCAGCCGGATCGAGACCGGTGCCGTACGCTGCGTTTTAATATGCATCGAGTCAATGTACCATGCCAGCGACGCGGAGATAATCATGCAGAAGGAAAAAACCGCGAACAGGAAGCGTTCGCCGATCCAGTCGAACAACGCGCCGCAGCCGGCGGCGGAGAGGGTAAATCCGATGCTCCCCCAGATGCGCAATGATGCATAGCGCGGCCGGTGCTCATCGCCCAGGCTGGCAAAGACTATGCTGTCACCCAGCGATACCAATGGCGCGGCGAAAATGGCATAGACGAAAAAGACGGCGCCAACAGCCCACACGCTGCGGCAGGCGACCGCCAGCGGAAAAAGAAAGGCCGCGGCAACAGTCAATGGCGCCGCAACCCCGGCCGGGCGGCCCAGCCGATCCGCCACCCACGACCAGAAGGGCTGGGCGCCGAACGCCACAAGGGGAATAATGGCAAGCAATACGCCGATTTCCCGGTCGGAAAACCGGCATACGTTCTTTAGATAGGGAACAAGAAACGGGACCCATGCGCCCCACGCCGCGAAAAAAAAGAAGTAGTTGCCTTTAACGGCTGCAATGACCGGCAATCCACCGGTTTTCGGGAGCGGCATTCGGTCCTTTCCGACTGATACGGATTCACCAAAATACACCGCGCCGCCGATGACCGTCCTGCGGAATCCCCGGGGCGTTTCGCCCCTTTTTCATGGGAGCGTGCATTGATAATTGGCATTGTTTCCGCCGCGTTTGTGACGGTGGCGCCATACCCACCCGACAGGAAGGCACGTATGCTTATGGAGAGGCGTTCGAGCATTTTGTAATTCTTGAAATGCTTCGACTAGTCCATTATGCCGAAAACGACTGGAAGCTCTCGTATCTGCGGACACAACAAGGCGCGGAAATCGATTGTGTCATCGAGCGCCCGGGCAGACCATTAGCGCTGGTAAAAATAAAATCGTACTCGTTGACAACGGAACGCGATGCCGCTCCTTTGGCGCGGTTCATTCCCGATCTCGAGCCATGCGAAGCATTCATCCTCTCTCGCGACCCACATCCCCAAAAAATCGGAAAGGTTTTCTGCCTTCCCTGGCAGCAAGGCCTTATGGAACTGGGGGTTTAATCGTTCACCCATTGAATTCACGCGCGCAGGCGATTGCACAAGCGGCGCGCGCCAGCCGTGATACCCGTTTACAGCCGCACCCCTGTTTTAGGCGGCGGGGCCAATGAGCCTTTATTGATCAGGCGGGGATGGCAGGGCACATTGCCTTCGGCATCGGCTTCGGCGGGAATATCGCCCACAAAAACATGCACGGCACGATACGCAAGCTGCGAAAAGCCGAAATCCACGGTTGAAATGGGGAATGGCAGCGTTTCGGGTGTAAAGTCATAGGTGAGGATCGAAAGCTGCGCGGGCACCTGCACCTCAATCGCCTTGAGCCAGAAGAAATATTCCCGTGCGAAGCGTTCGGACAACGGCACCAGCGCCGTCACGGAACCGCTTTTGAAAAACGAGGAGAGTGACGGCGTGTTGGCCACCAGGTGCTCGCGGATGGTTGCCACCTTTTTCCCTTTTGCCTGCGCCTGCTGGTTGAGCTGCGCTGCCTGGTGTATTACTCTGTCAATTGAATAATGCATTGTTCCCCACCCGCCGGCCATTTCGAAATTCCAGAAAGGCTCCGAATGTATGGACGTAACGATGGTCAGCGACGGCTCGATCGTGGGCGCCAGGGCCTGCAGGGCCTGAAGCCTGCGCAGGGTCCAGTCATTGCGATTGCGGGAATATATTGGAATGCCTATGACCCGGTGCCCAAGGCTTGACAGCGTTTCGAGCACCAGGCGGTCGGCCGCCGGGTCGTTGAAATAAAAACGATAATAGCGCTCGGACGCGCCCGCGTTCGTGCGGTTGAAATACCAGCCTAAAACGGCGTGATCGAAATAAATAACCGGTTTCCCGAAGTCGTCCAGCATCCGGATCCAGGAGATCATGTCCTCCTGATCGCCCGGTTCGGTAAACATAAGGGTGCCCAGATAGCGGTCGCCCAGCTCCCGGATGCAGGCGCCGGTCTCGGCTTCTCCCTGCGGCAACGGCACCTGCGGAAGGTCCGCCTTGCCCTTGCGGAATGCCAGGATGATTTGGATGCCATAGCGGGCCGCCTCCGAGATAAAATGCATGGCAAACGGCGTGGTATGCGTCTGGCAGAAAAAATTATACCAGTCGTTTCCCTCATTGACAAGCAAAACGATGACCGGTGGCTTGTTGCGGACTTCCATACCGCTCAGGTCGAAACGCGAACGGGAGCCGGCGATCCAGAGGTTTGCCGATGAGTGGATCAGGCCGGCGGATTCAAGCCGGCGCAGCGCTTCTTGGATGTCCCCGGCTTTGGCCTGCTCGCTGCGCACGAAATAATCGACCGGCGGAAGCCGGTCACCCACGCGGTAGCGGCCGTCGATGATGAATGATTTCAGCCGCTCGGACAGCCACTCGATGTCCGCTTTCGGCAGCTGGCGCTGTGGAATAGGACGCCTGGATGGCTTTTTGGGATTTTTATTCTTCATGGATGGCAATCGTCAGCGAATATTGGCTATAGTATACCATAAAGACGCTGATAGTGCCATGGAGGTTCAAACCGGATAGCCGCAAAGAACGGGAATGTTCATGGGGAGGATAGAATTGTCCGCCTGCGAGGAGATGCAGCAGCGCTCGCGAACCATTTTATATTCGATAATCAGGCTTAGCGCACCAAAACCAGCGGTAGCAGCTCCCGCATTTTTCCATTGCCGTCCGTGATCCCTGCGATATAAATCCCCGGAACTTTCCGCGGCAGCCCCAACATCGCACCCGCGGCAGTTCTCCGGATGATCGGCATGATCATCTCGCCGTCCGCCGCAATGAGCCGAACGCGGGACGCCCGCGTCAGCGCATCCGCGCCATGGATGATTATCAGGCCACCCTTGTATTCAAAATCACCCAGCGGCAATGCGCGCCGGATCGGCCGGGCGGCCGCCGTTATCCGTATTGTCAACACCGAGTCCGGGGCCGATCTGATCGACGGATCGTCGTAGTCGGAAACCCTCAGGTATCCCTGCGTGGTCAGGTATGCCGTATCGGCGGGGATTGTCCACACTGCTGATCCCGCCAGGCCCGCCTGCGTGGCTATCGGGGCGCCAAACAGCGCAATCGGATATGATCGTCCGCCGTTCCTGGAAAGCTCCGGGACCGCCGCGTGCATCGCGTTGCTGTTGTTGTATTTCCACGAAATGGATACTGTGTCCCCAAGCGCATAGGTCCTGCTACCGAGCGGCGAGATCAGCGTGATGGTCACCGGCGCGGATTCGTGAAACAGGACCGACGGCGCGATGGCCTGTTTGGCGAGCCCCGGGCCCTGCCACGAGACCGCGAGCGCCGAAGCGCCGGCTGCGCAAAAGTAAATCACCTTGACTGCATGATAACCGGCCTTGAGGCCCACGGCGCCCGACGCCTCCTGCGCCGCGGTTCTGGTCCCGTCGTTGGCCACGATGCAGGAGTCTTTGCGGCCGATAAACAGGTTCGCCCCGTCGTCGGCATTGACGAAGAACGTATACAGCCCGTTCGCGATCACATTGATGTATCCTGTAAACACGAAACCGAAATTGGCGTTTGCCGGCCGCGTCGGCAGGCCGAACGCGGCAACGGTCCCCGAATCCTTCCGCGTCAATTGATCGAAGACGGGAAGCGAGATCCATGTTCCCTCGTAGTAGTCATACGCAAGGCCGGGTATGGGATTATAGGGCGTATCGGGATCGAGCGCCGCTAATTTCAGAAAGTCCGCGGACCCGACATCGCTTGACGTCAGCCCCGCCTTGATTGCAATCGCCTTGACCGTTGCCGTATTGGTCAGAGTGAACGGCCCCGCGTACCTGATGGATTGGGTTGTGGGCGTTGTCCCATTCGTTGTATAGTAGATGTCGGCCCCTTGCGTGGCCGTTGAAAGCGTACACAAGACCGAATCCGCGAACGTTCCTCCCGCCGGGACGAACTGAGGCGTAGCCGCCTTTTGCGCTTGACTCGTGCCAACCCACAGATCGGCATAATGCAACGAATCGCCGAGATAGAAATTGGTAGCGGCCGTCAGATTGCGGATCCAGCACTGCTGCTCGTAGGATCCCGCTCCGCCATTGACAAGAAACCGCGGATCGTTCGACCACTGGATCCGGTCTATGCCCCTGTTGTTGAGCGGCGCCACGGTCCCTATGGTAATGGTAGCGAACGATTTAATCACGGCCGGTATGGTGTGGGAACCCGGGTCGAATATCACCGCCCCCGATCCATCGGGCTTGATGCGGATGTCGCAGCCGTCGGAATTGCGGGCCACAAGCTCGATAACAACCCCGGTTGCAAGGTTGCGCACGATGGGACGATGTCCTCCGCCGGTCGGCACATTGGCCAGATAATCGGTGTAGCAGAGATAATCGCCGCTCTGGTCGCAATCCGTATAGCAGTTGCCGCCGGCAGGAGGATCGGTGACCAGGTCCCGGGTCGCCCCAGCGCTATTGTCGCTGTTGATAGCCATCCGCACGATTATGGTCCCCGTACAGGCAATAATGGTATCGTTGAACGCCGTCCACCCATGCGGGCAGTATGGATGCGGCGTTGTTGTTGACAGAACGATTTTCTTGTTGGAGCCGTCTTCGTTCCAGACCTCCACATTTGCTCCGTTGTGGACCGCGATGCGTTTGCCGTCCGGCGACCAGGAGGAGGTGACGTCGCCGGTACCGATTTTCGTGGACAATCCGGTGGTCATGTCCATTACATACACCGAATTGTTGTGGGTGAAGACGACCTTGCCGCCCAACCCGCCGGACAATGCCGACCAGCCGGAGACGATTTGCTGGGGAGTGGGGTTCTGGGCGCGCGCCGCGTGGATGACCAGAAGGAAGATCAGCGGAACAACGGAGTGTCTGCGCATGGGCGCCCCTTGAGTGAGATGACGCAGCCCGGCGCGGATCAATCCGCGTCATCTACCATCCGCAGGGAAAAGGGTGCGCGCAACTGGCAAAGGCTGATGGAATCATTTATTCACGACCATGCTTATAAGCTGCCTATTAATATACCGAATATTCAACCAGAAATGGGAAATTCGTTTCTTCAGCGCAATGCGACGACTATTTTATTATGCAAGGTCAGGCTTCCACCATTTGCATGAGGGGTGCGCATGAATTGCCGCAGATCCAGCTTTTTGATTGCTGTTGTTCTGTGCGTCGCGGGCGGTTCGATTCCATCCAGCGCCGAAAACATCATCTTCCCGCGCAACAAGGCGAACATCATCGATGTCACACGGCCGCCCTATAATATCGATAAAACCGGCACGACTGATGTGGCCGACACGCTGACCAAAATCCTGAAAGCCAACAACAAGTGGGTCATCATCTACCTCCCCAACGGGACCTATCGGGTCAGCAAGACGGTGAGTTTCCAGCTCTGTCCCGGTATCTGCAACGGCAGCGCCGGACTTACCGGCCCGATCCTTCAAGGACAAAGCTGCGCGGGCACGGTCATCAAGCTCGATGCCGGATCCTTTACTAATGCCTCCGCGCCTATGCCGGTTGTAAATACCGGCGACGGCGTGGCGCAGAATTTCAACCGTGGCCTGCATAACCTGACCGTGCTTGTGGGTCCCAACAACCCCGGCGCCGTGGGCGTGCACTGGTACAGCAACAACGAAGGACTCATGTCGAATGTCAATATCATCGCCATGGACACCACGCCGAGTTGCGGTCTTGATCTGACCGGCCCGGAACAGGGGCCCTGCGGCGCGCGCGACATCCGCGTGCAGGGGTTCAAGATCGGCGTTAAAAGCAACGCGCTCAACTCGGTGACGCTCTACCGGCTCTCTATTGTAAACCAGATATTCTACGGCGTGTATAACCAATCCAACTTCCTGTATATAGATAGCCTGACCAGCGTCAATACGGTACCAGCGGTGGTCAACCAGGGCGATCTGGCGCTGATCCGCGCATCACTCACCGGCGGGTCTAGCCAGAAATTCGGGATCATCAGCACGACCCGTCTTTACAGCCGCGCCATTCACACCGAGGGATACAAGGCGGCCTGTTCCACATCAATCCAGAAACTCCAGCCGCCTTTTGCATCCGATCTGAATGAATATATTTCCGATTCTATTCGCTGCAATTTTCCCAATTCCATCAGGCATTCCCTGATGCTGCCGCTGCCCACGCTGCCCGATGTTCCCTGGGAGAGCGACACGACCAAATGGGCGAACATCGAGGTGCTCAAAGGCGGTTTCGGATTCCAGCTTTCGGACCAGGCCGCTTTTCAAAAGGGTCTGGACAGCGCAAGCATCACCACGATGCTCATCCCCTTTGGAAAGGATTATAATCTGACCGATACGGCCTGGGTGCGCGGCAAAACGCAGCGTATCGTGGGCGGCGCCGGAAACTTCATGTCCACAACGGGTTTGGGCGCCATTGTGATCGTGGACGCGCCGGGCGCATCGCCGGTGGTGCGCATTGAAAAGCTCCTGGGCACGAACATCATCAACCGGTCCAGCCGCACGGTCATCGTGGAATCCTATCTGGGCGAGGTTGACGTGATGGGCGCCGGTGAAACCTATATCTTCGACGCCGTGCTCAAGCTGCAGGCGCACGGCGCGCAAGCCAGGACCTATGCATGGCAGTTCAATGCCGAATGCTGCGCTCAATATAATGCCGCGGACCGCAATAATCTCTATATGACCGCGGGCGACGTGTGGATTTTCGGCTGGAAAGGCGAAGGCAACGGCACCAAGGTCCACTGTTATGGCGGACGCTGCGAGGTCCTCGGATTCATGCAATACAACAACACCTGGAACACCGCCATGGCCGGCATCCCGCTCATGGTGGCCAACAATGCGCAATTCACCTCCGCATGCGTGGGGCAGATAAAATTCGGCACGACCACGGAGTTCTATGATGTTCTGGTCCGGGAGACGCGCGCAGGACAGACCCTTGATATGGATGCCGCCAAAACCGGGACCGGGTATGCGCTCTTTTCCGGCGCCAGCGTGGACAAGGCGGAATTGCCGGCGCCGGCATCAGCGGCGCGGGACTTTGGATTTCATTCGTCAATTTCCGTTGCCGGCATCCGCGTGGAGTATTCAGCGCCTGAAGGCGGGCGGTTGCAGCTGATCGGCATGAACGGCCGGATCATTGACGCACACGAAATTTCCGCCAACCGGCCGATCGGCGCGTGCGTGCTCCGCGCGTTCGGGAACGGCGTTTATGTCGTCCGGCTGACGACCCCGTCGCGGGCAATGGAAAAAGCAGTCGTGAAGGCGGCCATCGGGCGATAGCCGCCGGATCCGCTCAGCGCGTCAGCTCCATATAAAACACCGGCTTGTCGGCCGGGAATTCAATGACCCCGTTTTTGACCGTTCCCCGGCCGACGGCGCGGAAATGCCAGTCCAGCATGGTGAACTTCATGCCGTTCAGCATTCTGGCCTTGATGCGCGCTCCCGCGCGGGCCACCTGCACCGGCGGCTTGCCGGCCGCATCACCGCCGTAGACCAGGCCTTCGTACGGCTTGCCCGCCGCCACGCTGTCCGCGTTCAACGAAAATCCGGTATTGAAGCTGGTGCTCACCAGCGACACGTAGACCTTCTTTGCCTTGTCAAGAGAGCGTCCGTCCTCGGCCACGATGCCGAATGCCACGTATTTTTCGTTTTCCGCCATGGGATACGATATGCCTTTGGGGTTCTTGACGACAACATTATCGAGCACAATGCCGTTTTTGAATTTCACCGGCCCGCCGTTGGCCGCGAAAAAACCGGTATACGAAACGGCAGAGGGCGCATCGAACACCAGATTTCCTTTATGCCAATCAAAGCTGATCTGGTCGGTGGGCCGCACCGGACAGGGTTCATTAAGTCCGCGCGTGGCCAGCGGGCCTTCCACATGGTCGTCTTCGCGCGAGGTGTCCACCTGCATGTAGCAGCCGTACCGATAGGCGGTGGGATTTATCTGGGCGCCCAGATCGCCAAAGGATTTGCCGTAATCCATGCTGGCCGGATCATACAGGCTGCGTTTACCGAAGGTCATGACCGTGGGATGCTCAACCGGCTTGAGCGCATTGTTTACGAACATATAGCCGGCGGCTTTCATGACCGAGCTGTATATCTCATCGTTTTTATAATGAACGCCTTCCACCTCAAGGCCCTTGACAGAAAGGTTCAACGGCTTGTCGTATGGGTTTTTCTCGTCCGGATCGTTGGGCCTGCCGAACAGATGCCAGCAGACGATGTCCCAGTCCTGGATCGAAGCGAGCGCCAGCAGACGGTAGGGGTATTCGGCCCGGTATTTGGACGGATTATTCATCTGCGTTTCATACATGAAGAACGGCTTGCCCGGCACGCGCGCCACTTCTGCCCAGGGAATGCCCATGGCCGTGCGCGGCGGCTCATCGAGCCCGCTGATCCAGGGAAAGCGGGGGTTCTGACGGTCGGGGGCAAACTGCCATAGGTAGGTGCACATTGCCACCGCGTCGCCGTTCTGGTGCAGGTAGATGGACTGGACGCGATAATGGTCGCCGGTATCGAAGATAATGGGCACTTTGGCAATGCCGCGGCCGAATTTTCGCGCTCCGTCGCGCTGCGCGGTCTTGAAACCCACGTGCAGGCCCACCAGGAATTCCAGTACATCGGCGCCGCGCTGGCGGTTGAAATCGTCGCGCGAAAAGGCCTGTTTCCCCGCCGTCAATGCCGCGATGGCAGAGGGATTGGCGTCGCTCAGGTTGTTAAGGTCGGACGGCGACGCCAGGGGCGCCAGCACCACGGTTTTCTTTGCCAGCGATTCGTCGGGCAGCAGGAAGCGCCATGCCTTGATCAGGCCCGCGTCATCCTTGTATTTGGCGGCAAGAAATTCGCACCAGCGGACTTGCAGTTCTTCGCGGAAAAACTTGGGCAATCGCTGCCAGTGGCCGTTGGTCATATGCGTGAGCCACCACTCCTCGTTGGTCAGCTCCCACAGGGCGATCTGGGGATCGTCGCCCAGGCGCAGGTTGCCCTTGTATTTATTGCGCCAGTCGGCGATCCCGCCCATGCGTTTGATGGCAATCGCCAGAAGGCGCTTGTCCCACGCATAGGCGATGTTATGGGCCGCGCCCATGGATTCGGACCTGCGCTGGCGGCGCTCGCCGCCGGCGCTGCTGCTCATCTGGCCGGCAATGGCCGCTTTCCAGGCTTCGGCGGTTGATGAATCATCGATTACCGATACGTCCTCCGGCTTCACCTGACCCAGGTTGCCGAACGCGGTCATCCATACCTTGATGCCGCGCTTGTCAAGCGCTGCCAGCGAATAGGCGAAAAAGTCGGCCTCGGAACCGTCTCCCGGTGTATAGTTGGGGTCTTTCCAGTCGGCAATGGTCCAGATGCGCACCAGGTTGAATCCCAGATCGCGGATGCGCTGCGCCATGGCGTCGTACACGCGATAGGTCTTTTCTATTTTCTGTTTGCGCACCTCCGGCGAATCGTCGGGTTTGATGCGGTTTTCCGCGAGTTTGCCTTCGAGCCAGAAATGGCCGATCCAGCCCCAGTAACGCACGCGTTTGCCGTGCAGGGACAAATGGCCGTCCTTGATGGTCACATAATCGTCGTCTTTAAAGGTTGAAGGATCGATGGTCGTTGTAGAAGCGCGAACAGTAGACGTGTCTGCCATGGTTGCTCCTCCTATGATGAGCGGGATGATGAGTGATCGCCAGTTCATGAAGTTCTCCGATTATCCCCCTCGGATGAAATTTATGATGAGGATAGAAGATACGATCGGTTTGGGGGAAGTTGGGGCATAATACAGTCTTTTAGTTCTGAATGGAAGAAGATAGAACACAATGGGCGAGTCTTCTTTTTTTCATCAACTTGATTCAGGTTATTATGGTTCCGCATGCGGCGGGATGTCCCTCGACCTGACTCGGGAACCAAATCCGCGCCTCTTGGCAGCGCAAATCCCGATGCCTGCTCCGCCATAGTTTCTTAGCGAAGGCGAGAATCGGGATTGGGAAATATAGCTTTGAACAGGTTTCAACCGGTTTGTCCATGCCCAGTAAAGGACGCAGGAAAATGCCTGAATCAAGTAAATACCCCATTACCCAAAAAAAATTCCTGCACATCTCCAAAAAATCATTTATATTTATGCACACGAGTGCATTCAAATGCCTCAAATCTGATTATATCCCATTATATTTCATTAGCTTATATAATGCACACGAACGCAAAAAGAGCCGATATCGCCAAAGCCGCCGGGGTAAGTGGATCCACGGTCTCTCGTGCATTGGCCAATTCCCCGCTTATTTCCTTCGAAATCCGGCAAAAGGTCCAGCAGATCGCCATGGAACTGGGTTATGTACCTAATCGTCAAGCAGCCCTGTTTACGAAAAGTAAAACCTGCCGTCTGGGGTTCGTCGTCCGTTCCTATAAAGTCTTTCCGCCGTTCTCGCGGCCCTATTTTCCCGCCCTTCTCGACGGCGCGGTGCGCGGGGCCGAAGAATGCGGCTATCTCATCACCATCATCCTCGATCGCAAGGAGCAGGCGTGTGACCTGGCCCTTCTTGTCAAAAGCAAAGAAGTCGACGGACTGCTGATCACCATTCCCACGCTCGATGATCCACGCTTCGACGAACTGCGGTGCCAGAACCTGCCCTGCGTGCTGATCAATGACTATCGCGAGGGATTCAGCAGCGTGGACGGCAAGCCCGACGCCGGAATGCACAAAGCCCTCGAACAGGCGATCGGCCTGGGCCACCGGCGCATCGGCTTTATCACCGGCGACATGCGCTACCGCAACGCCGTCGACCGCCTTGCCGTGTTTCAGCGTTGCGCCCGGGAACTCAACTTCGATCCGTCAATCGCGGAAGGCAACTTCTCCCGCACTTCCGGTTATCGGTGCGCGGGCAGACTGCTGCGCGCGGAAAACGCGCCTTCGCTCATCATGACCTCCTGCGACCGCGAAGCCATCGGCGCCATCGACTATTGCCGCGAACATGGATTATCGGTTCCCGATGATATCAGCATCATCGGCTATGACAACCTCGATCCGGCCGGCGATGTGACGCCGGCCCTTTCCACCGTGGACAACCAGGTCATGAAAACCGGATCGGAAGCGGCGCGGCTGCTCTGCGATATACTCGAAGGCCGGGCGGAAACGCCCGTTGCCCGATGGCTCGATACGGATTTTGTGGTCCGTCAATCACTCGGCCCCAACAGACGGCAAAGGAGCGCGCAATGATCAGAATCGGCATTATCGGCACGGGCGGCATGGCGCACGACCATGCGCGGAATTATCGGAAAATCAAGGGCGTCACCCTCACCGCCTGCTGCGACATCAACGGCGAACGCGCCCGCGAATTCGCGCGAATGTTCTCCATTCCCGCATCATATCCGGAGTATCGTCAGATGCTGGAATGCGAACGGCTCGACGGTATCTCGATCGTCACCACCGACGCCTTCCATGCGCCCATCGCCATTGCCGCGCTCAAGAAAAACATTGCCGTGCTCTGCGAAAAACCCATGGCCGATTCGCTGGAAAACGCGCGCGCGATGGCTGAGGCAGCCCGCGCCTCAACGGCGGTCTCAATGATCAATTTCTCCAAGCGCAACCACTATGGTCTTCAATACGCGGCATCATGGATCAAGCGCGGCAAAATCGGCCGCATCATGCATGTGGATGCGTCCTATCTCCAGAGCTGGCTGGTGGAAAAACACTGGGGTGACTGGCGCAAAAGCCCGGCGTGGCTCTGGCGGCTCTCCACGAAACATGGCAGCATGGGCGTGCTGGGCGATCTGGGTTGCCACATCTACGACATGGCGTCGCTCCTCTGCGACGGGTTCGGGAGCATCTTCTGCACGCTCGGATGTTTTGATAAGAAGGCGCCGGGAAACCGCGTTGGCGATTATGAACTTGATGCCAATGATTCGTTCGTGTCGAATGTGGTTTTCGCGAATGGCGCCCTGGGATCCATCCACGCCAGCCGCTGGGCCACCGGCCATGTCAACCGCGAATACATTTCCGTATTCGGCGACAAGGGCGCCGTGCGGGTCGACATGACCCACGGCATCGACCAGTGCGAGATCTACGATATGAAAGCAAAGGAATGGAAAAGCGTGAAATGCCCGAAAACGCCGTCGAATTACGAACGCTTCATCAAAGCCATCAAAACCGGCGTCAACGATGTTTCGAATTTTGAAAACGGATTGAAGATCCAGGCGTATCTGGATTCAAGCGTCGTTTCCGATACACAAAAGCGTCCGATATCCATGGAATGCGCGTAAGCGGTACACCATAAACGCCGGAATACAACCGACAGAAGGAGAATTCCCATGGGCCACGATCCATCAATTTCCGTGACCGTCTGGAACGAAAACGTCCACGAAAAAGAGGTCCCCGCCGTAGGTGCGATCTACCCTAAAGGCATCCACGGTACGATCGCCGACGCCCTTTCCGCCATGGGCGGATTCAGCGTGCGCACGGCCACGCTCGATCAGCCGGAACATGGCCTTCCCGATGCCGTCCTCAATACCACCGACGTACTGATATGGTGGGGCCATATGGCGCACCATAAAGTCCGCGACGCTCTGGTTGACAAAGTGCAGCAACGCGTGCTTGCCGGTATGGGGCTGATCGTCCTCCACTCCGGCCATTTTTCCAAAATTTTCCAACGCCTGATGGGCACCAACTGTTCGCTTAAATGGCGCGAAATGGCCGAGAAAGAACGGCTCTGGAACATTGCTCCGGCGCACCCCATCACGCAGGGGATCGGCGAATACTTTGAGCTCCCCCACGAGGAAATGTATGGCGAACGCTTCGATATCCCCGAACCGGACCAGCTTATCCTCATCTCCTGGTTCGCCGGCGGCGAGGTGTTCCGCAGCGGGTGCGTTTTCAACCGGGGCAACGGCCGCGTCTTTTATTTCCGCCCCGGGCATGAGACCTTTCCGATTTACCATGATGCGAATGTGATGCGCGTGATCGGCAATGCCGCGAGATGGCTCAGACCGGCGGTGATACAGCCGACGGACCCGTGTCCGAATGTGCCGAAACCGATGGAAATACTTTAAACACGAAATTCGAAACCCGAAATCCGAAACAATCCTGGATTTCCGAAGCATTCGTTTCGCATTTCGTGCTTCGAATTTCAAAATAACAGAAGAAAGGAACTCTATGAAATCCGTCTTGTTCGTCTGGGGTGGTTGGGACGGGCATGAGCCCAAACAGTGCGTCGATATCTTCGCGCCATGGATGCGGCAGCAGGGGCATACCGTTGACATCAGCGATTCGCTCGACGTGTATGCCGACGCCGAACGCATGAAGCGCTATGACCTGATCGTCCCGGTGTGGACCATGGGTACGATTGCGGGTGAACAGGAAAAAGGCCTGCTTTCCGCGGTGCGCAACGGCGCCGGCATCGCCGGCTGGCATGGCGGCATGTGCGACAGTTTCCGTCAGAACACCGAATACCAGTTCATGACCGGCGGGCAGTGGGTGGTGCATCCGGGCGGCATTGTTGACTACATGGTCAATATCATCAAACGCGATGATCCCATCACCGCCGGACTCTCGGATTTTGCCATGCATTCCGAGCAGTACTACATGCATACCGACCCGGGCAATGAGGTGCTGGCGACCACGACATTCTCCGGAAAATACGGCGGCGTGGACTGGATCAAAGGCGTGGTCATGCCGGTCGTATGGAAACGGAGCTACGGCAAGGGCAAAGTCTTCTATTCCTCCGCTGGACATGTGGCAAAGGACTTTGATGTGCCGGAGGCGCGGGAGATCGTGCAACGCGGATTGCTCTGGGCCATGAGGTAAAGAAAATTCGAAATCCGAAGCACGAAATCCGAAACAAATCCGAATGACCGGAAATCAAACCAAACGAAACCAAAAACAGGCAAACCCATGAAAAAAGCGACGATCGGCATTATCGGCTGCGGGAACATCAGCAGCATCTATTTCCGCATGTGCAAGACCTTTGATATCCTCGATGTCGCCGCGTGCGCGGACCTGCTGATCGACAGGGCCAGAGCACGGGCCGAGGAATTCAAGATCCCCAAGGCCTGCACCGTCGAAGAAATGCTGTCGGACCCGTCAATCCAGATCATCGTCAATCTGACCATTCCCAACGCACATGCATCGGTTGCCAGAGCCGCATTGCTGGCAGGAAAAAGCGTCTATAATGAAAAACCGCTTTCCATCAGCCGGGATGATGCACGCGAACTCCTTGGCATTGCCAAAAAGAAAGATTTGCTGGTCGGCGGCGCGCCCGATACCTTTATGGGCGCGGGACTGCAGACCTGCCGAAAACTCATTGACGACGGCGCAATCGGGCAGCCCGTGGGCGCAACCGCGTTCATGATGTGCCGCGGCCACGAGAGCTGGCATCCGGATCCGGAATTCTATTACAAGGCGGGCGGCGGCCCTATGTTCGATATGGGACCCTATTACCTGACCGCGCTGGTTTCCCTCATCGGCCCGGTGCGCCGCGTGACCGGCTGCACGCGCACAACGTTCGCGGAGCGGACTATCACCAGTAAACCGAAGAACGGCACGAAGATCGTGGTTGATGTTCCCACCTATGTCGCCGGCATGATGGACTTTTCCTGCGGCGCCATCGGTACCATCATCACGACATTCGATGTGCATGCCGCGCGCCTGCCGCTGATTGAAATTTATGGCGCCGACGGCAGCCTGTCCGTCCCGGACCCGAACGGCTTTGGCGGCGCCGTTTCGCTGCGCCGGGGAGGATCGAAAGACTGGGATGATGTTCCCTTAACGCATGCATATGCCGAAAACTCCCGCGGGATCGGCGTGGCGGACATGGCGTATTCTCTCTTCGACAAAAGCCGAAAACATCGCGCGAATGGGGAGATGGCCTTTCATGTGCTTGATATCATGCATGCGATCCATGACGCATCGAATACAGGAAATCATGTGATGATCGGAAGTATCTGCGAAAGACCGCCCGCCGTCCCGGGAAATGGCGAAATCGGATAAGAAAATCCGGAAACGGAAAAACATCAACCAAGGAGAAAGCCCATGGCAAACATAAAAGGCCCAGGCATATTCCTGGCGCAATTTCTGGGCGACAAGCCGCCTTTCAATTCTCTTAAAAACATCACCGCCTGGGCTAAAAAGCTCGGATATACGGGAGTGCAGATCCCCACGTGGGACGGCCGCGCGATTGACCTTGACAAGGCAGCATCGTCCAGGGCCTATTGCGATGATCTCAAGGCGGCCTGCAACGGCCTTGCCGTCACCGAGCTGGCGTCGCATCTGCAGGGCCAGCTCGTGGCCGTGCATCCGGCCTACGACCGGTTGTTCGACGGGTTTGCGGCGCCGGATGTGCGCAACAAGCCTGCCGCGCGCGCCGAATGGGCCGCGGACCAGGTGAAGAAAAGCATCCGGGCCTCCGCCAATCTCGGTCTTGACACCACCGTGACCTTTTCCGGCGCATTCCTGTGGCATACGATGTATCCATGGCCCCAGCGTCCCGCGGGCCTGGTGCGGGAAGGGTTCAGGGAGCTTGCCGCCCGCTGGAAACCGATACTTGACTTTGCAGACAAGCACGGCGTCAACGTCGCCTACGAACTTCATCCCGGCGAAGACCTGCACGACGGCGTCACCTTCGAGCGGTTCCTCGAAGCAACGGGCAATCACCCCCGCGCCGCCATCAATTACGACCCTTCGCATTTCGTCCTGCAATGCCTGGATTACGTGGAGTTCATTTCGATCTATCGGGAGCGCATCAAGGCGTTTCATGTCAAGGACGCCGAGTTCCGGCCGTCCGGGCGCAGCGGCGTATACGGCGGCTATCAGGAATGGAAAGACCGGCCGGGACGCTTCCGCAGCCTGGGCGACGGGCAGGTGGATTTCAAACAGGTCTTCACCAGACTCACCGAGGTTGGCTATGCGTCGTGGGCAGTGCTGGAATGGGAATGCTGCATTAAAGATGGAGTACAGGGCGCTGCCGAAGGCGCGCCGTTCATTAAAAGCATGATCATCAATACGCCCACAAAGGCGTTTGATGACTTTGCGGGTGGAAAAAGCGATGTGGCGATGAACAGGAGGATTCTGGGAATCGGATAAATACCATTTGCCCACAGACCACACAGAACACACGGAAGTTTCGATACGAAAGGCAAAAGCGGATTTGATGCAGATGTCTGCATAAAATGATTTTGTTTTTTCCGAATTCTGTGTATTCTGTATTACTATCCGTCAGAATTTTGTTTTTTTTGCGCAATTTTATTGACTTTATTTAGGATTTTGGTCATTCGAATTTGTTTCGGATTTCGAATTTCGGATTTCGAATTTCCTGGCTGCGGCTTCCTGTGCTGAGCCTTTCGAAGAATGCCGCGCCAAGTGATCCGTGGGCAAACTTCTTCTCTTGAAAGGAAAGCAATAATGAAATCCAACAATCGCAAGCTGCGTATGGGCATGGTGGGCGGCGGCACGGGCGCATTCATCGGGCCGGTGCACCGCATGGCCGCGACGCTGGACAATGAGGCGGAACTGGCCGCCGGCGCTTTTTCCTCTGATCCGCGGAAATCCACGGCATCAGGCGCGGCGCTTTTTCTCGATCCCGCGCGCGTCTACGGCTCCTACCGGGAAATGGCGGCCAGAGAGGCCGATCTTCCACCGGAGAAGCGCATCGATTTCGTGACCATCGTGACGCCCAATGATTTGCATTTTGAAATCGCAAAGACGTTTCTGGAAGCGGGCTTCAATGTCGTATGCGACAAACCGCTTGCAACGTCTCTGGCCGCGGCAAAAGCGCTCAAGCGCATCGTGGAAAAAAGCGGCAAGGTGTTCGCGCTGACCCATAATTACACGGGTTATCCAATGGTCAAGCAGGCGCGTTTCATGGTCAAACGCGGCGACCTGGGGAAAATCAACAAGGTCGTCGTCGAATACCCGCAGGGCTGGCTTTCCGGCCTTTTGCGCAATACCGGCACGGCCATTACCATGTGGCGCATGAATCCCGCGCGCGCGGGCGCGTCGTGCTGCATGGGCGATATCGGCACGCATGCCGAAAACCTGGTGCGCTATATCACCGGCCTTGTGATCGAAAAGCTGTGCGCCGATCTCACGGCGTTCATCAAGAAAAATCCGCTGGAAGACGACGGCAATGTGCTAGTGCATTATCAAGGCGGCGCGCGCGGCGTTCTCTATGCGTCGCAAATATCATCGGGTGAAGAAAACGGGCTCCGTATCCGCGTGTATGGCGATTTAAAAGGGCTGGAGTGGCGGCAGGAAGATCCGAATTACCTGATTATCAAGGATCCAACGGGATTCCGCACGATCTATTCAAAAGGCACTCCCTGCCTGTGCGATGCCGCACAGAAGGCAGGCCGTCTGCCATTCGGCCATCCGGACGGATTCATAGAGGCATTCGCGAACCTGTATCGCGAGGCGTATATCGCGATTCGCGCCGAATGTGCGGGAAAGAAAATCCCCGTTTGCGATTATCCGACGATCGATGACGGGATAATGGGCATGGCGTTCATCGAGACAGTGGTGGCAAGCGCAAAGTCCAGGGCAAAGTGGACGGCGCTGAAGAAATAAGCAGCCCGGCCACGGGATCGCGCGAATATCCGACGCGGGCGAAGGATCAGCGCGGGCTTCGGAATTTATCAGAGTGCGCTGCTAAGTTGCTGCAGGAGCATCAACACCCGCTGCGCCTGCGCGATCTCCAGGTTCCCCATGCCGCACGACGGCGTGAGCATGCGCTGTTGCGCCACGAGCGCGCGCGCAATGCCTTTTTTCTCGAACGCAGCCTCGATGTCGCGCATTCTGGATATCAGGCTGTCAACCGTTTCCTCCGCAATGCTTTCCGCGGAGCCGGTGGGTACGATGCCCCATGCGAGCTTGCCGCCGCGATTAAGGAACGCGCCGATGGCCTCCGGATACAGCGTTATCTTATCGCCGAATGAATAGGCGTCGAATGCTATGATGTCCAGCGCACTGAGCGCGAGCAGGGACCAGTCCATGTTTCCGCAGCAGTGGACGCCCGAAAGAGCCCCGGCGGCATGCACCTGATCGGACAATTCATTGATGCAGCCGATGACCTCTTCATCCTGTATTCCCATATATGCCGGCGTGCCCAGCGCGGAAAAAATCGGCTCATCAAAGAAAATGGCGACCTGGTCCGCATACGGCGACAGCCGGCGCACCTGCCACACCGCTTTGGCGCCAAGCCCTTTGAGCACGATGTCCTTATACTGCTCGTCGAACCATGCGGATTTGCCGTCCGTATCGCTCAGGCTGAGGCCCAGGGTAAACGGCCCGGTCACCTGGCCTTTGACAAAAGGTAATCTGCTCCCGCGCTTTTCCAGACGTTTGATGAATTCGCCGCAGCCCTGCGCATAGGCGGCTGAAATGGCGAATGCGTTCGGGTCCTCGGCCAGGATAAGCTCATAAAACTTCGCCATATCATCAAGCAATTGGTCGCCGCGGCCGATGCGGATGGTTTTTTCGGCCTCATCGATAATGATGCCGGGAAAGCCTTCGCTGTACTGGACCGTCATGGCCTCCCTGAACGACCGCCTGGGCAGCTGAGGCCAGGCGGGAATTGACAGAGGATATTGTTCGAGCATGGCGAGCGCGTCGCCGGCTTTCAGGTGCGGCATGCTGCCGATCATGGTGGTGGGCGTGGCCATGTTTTCCTTCCGCGTTGGCGTTAAAGGATTCTAAAATACGTGAAGGCCGGTCGGAAGGGTAATGCCGGCAGCCGGAAGCCGGAGGTCAGAGCGGCAGAGGTCAGCGAAAAACCGATGATCATCCGGAAATAGAGGGAAGAAAATGACAGAAGCTCAATCCCAGCGGGATTGGGCTTCTGTCTACCTGGATTATCGCCGCGATTATCGGATGAGCGTTTTCCAGGTGACCGAATTCGCGCTGTTTGTCAAGCGCACCAGATACATGCCCGGCGCGAAAGACCTGGTTTCCATGATCGCGGTTGTGCCGTTCGGACGCGACTGCGATGCGACAAGAGCGCCGGAGGCGTCGTACATGCTCAAGCGGCCGGTCATGCCCTCAGGTATTCGAATCACCATGCGTCCCGGCAGCATGCACAGCGTTGCCGCATGCAAACGCGCAGCCGCGCCCAATGATCCACGGGCTGTCGAATTCGGCGGCGAAGGCGGATATTGCCATGCCTGGTCCTGCCAGTCGGCGCCGGGTATCCAGCGCGGCTGACCGGATTCATAGGCGCCAAGATCGGGTGCTGTGCCGCTGAACGTCTCGACCCAGCCCGGAATCACTACCCCCTGGTCAATTGCCGGAGAACCGGTGCGCAGCGTATAATCGCGGGCCACGGCATTGGTGAATTTCCAATATGCCGTATCGCGCGGCCAGATATTGTTTTTATTCCTGGCGGCGGTGCCCGGCCACGGTGAGTTAGGGTCTATCGTTTGCGTGCCCGGCACGAAGCTGCAGATGTATTCCCAGTCGGAATGATTGCCGCGCTCTACGGAATCAACAATGGTGTTGTTAAAGCACATCCAGCTCGTATCGTCGGAGGTGAATGTCCAGTCGTATCCGCGGCGGCCCTGCTCGATGGGGCCCCGGCCTTCCCAGAATACGTTATGATGGACCTTCCATTTCCACGCGCCGAAGTCGGATTCCATGGTGATATTGCCGTTGCCGGCGAAGTTGACGTCGTGAAACCAGTTGCGCGCGACTTCGACATCGTTGGCAGCCTGCCCGGCGATCGAGCCGGTCTCCACGGTCGTGTATGCGGCAGCGCCGAAGTCGTTATAGGTGATCTTAAGGCGCTCGCCGGCATTGCGGGGCGTGGCGGCGGAGCCCACCTGAATGTTGCCGCGCGCATTAAAGGAGAGCGAATTGTGGCTGATCTCGATGCCTACCGCGTCCATTGCATCGTTCCAGTCGCGTTTCTGGACCAGTATTCCCGCGTGATACGTCACCGCATAGTCGCAGGCGCTCACGCGGCAATTGGTGATGGTATTGTAGCTCCCGCCTATGATGATACCCGAATGAGAAGAACCGATGACCGAGGTGTTCCGGATGATATTGTTGGCGCCGGACACGCAGATGCCCAGATGGCCGGGCAGGGCGTTCTGCTTGATCTGGAAGGTGGTGCCCAGTTCCAGTTGCGTGGGCACATCGTTGTGCGCGACATATTTGAATTTGCATCCGTCAATAATGCAGTGTTCCGCGTTTCCCAGCGAAAGGGAGGTCGCCAGGAAATGAAGTCCCGTGAGATTGACATACTGTTTACCGCGCAGATCAAAACCGAGATTGCGTTTTTTCGCCTCCACCATACGGGCAGATGGATTGCCGCCGTCGGGCGCCCAGAGATACACGGTTGACGTTGCGCTGTCGCGATACCATTCGTTGGGTGCGTCGAGCAGGCCGAAAACGTAGGATACCCAGCCCGGCCCGCCGTTGGTGGGGGTCTGAAGGTCTACCTTGGTCGCATTGACCGTGGTGCTGCTGCCGGTTGACTGCGATCCGGTGATCACTCCGACATTCTGCCAGTAAAAGCTGTGCAGCGTGACCAGGCCGCCGGTGAAAAAGCCCGCGGCGCGGCCGAACAGCGTAGCGGGCAGCTGGTTGGGCGCCGCATCGTTGGACACCGACGCCGAGAAGGTGTTTCCGCTTCCCGACGCGCCCCAGCAGGCGCGCATGGGTACCGCGATCGGGTCGGTGGTCGTCTGCCATTTCTTCCAGTTGTAAACGCCAAATCCGCCGCCGCACCAGCTCAGATACGGGTGCGGGGTATAGGTTTCATCGACATTGGGGCACCGGGCCGCCCAGGCCATTTTGCCGTTGACGATGACCTGGTCTTTATAGCGCCCCATGCTCCACGCCATCGGCGCCTTATAGATGCTGCCGCTGTGCACGGTCCATCCGGCAATGGGGTCCGCGCCGCTGATATACACCTGGTCGCTGCCATACGCCTCGAACGCAAGGGGCGCGCCCGCGCAACCTGCATACAACGGCCGCACGGTTTCGCGATAGATGCCTTGACGAATGCGGCATGTGCCGCCGGGCTTCATGGTGTTCGCGGCCTTCTGGATCGTCTTGAACGGATGATCCACGGACAAGCCGTCATTGGCGTCGTTGCCGTCGGTCGCAACATAGTAGGTCTTCGCATCCGCTGCGCTGATCGTCATGCTGCCCGAAAGCCGGATTTTATCGAGATCGCAGATGTTCGCGTTTCCTTCGAAAGTCAGATAGAGGTTATGGATACCGGTGGTTGACGCAAGCGTGGTCGCGGTGCGGGACGATGCGTTGTGCATATGGTCGCCTGTTGCGGGGATTGGCGCGCCGATGGTGCCGAGAATGGTCCCTGTCTGCGAATCGATGCGGATGCGTATCCGGGAGTTCGTACCGTCGTTGGGCCACGCGCACCAATAGGAAACGGTGATCGAATCGAATGCGCCGTCCGCGAAATTGATGGAATCGAAACGCACCCAGTCGCCGTTGCCGAAACCGTCGACGCTGCTGAAATTAGTGGATTGACTGTAGGTGGTCCCCTGCAGGCCGGAATACTCTTCGGCTTCCAGGATCATGGACACCGGCGCGGTCTGCGCCCATGCCGTCATGAACAGCGCGCTGATGATTGCCGCAAAAGCCGGCTTAACCGCTTGAATTCCTGATTGACGCATGAGCAACCTCCTGTATTGACATTCAGTATACCGTCAGCCGTTCCGCCGCCTGAAAATCGCGCGGACGCCGTCAGCGTGAAGTATGGGCCGCGGAACATGGAGGGGGGACTGCATCTCCGCGGCTATTCCCGCTGATCGGCGCCGGCGACTTGCCTATGATACAGGCATGGAGCGATGGAGTGTTGGGGAAATGGTCCCGCTACACGGGATGAAAAACCGGGAATAGATGTCCCCCCTTTTCCCACGTGCCTTTCCAGTACGCCAATACTCCATCACTCCAGCACTCCCTTATTTCACAATCGTCACCTTTTTGGTGAGTACCTGGTTTCCGGAATCGATGCGGACCATATAGGAACCGGGGCGCAATTCGCGCGAAGTCAATGTCGTCTGCCCGATGCCGCTGCGCACGATCGCGATCTTCCCTGTGCATTCGAACGCCGTCGCGGTAAACGAAATCGGCCGCAGGAATGAAACCATGATGCCCTGTGCGCCCGCGGATATTTTCCCATAATCAAGCACTTCGCGGGTCGTTCCGTCGGTGGCGATCGAAGTCGGGATGACGGTATGCCACACGCCGAGGGTGTCTTCGTAGCTATTGGGTTTCACGCTGTTTGGGCTGGTTGCGTCGCCGGTGATATAAAAGTCGCCGGCGCAGGCATTCACCCACTGATTGCGGGGCGACGGCGCAGGCTGGGTCGCGCCGTTTGCCGGCGGAAGGTACGGATTGCCGATAATTGCTGCTTTATCAATATAGTTAACCATGACCTGGTTGCAGCCCTTGGCAATGTCCATCCCCTGCCCGTTCCAGCCGATCTGGCGCAATACCCATTTGTCCGAATTGACCGCCCAGCGATTAAGGTCCGCGCAATCGTTGTAACTTACCTGCTTGCCAAGCCATCCTTCGATGGTGCTTATTCGTATCTGGTACGGCATGAGCCAGGGATTGGGGGTTTGCCAGTTAAACGAACCAAATGGGCAGATATCGATATCATCATGGCACCCGCCGAAATAATGGGCGAGAATGGTACCGCCGGAGGAAACGATCATATTGCATCCCGGAGCGCCGATGTTTTTGCCGTTCCATGGGAATTGGTAAACGCAGTTACCGCAGGCGCCGCCCTGATTGCTGGCAACCTTTCCGTCAAGGCTTAAGCCGAACCGGCGCGGTTTTTGGGGCCAGGTGCAGACCAGTTCGTCCGCCAGTGTCTTATAATTGATGCGGCGGACTTCCGCGCTGTAGGTTGGTTTCTCATAGTAAATCCAGTCGCCCGCCGGCCAATCGAGAAGTTGATTGTTCTCCCCGCTGTGTACTGAATTGTCTATATGCAAATCGACCTGCTTGAGATTTCGCACGACTTTAGGTCCGTTGAGATTGACGATGCTGAGATAACCGGGGTTATTGGCGGTTCCTGCAATGGGGCTTATTCTGCCGGTGGTGCGATCTATGGTAACCCGAACACCCCAGCGGAAAAAAACCGCAAGAGAGCAGTTCCCGTTGATCGCCGGATACTGGCCGATGCTGTCGTACAACGTGTCCCACGACGTTACCTGATTATCGAAGATATTCGCCTTGACGATCTGTCCGCGCGGGCACATGCCATCGTACGGATTATTTATATCGAACGGAGAGAACCATTGAGTAAATACACCCACTCCATTAACGCGCTTGCCGTTTATCGCCTGCGCGCCCATGGGCAAACCGATCAGCAAAGCACACGACGCCATCAGTATGAAACGTTGCATGGACCCCTCCCCTTTTGAAGTTCATCAGCGGCTTTTAATCTGGACTTTCGCATTTTTAAGATGCTTGGCCAGCTCGCAACATTTCCATGTTGACGATAGTAATTTGATCTATGATTTCAGTAAGCCGCTTATAATTGTCAACATACTTTTG
>Ga0315279_10002805_pt1 | contig 25395 bp, 27 predicted proteins | sample YL17G06_20_MG_FD_203694 | JGI IMG/M metagenome (GOLD analysis project Ga0315279, IMG submission 203694) | Sediment microbial communities from Yellowstone Lake, YNP, Wyoming, USA - YL17G06_20 | ecosystem: Environmental > Aquatic > Freshwater > Lake > Sediment | place: USA: Wyoming | collected...
TGAAGGGGTTGAAATTGAGTAGCCGTGGGCAAGGGCACGGTTTGCGTGCCCGCCGCCCACGGCTACTCTCAATTAATCTTACCGACCCTGAAGGGGTCGAACCGTTCGGCCCCTCCAGGGCCGACGGGTTTTTCGCTGGACCGTTACCGTGGGTTTCACCCACGGCTACTCACGTAGCCCCGATTAATCGGGGCACAGAACGGTCAAACCTCTTCGAGTCAGGCTGGTGGAACCAGTCGCTTGCCCTAATGACAGTTATTGCTCCGCGCTCGGGACGGAAAATCCGAGCAGAACTCTTGAGAGCGGCTGGCGGCACTCGGGGTGTTCGAGTTGCACCACAAGGCCGCCTCCTCGAAATCGTCCGCGAAGCGGCGGGCCGTATCCCTGCCGATGAACGCACTGTGTATCCCGATATCCCCTGGCTGGAAATCGTGGGCCTGCGAAACCGCCTGATACACGGCTACGACTTCGTTGACTTCGACATCCTATGGCAGATTGTCTCCCACGACGTTCCCCCGCTAATTTCAGCTCCTGAGAAGATTCCTGGATCCACAGAGACGGCGTAGGAAACCAGTCACTTGGCCGGCGTGAAGATTGCCGCCACTCCGCCGCCGGGGGAGAGGTGGACGTTGAGCTTGTCGCTTGCCTTCACGCGCTTGCTACTGACGCTTAGACTTGTTGCGACCTTGTCGGCGTCGGCGCCATCCGCGAAGATTCGGACCTCGTATTCGCCCTGCCCGAGAAAGTCGAGCGAGATCTCCAAGTCGCGCGCGTCCCAGTTGGTCATGCCGCCCAGATACCACGCGTTGCCGCGCTGGCGAGCGACGGTGACATACTTGGCAGGCTCCCCGCTCAGGGCACGAGTGTCATCCCACACCGTAGGCACCTTCTCCAGGAACTCCATCCCGGGTTTAGTGTCGTAAGACTCCGGATAATCCGCGAGCATGCCGAGCGGGCTTTCGTAAACGACGTACATAGCCAACTGGTGGGCGCGCGTGCCCTGGCACGTGGGTTCTATAAAGCGCGGCTTGAACTGCTCTTTCGTCGCGTTGTTGAAGCACCCCGGCGTGTAGTCCATGGGTCCGGCGAGCATGCGGGTGAACGGAATGGTCACATCGTGTTCGGGCGTAACGCGGTCACTCCACTTGCTGTATTCCATCCCCATCACACCCTCTCGCGTGAGCAGGTTCGGGTAACTGCGGCGCAGGCCGGTAGGCTTGTAGGCGCCGTGGAAGTCCACAACCAGGTGGTGCTGGGCCGCCCTACGGAGCGTTTCCTCGTAGAAGCTCACCATTTCCTGGTCGTCTCGGTCCATGAAATCGATTTTCACGCCCGCCACGCCCCACTTCTCGTAAAGGGGAAAGGCTTGGTCCAGGTATTTCTTCACGCTCGTCCAATGCGCCCAAATCATCACCTTGACGCCTTTTGGTTTGGCAAACGCGACGATGCCCGGGATATCGACTTCCGGTTTGTATTGGGTGATGTTCGCAAGGTGCGAGTACTCGTCCTGTCCGGGCGACCACCCGGCGTCCACCAGCATGTACTCCCAGTGATGCTGCGCAGCGAAGTCCACGTAATGCTTCATAGTGGCCGTATTCATGCCCGGCTTGAAGTCCACGTTACGCGCAAAGCTTCCCGACCACCAGTCCCAAGCGGCTTTGCCGGGCTTGATCCAAGAAGTGTCCGTGAGGGCGCACGGCGCGCTCAGATTCAAGATGAGGTAGTTGCTCTCGATCAGCCCACCCGGCCGCTCGTTGACCAGCAGAACGCGCCAGGGAGTTGCCTTGGGTGTGGAGCCTTTGACGAGTTCGTCCATGCGCCCCGGCCCCGGTGAGAGTTTGCTGACCAGCGCGTTTTCAACACTGGGGACGCCACCCACATACATTCCGGCGTAACCCGTTAGGTCTGCTTCCAAAAGCGCAATCCAGGGGCCGCCCGGCATCTCAACCAGGAGCGGCAGGTTGATGATCGATGCGGGCTTGATCTGGTCCAGGCTAATGCGCCCGTACTCACCTTCGTTACTCGTATTGAAGCGTCCCAGGTCCAGGGCGAAGGCGGAGGCCTGGCGGGCAAAATAGAAACCCGTATTTTCCGACATGAGCGTAAATTTCTCCAGCCCTTCCTGCTTCGGCAGGAAGTAACGGAACGCGACGCCCTCGTTGTAGGCGCGGAAAATCAAATCCACGCGGCGGCCGGGTGCCTGGCGCTCGCGCAAGGAGACCGTGAGCTGGTTGTAGTGGTCGCGCACGAGGCGTTTGGCGCCGAAAGCATTCTCCCAGGTCGAATCATGTGATTGCCGATCCGGACCAAGGATCTCGAAATCGCTCTCCAGGGTGCGTGCGCCCTCGAAATCCAAGCCCAAAGGTGAATCGGTGAGGATGGGTACACCTTGGTAAGACAGGCGGTAGTAGGCGCGCTCTCCCGGCGAGTAAGGCTGGGGCAACGCCTTCAGCTCGAACGAAAGAGCAAGCTTGCCATCCGGCGAGCTGACCGTAAGAGGCTCGGAAGCCGCACTCGCCGCCAGAAGCAAGAGAGTCCCTGAAAGGACAAGCCCAATGAGTCTCGCTGAAATTCTTCGCACCATCATCAGCTCCTCCCCCTGGATATGTAGAGGGGATTTTCATTGGAAATCCCCGCGCATAGCGATGAGCTAGAGCGGTTTGAAGGGTGAACTCCCTACAGCAACTTGCCGGCAGCGAGGCCGAAGCCGTAAGTCACAATGCCTTCCAGAGCGCCGATGCCCATCATTTCGAGCCCACTCGACCACCAGCTCCGCACCGTAATCACGCTCTTGGCGGCGCCGACCAGGAAATGCGCCAGCAGGCTGATGGCGGCCGCTACCGCGATGGCGGTGAGGCCTTCCAGCCAGAAAAACGGCAGCACCGGAACAATCGCTCCGACAGCCGTCGAAAGCCCCGCAGAAACGGCGGCGTGCGGCGGGCTGGGCATGCTTAATTCGCTGATGCCCAGTTCCTCCGCCGCCATCGTTTTCACGAACTGCTCCGGGCGCCGGGAAAGTGTCTCGACCAGCAGTCGTGCTTCGTCCGGAGTGAACCCCTTCAACTGATAGATTAGTTCCAACTCTTCGCGCTCTTCTTCGGGGTTTTCCTCGATCTCCGCCTTTTCGCGCGCCAGCTCCGCTTCGGTCAGTTCGCGCGACGATTTGGCGGCAAGGTAGGCGCCGGCGGCCATTGAGAGCGCACTGGCGACGGTGCCCGCGAGCCCCGAAACCAGAATCCAGCGGGAAATATGGGTATATCCCGCCACCCCCGAAACCAGACCGAAGACGGCGCCCAGGCCGTCATTCGCGCCGTAAATGGCATCGCTGATCCATCCCCGGCCGAAGTGGTGCCAGTGCTCTCGTTTCCATATGGCGTCAAGGGTTGTCTTGGGCCCAGCCTCCTGCTCCAACATCGTGAGAACGCGCCGATGCCGGCGTTCATCCCGTTCCACTTGCTTGAGAATCTCCTCCGCTTGGGGCGAGTGCAGGCGCCGCTGTCGCTCGTAGATTGCGATGTCACGATCCTCGTCGGCTTCGTGCTGACGGATGGCATTCTCCGTGCCTAGCCAGCGGGCGAGGCGCATCCGCCACCGGGCATGGAAGCTCAACTTATCTTCTGGAATCCGGCCACCCAACTCCTGGAGAAGCGCTGCCCAGCGCTCGGCGTGCCCGCCTTCCGTTTGCGCCAGCTTGAGCAGAATGGCCTTCTTGACAGGATTTTTCTCGAGCTCGGCCAAGTGGCGGTAAAGTGCCGCGCCCTCCCGCTCGCGCTTATAGTTCTCCTGGAGGTCATGTAGCAATTTTTCCGCGGATTGTGGGGAGTGTTGATCCATGGATGAACTCACGCACAGAAGTGTTTGAGCTTCCGGCGCGCCCGCTCGAACTGGGGGAATCTCCTTTCGGCCTCACGAAACTCCCGCGAGTGGAGGACGCGGCGGTGTGCACGGCGCTCCACCGGATGACGCATGTGGAGCATTTCATGGAAGACCAGATACTCCACCAGATAGCGAGGGACGGAGGGTGAATCCAGAAGGCGGCTGAGGATGATTGTCGCGTGGGCGGAGTCGTAATGGCCCAACACTGTCCGGGAGCGCTGCAGGCTCCAGCCTATGTGGGTCTGGGGAAGGGCGCCCTCGAAAAATCGCTGGTTCAGCCGCCGAAAAATCTCACGCAGATCGTGCCAGCGGCCCCGCGCGGGAAGGAGGCGCTTCGAACCGCGTTGGCGCCGGGCCGTGTCGATGCGTCGCCGCATGGCAGGCCGGAACACGTAGGCCAGATAACACTCCCGGGCCTCGTGCGAAGCCCGCTTCCGGAAGACTTGGGCCAGAAGGATTTCGGCCAGTGCTTCCAGCACCAGCAGAGGGGCATCTTCGAGCACATCGGAGATCCGCACATCCACGTGGTTGTTCCGCACGCGGATGGTGCTGCGCAACCCTGCGAAGGGATGGTATGCGGCCTCAAACGTTAGGGTGGGGTGCTTGATCCCCAGCCGGCGAAAGACTCTTCGAAAGACCTCGGAAAGGTCCGGCGGAGGTCCCATCGGCAGGGACAACTGTCCAGGCTGGGTAAGAATGTTAGAGGAAGTCAAAGGCTCCTTCAGTCTTGGTCAGTGTCCCCTGGAACACCGTGCTTCTGCTGCTGTTTCCTCAGCTTCTTTTCTTCTTTGGTCCGCTTCTTTTCTTCCTTCGCACGCTCTTTGCCAGCGCGTGCCACCGCTTTCTCCTCGCGCTTCAGCTCTCCCAATCTTTTTTCCTGGTCCCCAAGGGCTTTGGTGCCGCCGTCCATGGCATCGGCGAGGTCGTCGACCGCGTCGCGAAGCGACTTGCTATAATCCGCAGCGTAGGCGTCAGGCGACTGCTGAATCCGGCGCAACTCCTCAAGTTGCCTGGGTCCGGACTCGAGCAGCTTCCGCAGGCCCCGGCGCATGTCCCCCTGGCGGTCGTATTGGTCCTGGATCCAATTTTTCAGTGCGTCCGTCAAGGCAATGTACTGGACCACGAGCCGATTGAGATAGGCGCCGTTATCATACTTCGGGTCCATGGGCTTCTGGCGGAAATCGTCAATGCGCTCCAGGCGGGCTTGAGCCAGCGCGATGTAAACCTCGATACGGTCCGAGGGGTCCTGGGCGTCGCGCAGCTTGTCCTCTTCCTCCTCAGTGAGGGAATCTCCCGTTTGCGCCCGGACGATCACTGCGGGCATCACCAGCCCCATCAGGGCCAGCACGATGAGGCAGGACCTGGAGCTTTTCATCACCCTGTCCTCGAAGATTTGCCGAAGGAGAAGCTCTTCTTCTCCATCGGATGCGGTGCGACGGGGAAGAGCGCCCGGAGTACCTCGCTGCGCACCTCTTCGATTTCTTTGGCGGCCTTATCCAGGGGACTGCGGTCAAAGTAGGCAACGTGATGGCGCAGATCTTCCAGCGTGCGGGCATCCTCGCTGAGCGCCATCTCCAGTTGTTTGAACCCCTGGGGTTGCCGCACCGCGTTCCGGCCGGAGTCGCGGAGCGTCTGCCACGAGCTCCTCATCCGCTCCGCATAACCATGCAGGAGTTCTGCGCCTCGTTCAATATGGCCCCGGTCATAGGCTTCGGCCGCCTGAAGGAGTTTGATCCGCCCTAGCCGTATTTCGTATCTGGCTTTTTTCACCGGGTTATGTTCCTTCTGGATGCGCGTCAGCAACTGGTCTTCGCTTTCCCGCTCACGTGCCGACGAGGCAGGTGGGAGGAGCACTCCCAGAAGGGCCAACCCTGTGGCGGCGAAGGTCAAAGCGCGACATCTCATCAGCCTAAGGAGTATTATATTCATACTGCCAAAGTCTGCGGAAGTTGTCGTACACATTTTTGCGGTATCGCCCTTTTCCACTCGTTGGGCGCCACGGAACATTCCAAATGTGCTTGGCTAGCTCCTGCTCCTTCTGACCCCTGACTCCTAAATCCTGAATCCTAAATCCTGACTCCTGAATCCTGAATCCTAAATCCTAAATCCTGAATGTCTGGCCAGCTACTTCTGTAATTCGCGTCGGAGAAGGTTGACGCGCTGGCGCGCTCGCCATTCCTCATCCGGATTCGCGCCATGGGAAAGCGCGAGGAAACGTTCATAAGCCTCCAGGGCCTTCGCGCGGGCGTGCAGGCGGTCGTAGCAAGTGCCCAAGCCGAAGATGAGTTCGGCGGGCGGACTGGGCCCGCGCGTCAGAGCCTCCAACACCGGAATAGCTTCAGAGTACCGCTCCTGGAGATAAAGGCTGGTGGCGAGACCCTTGGCCGCTTCCCAACTTTTCGAGTTGAGTTTCAAGGCGGTCCGGAACTCTGCCTCTGCTTCCGCGAACTTCTTCTCGGCCAGCAGGGTTTGTGCCAAAGCGCGGTGCAGGTCGGATTCGCCGGGCGAGGCGGCCAGCGCCTGGCGGTACAACTTCTCGGACTCAGGAAACTTCTTGAGCAGCACATTCACATCCCCAAGCGCTGCGGCCAGGCCCGGCATGTCGGGCTTGGCGGCGAAAACAGTTTGTAAGCCCCCCAGAGCCTGTTCATCTTTCCCTTGTTGGAGATAGATGCGCGCCAGATGGAACCGCGTCTCCAGGTCCTGGGGCATAGCAGCTAGATATTGCTCGAAGTGCGTGACAGCCTGCGCCGAGTCGTTCTGGCCTTCGGACGCCAGGGCCATGCCTAGCTGCGCTTGCGCGAGCGTCGAGTCCAATTCGGCAGCCTTCTGAAAGGCCGCGAGCGCCTCCGCATAACGCTTTCCCTCCAGATAGAGCTGGCCGAGGTCGAAATGTGCAATGGCCAGGTGAGGATCAAGGCGAAGAACCTCCTGGAACTGATTTTGCGCGGCCTCCCGCTGGCCCGTGAGGCTAAGCGCGCGGCCGTAGTAGAGGTGGGCTCGGAGGTGCTCGGGCTTAAGCGTCGAGGCCCTCTGCAAGTGTTCGAGGGCAGCCTGGGGCTGTTTCATGCGGAGTAACAGGATCCCGAGATTCAGACGCGCTTCGAACAAATCGGGCTCCAGTTCCAGCGTCTTCTGGTAGGCCTTCTGAGCCTCCTCATCCTGATGTAACCCCGTATAGGCAAACGCCAGATTGAACCAAGCCGGAGTCGATTGGGGTTGAGCTTCGACGACGGCTTTCAGAGCGTTCACTGCCGCGGCGAAATCATTCCGGCTGAGGGCCTCCTCCGCAGTCCGAAGGAGGTTGGTTACATCCACCGACGGCTGAGCAACTGCAGGTTTCTGGCCTTGGGCCCGAAGGCAGGGAGTACACGGCGACACCAGGCAGACAAACGCGAGGAGAACCACCCCTAGTCCCCTCCCGGCGCGGCGGGAGGGGAGCTCCGATGTCAGAAGTCCGATGGACTCCATCGGAGTCCTGACATCGGACCCGCAGGGCAGGGTGGTTGGAATGGGTAGGCTTCCTCGCCTCCACGAATCGGGACGATCCCGAGTCGTTGACCCAGGACTGGTGCCGCGCGACCAAAATGGGTGACAGAAGTGCTTCGGGTGCATTCCATGCTGAGCGAAGTCGCTCATGACGCATTTTACCCCGATCCCGAAGCAAAATGGCTTCGATCGTGACTACTATATTGCCAGGAAGTGGCTCAGATTCTGGAAATCGAAATTCGCCGATGTTCGGATTGTTGGCTCGGCCCGTACCCGTCAGCTTACGGGTACGGGCTGCGCGCGTATCCGGAAGAGGTCGTCCTCCCGCCCTGCTCTGCGGGGGCGGGACGTGACTGGAAAGCGCGCCAGCTACGAAGGCTGTCGTGAGCTAAACTTCAGGATGGGGGTTATAGCAGTTGGTAGCTGAAGCTCCCCTTCGAGTGTTTGCGCGGCAGTCGGAGTTCTGCACGCTCAATCAGCAACCGGCAATCCGTCAACTGACGGAAAATCCCTTCGGTCGGCAATCTGTAATCCGCAATCCGGAATCCGTCAACTGACGGACAATCGGCAATCGGCAATCGAAAATCGAAAATGGAATAATAGCGGTTTTGTGCCATTCCCAGGCGCGATCGTCCACTAATGGTATCAACAAGATAGAAGCCCAAAAGCCCCGCTTCGGCTTCCCTACGGGTTCGTTTATCCCACTTGTTTTCAATATGTTGACGGCTTTAAAGCCCGGTTCACGGGTTCGTTTACGGGTTCGTTCCGACCCTCGCCCTGTGTTTTCAATAAGTTGACGGCTTCGTTCCTCAAAAATCAATTTTTGTGCTTAATTTGTTCACCTTTTCTTCGCCTCACCCGCCTCCTCATGAGCCTTGTAGGGCCGGGGCTCGCCCCGGCCAATCCGTCGGCTGACGGACAAGGGGCAGCCCTGCGAGGGGCCCATCGTCAGCCAGCAACGCAGCAGTCAGCGCGGAGTTGCACTCCGTGGCTTTTGTGGCCTTGAGAAATTCGCCCACCATCAGGATCGCCGTGCCTCCGGCCGCGCCCGGTGCTGCCCTTTTCCTCCCTAAGGCTGACATTCTCCGTCCTGCCTTCTGCTCTTCCCTAGCCCCCAGCACCTAGCCCCTGCCTTTCCCGCCTTCTGCCTTCCGCTTTTCCCCAGCACCCAGCACCCAGCACCTAGCCTCTTGCCTTCGCGTTAGGCTAGCTCCCATACTACCCTAGCGTAGTTTTCTTGTCAAGGAAAAAACACGACCTCGTGGAGCAGGTAGCGCAGGTTCCGCCCTTCGAACCTGCGGCCCTTCCAGGTTTTGGCCCTAGCGAAGGGCCACATGAAAAGCCGCAAGTCCGGAGCCCGCCCCGGCTCGTGTTTGCTCATCGCATGCCCGTTCGGCGACGGGAGCCGGGAACGGGCCGGGGAGCGGGACTTGCGCTACACGGCTACGTCTACTCGATACCGATTTTGAAACCCGGCGCGAGACCAGGCGTCCCTCTGGCGTTCGGGAGATACTTCGCAAGAAATCTCCCCGTGTGGGAGGGACGATTCTTAACCAGGCTTTCCGGAGGGCCTGCCACAGGCCCAGCGCCTCGTCGTACTTCTTCGCCCGCAGCGACGGATGGTTGAGGTTTTCGAGAAGGAGTCTGCTTTGTTTGTCGAAGGCTTTCCGCACTTCCGGACGCGCAGCCGCATCCTGCCGTAAGAACCGCTGTGAGTAGCGGATCGTCATGTTCGCGAGGCTTTCCGAGAAGTCTTCTTGGAATGCAACTTTGCCGCTTCGTCGTGAAGTGACTTCAGGAGTTCCGCGTGGGTTTCAAAGGGCCCGTAGGCGCGGCCTTCTTTGAAGTCCGTCAAGCTCTCTGCGATACCGCGATCCACCGCAGATTTTGGCGTAAACGTGATCTTTCCCCGGTCTACCCCGGCCTCCAGCAGGTCGCCCACATTCACGCGGATCTTCTTGCGGACGTTCAAAGGAATAACCACTTGATATTTGTTTTTGACAGTAACGAGTCCCATGGTAGTTGATCAGTTCAACAGTTTAACCCTCCACCCCGAGAATAACAGGCCCCCGTGCGCTGCCAAGCGGCAAATCGGCAGAGAGGGCTAGCGGGGTTTCGCGTCAGATCGACCATGCCGCAGGCTGGAATCGCCCGCAGGGCGGCGTGGAGCTCCGGTTTCTAGTGTGCCGTCCCATGTAATTGCTCACAATGGAACCACGCGTCGCGCCCCATGGTCCGGGACGTAGGGGCGCATGGCCATGCGCCCCTACGACGGCCGCCGAACCCCGCGGGACGCCCCCCTGTAAAGAGTTAGCTAGGACGGCACACAAGAGTCTCCGACCCGAGGAGTCCGATGGTCCGATGGCTATCGAATCAGAAATCGGACCGATGGACTCTGCCGGAGTCCCGAGATCGGACCTGTCCGGATGCCTTTTGTCGGGAACCGTACTGCGACTCGCCTCACGCGTCCCCCAATTGAGGGACAGGGCGAGGCGCATTCCTCCCCACGGCTTAGCTGTGAAGAGGTGGACGAACGAAGAGCAACGCTCACGCAAAGGCGCAAAGCGGCGAAAACCGCTAAGCAAACAAAGCAGTTCTTCTTTGCGAGTCTTTGCGCCTTGCCCTGCATCCGCCATCTGACGGATGCAGGGCCTTGGCGGCTTTGCGTGAGCCGCTTGATCTTTTCGCAGCTTCTTGCCACCTGGTCCCGCACCCGCGGGATTCGGCCTGCCGCCGCGGGCGCCGCACGCTGCCCACCACGACTACTTGACCTCCAGCGTCAGGCTAATGGTGTGGGTCACCGTGGTCGAACCCGAGGTAACGGTGCCTGTGACGGTCAGGGAGTAAGTCCCGGACGCCGTACCAGGATTGTGGCTAGCCGGTGGAGCCCCGCCGCCTCCGCCGCACGCACCCCACATCAGCGCGCAGAACAGTGGTGCTGCCAGCAACGCCCAGCGCGCACGGCACTTGCAGGCCGCCGCTAAGCCTGCCAGGCTCGCCAACAGGACCAACCACAGCAGCAAGCTTTGCGGCCGCAGTCCTCCCACCGGGGGCGGAACCATCCTCCGCCCAGGGACCAACGTGGGCGCCGTGGTCGTTACTGTTACGGTCGCCGTCGAGGCGCTCGACCCGTTCAGCGTTACCGGGCTGGGTGAAACCGAACAGGTGGCTTCAGACGGCGCTCCGGTACAAACCAGCGATACTGCCTGGTTAAAACCGCCCTCCGGGGTCACGCTCAAGCTATAGGTGGCCGACTGTCCCGCCGCCACCGTGGCGGAGGTAGGGGAACCCGAGGCCATGGCGAGAGTGAAATCCTCCCCCTCGCCCGCCAGCCCTACCGTCTGCGGACTGCCCGAAGCGTTGTCGCTGATGCTCAGCGTCGCGGCCCGATTCCCGCCTGCCGTGGGTTTGAAGGTCACGCTGATGGTGCAGTTGGCCCCCGCCGCGAGCGAACTGCCGCAGTTTTGGCTCTCCGCAAAATCCCCGGCATTTGTCCCGGCAATGCTAATGTCGGTGATGGAAAGGCTGACATTCCCCGTGTTGGTCAGCGTGACGCTTTTTGCCGGACTCGTCGCACCCACTAGCTCGCTGGCCAGCGTTAGAGTGGTTGCCGAGAGGCTGGCAAATGCGCCGGTGCCCGTGCCGCTCAGGCTGACGGTCTGCGGGCTATCACTGGCGTTGTCCGTCACCGTCAATGTCCCGCTCCGCGTGCCACCGGCCGTCGGGGTGAAGGCAACGCCGATGGTGCAGTTCTGGGCGGCGGCGAGCGTGCTGCCGCAGGTGCTTGCGTAGGCAAAATCGGCGCTGTTGTCGCCGGCAATGTTGATACCGGCTAGATTGAGCTGCACGTTGCCCGTGTTGGTCAAGGTGATGGTCTGAGGTGTGCTGGTGCTGCCCACGGGCTGGCTTGAGAACGCCAGGGTGGTCGCGGAGAGCGCCACAAAAGGCGGCAAATTGACTTGACGAACGCGTCTGTTGTCGCTGTCGGCGATGAAGAGGTTGCCGGAGTTATCCACCGCTACAGCGGACGGTTCAGACAACTCCGCGCCGGTGGCGGGGTAGGCTTGGGTAGAAACGACTGGGAGTCGTCGGAGTGCACATAGGAGGTTTCCAGGCCAGCACGAAGCGGGGGACGCTCTGCTTACTTTGCAACCGCGTGCTCCAGGGCTCTCTTTGTGTTCTCCAGCTCAGAGGAGCCTGAAGGGGGAGATACCAGCACTGCGGGTCCTATGTTTCTGGACTTTAAGTACGAACCGATGGGGGCAAAGTTTAGACTCCGAACCTTGTTTTTGGCAGGATCCCGGACTTTGATCTGAAGCATCTCACCACTGAACTTACGGATGACTTCAACTGAAGTGACTGCGTCGATAGGAGCTGTGAATGCCTTGAAGGTGCACGGCTGGTCCCCTGGATCAAAGGAAACGCTGCCCCCAGCAATCCTGATCACTACTTCGTGGAATTCAGGGGACAAATACTGGAAATGCAGTAACTTGTACTCGTGAGAGGCCTCCGGCCCCCCACCGCTGGATCTATCTTCGATTTGAAGAGGAGGGGGCGCGGCCATTGGTTGGCCTCCACCTTCCACCATGGCTTGCACAACCACGTCGCTCACGCCGGCTGCCTTCAGCTTGACGAGCGCGTCGGTGCTGGTGTCGAAGGCGCAGGCTGAGGATTTAATCTTCTGGATGATGATGGAGTCCCCCAGCTTAACCTGAACCAATTTGATGATGTCATCGTTCGTGAGTGCTTGGCCTGGCGTTGCCTCCCCTGGGGCGGGTTGTCCCGTCGGAGGCGCGGGTGGCGCTTCGGCCTGAGGAGTGGAAATCGCAAAGACCTCGCCGATCTTATCTTCGACATCTAGCACGTCAGCTTTCTCCAGATACCCTTGCGGAAACTGGAATTCCACAACGGCCTTGTAAAACGTTGACAGACTCGACACAGCCAAGGTGATGCTCCCTTGTTTCGGATCGATGGTGATCCCCGTGGGACAGACTTTTTCCCCGGCCTGAAAATTGCGCGAACCGCTCTTGGCGTTATCTATGCAGGGACCACTGGGAGGATGAAGGCTTCCGTTCTCATACGTTGAGGGACAAGGATAAAGATTTGGAGCAACAGCGAAGACTCCTTCTTTCTGGATGACTAGTACGGTGCCGGGCTCCGAGACCTCCTTCTTAGCAAGATCCAAGTGAGCCAGCGTGTATTGCGCTCTGAGCTGCTCTTCTAGCGAAGCAGGCGCAGGATTTTGCGCGGCCGCCGCGACCCTCAAAAAAACCACGGAGCTCATCAAGGCGACGATCGAGACCGCCATTACGTATTTTTCTCGCATTCCGAAAACCTCCTGAGTGGGTAGTGCATCGACCTGTTCAAGAACGTGTCGAGCGGCCCCCAAAAAGTGCACACCAATTACTCTCGCTGCTCGCGTGATGGGTCACTTCACGTACTGCTGCACGAGTCCCAGCACAATGCTGTTCAGTTGCTCCATATCCTGGACGCAGCGCGCGCTGTGGCAGATAGTGGTCAGATAGTATTTCTTCTCTTTACCGTCGGGCCCTCGAAAGCGGAGAAAGAGAGGGTGGGTGGGGAAGCCTCCCGGCTCTTGGTCTCTCTGCTCCAAGCCGGTTATTTCTGCACCCGACACCCTGAAGTCGTGGGCTTTTTTGACGGCCCCCTGGCTCTGGAAAGACAGATAACCTCTTTCGACCGTTAGGACGCCTGAGCAGTCGCCGAAGGCGTGCACATGGCGAACGCGCTGGCGGAACGAACTCCCCTGATCGACGAAATTCTTGGCCGACACCTCCGCATTCTGGAGTTCCACGCTCTTCTCTGGCCCGGCGGGGAGTAATGGGGTTTCCGGGGGTGGCGGGGTGGGCTGGGGAGAGGGGGCCGTCATTAGTTGGCCTCCTCCTTCCAACATGGCTTGCAGAACTGCGTCGCTCACGCCGGCTTGCTTGAGCTTGATGAGCGCGTCGGCGCTGGTGTCGAAGGCGCAATCAGAGGATTTAATCTTCGCGATGACTACGGAGTCCGCCAGCTTCACCTGGACCATTTTGATTATGTCGTCGTTAGTAAGCGCTTGGGCTGGCGTTGCCCGCACTTCCGCCGGGGCGGGTTGTTCGGACGCGGGTGGTGGTGGCGCTTCGGTCTGAGCGGTGTCCATGGCGAAAACCTTACCAATCGTCTCCTGGATCTGCTTGAAATTGGCAGAGTCCACGTATCCCTTCTCAAAGCGGAACGAAAGCTTAGCTCTGTAGGGAATGTCATTGGGATCGACGGCGGAGGGATTACACGCACCGCAGGACTGCAAGCTGAAGACGATGCCAGTACCCTTAGCCTCTATGTTGGTTACGTACACCTTTTCACCAACCTGGACGTCTCGCACCTCATGCGCGTCGTGGTTCCCGAAATTTTGCATGATGTTCCACTTGATGCGTCCGCGCTTGTCGACAGAGTTGGCCCAATAACCTCCCCATGAGGCTGGGTTCGCCCCCAGACCGTCCTCTTGGACGACCAAGACGACCCCGGCGTGGGTAACTACGCCGTTAATGCCCGCCCTCGTAAGCTTGTATTGCGCCTTTAGCTGCTCCTCCAACGAAGCCGTCGGGGCGCTTTGCCCGGCCGCCGCGCAACATGGAAACACCCCGGCGATTATCAAAGCCACCGCTTGGATCGCTACTTCTATCCGCTGCCTCATTGTGAATTCCTCCCCTCTGGCTTTTGCCTACGATTTCCCCGGACCACGGAAACGTTCTTGTCGGGTTGAATTCCCTTCCGAAAACGGGAGCGCCGAGAGCACTCACAGGTGACGCTCCCCTTGCCCTGGCGAGGCGGTCTCGATTCTTCCTCCCGGCCTGTGTATCGACCCCTGCGCATGCCCTCAGAGCCTTGCTGGGCGAAAGCCTCTTGCTGAACCTGCGTCTCGGCTTGGTCGGCCTGCTGCTGGCCCCTTAACGCACTCGCTGCGTTCGCGTGGGCAGAACCCTTCCTTGCACGACTCGAAAGCCGATAGTGCCCCGTAACGACAAGAGCCAGTCCGATTAGAATAGCGGGCACGAATTGAATTCGGTTTTGCCCGATGTGGTAGTCCTCGTGATGCGTCGGACGCGTCCCCATCTGGTCCACTCAGGCCCGTTAATGTCGAAGTCGGAGAGCTCGCCGCCGGTCAGGCCCGCGCTCTGGCCGGGTCTTGTTTACTTGGCGGGGCCTCCTGACGCTAGCCTGCCAATTGTCTGCGCGACGTATTTGGCGACGGCTTCCATCTGGCTTGGGCCTGGTTCCTCGCATTTGAAAGCTGACTTCTTACACGCAGCACCAAGCGGAATGTGGTAGAAGCAATGGTTCTTGCCGCCAACTTTCGTGCAGAACCACCAGCAACCACCTGACATGTGGACCTTCGCCGAAGTGACCCTGGTAACCTCGGCAGGAGCAACGCTAAAGACCATCTCCTTGCCTAGCCCGACGTACGAAACCTCTTTTGCGCTCATGCTGAAGATGCCCTTTTCGTGGTGCATCCCTCGCAAAGCCCAGACATCGAGTGCCAGCGTGCCGCCGAGGCCCAGCGCCTTATCCCACATCGCTACGGCGTCCTGATATTGGCCCGTGGCCAGATAAACCTTGCCGAGCTCTGCCCACGGGTCAGGCTTCGAAGGGTCCAGTGAAGATGCCTTCTGCAAATCCGCAAGAGATGAATCCCACTGTGAGCTTGTTAGCGCGGCGCGACCGCCCTCGAAGCAGGACTGGTAGTCGGCGCACGGGGGTGGTGGCGCGCCCGGCGGTTCGGCGGTTGGGCCTCCTCTTCCCTGGACGTCCGTCACCTTGTCATTTACAAACGTGACCCTGATGTCTTTGTAAAAGTAAGTCATCGTGGATTCAGCAGGGTCGATCTTCGAGACCTTTCTTAACCCCCTCTGCGGCGGGCCGAGAGTGGCTTTCACTTGCTCCGGAGTCATTCCCAACTGAATGGGGCTCATCGGTTGTGCCGGAACCGCCGTGTTTGGTGAGGTTTCCGTGGCTGGTGCTCCCCCTACCTCTACCATGGCTTGCACGACCGCGTCGCTCACGCCCGCTTGCTTGAGGTTAATGAGGGCATCGGTGCTGGTATCGAAGTTGCACTGCGACGTCTTGATCTTGGCCAGAATGACGGCGTCGCCCAGCTTGGCCCCCGCCATCTTTATGACCATGTCGTTCGTCAGAAGCGTTGGGCCCGCCTCCCCAGGCTCAGATGGCGTGGGCTGAGGCGCCTGGGCGGCACTGCTGTTGTCAACAGCCAACACCTCGCCGATCGTGTCTTCCACCTCAGGGACGCTGGCCTTCTCTAGATATCCTTTAGCAAACTGGAAGATCACTTCGGATCTGAAGGAGGTTGGGGGGTTGGTTCCATTGCAAGCGTCGCAAGCAATGATGTCGAAGGAAATCTTTTCCTTTTTCAGATCCACGTCGATCTTAGAGGGGTACGCTTTTTCCCCCACCTTGAAAGGGCGTGAACTCTTCTTCACGGTCGCTGGGCAAAGGGCATCGGGAGAATCAACCTTCCCGTCCTGGTATCTTGAGGGGCAAACCGCCGTGCTCGCGTGCGGAACACCGAATATTCCGTCTTTCTGGATGACGAGCACGGTTCCTGGCTCTGCAACCGTGGTCTGCCCGGAGTTGTCAGCCAACTTCGCCAACTGGTATTGCGCCTCGAGCTGCTCTTTTAGGGAAGGGAGCGCGGCATTTTGCGCCATCGCCGTGGGCCCCGCAACAATCCCGACAACTACCAAAGCAACTAGTAGGATTGCGATTTCGCTTTTCTGCCTCATGGTGAAATCCTCCTCCGCAGTGAGCGGCCTTACTTTCTGCAACCATCGCGACTGCCCTTGGGGAGTTTCTAAGGTATTTAGAAGCTGGGAGCGCCGACAATCTTCAAGCGTGGCGCTCCCACGTAACGCAGCAGTGAAGTCTGCTCCTTCCTTCGCGGCCGGGTGCGACCGGAAAGGCCGGATCGATTATTGGCTGGGCGGCGCCTGCCCGGTCTGAACCTCTTGCTGGAATTCTCTCTCGGCCTGGTCGGCTTGCTTCAGTTGGTCGGCCAACTGAGCGTCTACGTTCCTATCGGGCGACGGCGGTGGAACTTCCCCGGCTGTGGTCTGAGTATCTGGGGCCTTCGGCAGACCGCCTGTGCCTGATTTCTCCGCGAGCGTCTTAAGCCCGGAATCAAGCTGTTCCCGGAAACTGTTATGCATCTCTTGCAAGTCATCGACGGCGAGCATGGGTTTAAGGCCGATGCTGCAATCGTTTTGCTTGCTGCTCATCACCCTTACTTGCACCTTGTTGTCAACCCCCGGCGTGTCATCGAGGCGGGTGATGACGTCCCCTGGCGTGAGCTGGCATTCCTGACCGTCCGCCGTGGCCACACCGAGATTACTGGACACGACGAAAAGACTCTGTGTGGGATCCAGCGCGGCCGGTGGGGCTTGGTTGCCGACAGGTGCCGCCTGAGGGTTGGGCTGAGGGGACTGGGCTGTAGCGTTTTCCTCCGCGAGCTGACGCTTCACTTCCGCTTCAATCATTTGTTTTACTTCAGGGCTGAGTTGAGTTGCGGCTGGGCTTTCGCCCTCGGGGGTTTTGGGTTGCTCGTCGGGCCCGTAGGCCGAGCGGTTGGTTTCGGCCTCTCGGTTGGCCTCGTAGGCCTGTTTCAGGTTCTCAGCGAGCAGGAAATCCGTAAGCCACAGCGTTGCGGAAGGGTAGTAGGGAGCCGGAGCGAAATAGCCTCCGTAGAACCATGGGGCAGGGCCCCAGCCCCAATTGTAATAAACAGGGGCTGCCCACGGATTGTACGCCCAACCGTAAAACACAGGGTGGTAGTAGTAGGCCGGCGCATATCGGTAATAATGCACGCCGTTGTAATAGTGATCGCGGTAGGCGCGCGCGTAGGGATGGCCGCCGACCCAGTAGGTTCGCTGAACGTAGGCCCGGCCATTGCGGTTCAGATAAGGTCGCTCCATGTAGCCACGGTGCGGCCCCACGGCGACCAGGCGCCGGCCGTTGCGTTCGGTCGCGATGGTTCGCTCACCGCGCAACCCATGATCAATCCGGATGCCGGGCGCGCGAACTGAGCCGAGCTGGCCATTGCGGTGGAAGGTTGCCGCCCTGCCGTCCCGTAGAGCGACTCTTTCCACGGTCCCGTTCGGACGCACTTGCATTCGCGAACCCCGATTGGTTTCAATAACGTGGTGGCCATTCGGAAGGGAGGTTAATCGCCCCTCTGGCAAGGGCCGACGGTTGATTCCGCCCATCCCTCCCCGGTTTTGGTTCAAATCATGAAGGCGCTGTTGCGACTCCTGGGGTGACAACACCCTTGGCGTGCCAGGGTGTAGCCCTGATTGTTGGCCTGGGTACTGTTGCCTCTGTTGGGCCGGGTACTGTTGCCTCTGTTGGGCCGGGTACTGTTGTCTCTGTTGGACCGGGTTCGGTTGTCTCTGCTGGCCTGGGTACTGTTGCCTCTGTTGGGCCGGGTACTGTTGTCTCTGTTGGACCGGGTTCGGTTGTCTCTGCTGGCCTGGGTACTGTTGCCTCTGTTGGGCCGGGTACTGTTGCCTCTGTTGGCTTGGGTTCGGTTGTGTCTGTTGTCTCTGTTGGACTGGCTGCTGTTGCCTCGGCGCCGGGGCTGGCCTCGATGCTGGGGCAGTTCTCACTTGCGGGGCGGGTCTGGGGGGCGGGGGCGGCGGATTGTTGTCCTTCTTCTTATCTCCCGCCCAACCGAGCACAGAAACCATAAGTAGGACTAAAAGTACCGTCAACATTCGCAGGATTTTGTTGTTTGACATATTTGAAGTCCTCGCGATCTCTCTTTCGTCTGAGTCATTTCTTTGCGACTTCACTATCGAAAACGGAGGGGAATTAGAAATTCCATAAAACTTTGCTGACCGTAGTGGGCTTTTCATTTCTGAGGCTCCGGTTGTCCGGTCTGGTCGGACGCCTTCTCATAAAGCGCAGTAGCCGTAGGCCGCATATCGAGAATCTGGCTGCGGTCAAAATGCACCCCCCCTCCGGCTCCCGGCGTCTGGGCGTTCATTACGCCGCTTCCATCCTTCAATGTGTAGCGGACTCCCTGAACAACTAGGTCCGTAACTGCGAGCGAAGTCTGGCCTTGGCTCCTCGTTCCTACCCCGATGACCTCCGCGCCACGGTCGAGAGGAACCGGCCCAGGTTGAGCGACCGGAAGCAGCAATATGCCGTGGAATTGAAAACTTCCGTCCGGCTTGCGACTGATCGAACTCAGCACAATCAAGAGGCGACCAGCGGGGTCAAGCCAAAGCCTAGGCGGATGACTGATAGCTGCCGCCGACGCTGCGTTTCGCGGAAGGGAGGGTGGCGCAGGGGGGCTTTTACCAGCAGGCGCTGTAAGGCCAGGCTGGGGGGATGCCATTGGCCTGCCCAATGCTGGAGCCGGCGGACGCGCCTCAGCCCTTAGAGTCGGATTCGGGGGTGATGGCGCCGTGGCCCGTGCAGTCTCAGTTGGGAGATTGTGGTCCGGGGGAGCAGAAGGTAAGGCTGCGTTCAAAGGCGGTGGCGGTGTAGCCTGTGTAATCTGGCTGGGCAGATTGTGGTTCGCGGGGGCGGGGGTTAAGGCTGGTGCGACCGGCGCTCCTGGTGCGCCCGCCTTAGGTCTATTGGGGCTTTCTGCCCTGGAAGGAAAGTTGCCCCCAGCCTTCGGCAAGCCCTCCTCCTGTGGCGTCATTTTTGGCTTCCCTGTGCTTTTCTCGGGCGGCTTTTCTGCAGGCGCGGCATTCGCAGGCGGCTTCGGAGGAACCGTTGCGCGGACTGCCACCTGCGCTTGAGGAAGCTGCGCTCGTCTGTATTCCAGCAGTAGGACGCCATCCACGGTCAGAACTAGCCCCACAGCCACACCCAACGCCCAGATGATCTTCCCGGAACTGAAGAAGTTCGAGATACTCTCCCAGCCAGAAACTCTCCGGGACGGCTTGCCCCCTTTTGGAGAGCGGAAGTGTGCGGCCTCTGAACGAAGGAAGCCCTCCAGCCAGTTATCAAGCCGAGTCCGCGTCTGCTTCCACACACCCTCTGGCTCGGGCGGACTTCCACTCTCGAAGTTGAGCAGGCGACTCCGAAGTTCGGCGCATGGCGCGCACTGCGATAAGTGTTCAATTACGGCGTCCCGCTCCGGCTCCCGAGCCTCTCCCTCGATTACCGCGCAGAGCGTCTCGGCCTCCGGGCAGGGACCAATTGCCTCGCCGGACTTTTGCCGCAGTTGAGGCGTGAGCCTTTCCAAGAAGTTGTCCTCGTTCCAATCGATCATCTCAGACGAGCGACCCCCTTCGTTTTCAGCCACAGCCTCCGCCGCCCGTTCTGCAGATGGGATTTCACAGCTTCAATCGAAAGACCCGTGCGAGCCGCGGTTTCCTCATAGGAGTAGCCCTGGATTTTCATTTCCAGGCAACGTCGTTGGTCGGGGGGAAGGAAAGTCATTTCTTTCCACACTTCCTCAACCATCAAGTGCAAATCGGGCGTTCTGTCCAGCGCCCCCACGGCGGACCCTTCGGGTAGGAGTGCACCGTCAAGTCCTGCTTCCGAACGGCGTTTCCGCCACTGGTCGATGCAAACATTCTTCGCGATTCGCATGAGCCAGGCCGAGAAGTTGCCACCCTGAAAGCTGTGGATCTTCTGGTATGTGCGGAGGAAGGTTTCTTGCGTTGCGTCCTCCGCGGCGGCGCTATCGGCAAAGAACCCTCGGCACGCCAAAAATACCCTTCCGCGATGCCTCGCGAAGAGTTCCGCAAAGCGGTCGCTGCTCCCGGTCTCCTGAAAACGGCGCACGATTTCTTCATCAGGAATCGCGGACACCACTTGTGCGCTACTTGCCATAACGTATGAAGTTCGAAAATTCCATAAGGCAGAGGCCACACACGTGACCCGCCACCCTAGGAGTCTGTCGGAGATAAGCCTTGTGAAGTTTGCCTTTTTCGCGTCCCTCTTCTTCCGAGGGTTCCCTCTTAAGCTTTTGGCCCTGGCAAGGCCAAACCGGAAGTGAGCCTCGTGGATGGGTCAGGTTCCTTCATGCGCTCTGGGGGCTCCATCCCGACTGGAAGAGTTTCAACAGATTGTGCGTGGTGCAGATCATCTTCCATTCCGCTTCGACTCGGGCCAGCCCTCGTAACAGGAATCGCCGGAATCCGCGGACCTCCTTGCGGACCAACCGCCCAGACTCCAGACCCCGTAAACCCACGCTCCGTAGAGTGCGGTCGTTCAATGGGGTGGATTGGGCCGCCGGGTCGTGCCGACCTGAACGAGCTGGCGACCATTCCAGCGAAACCTGGCGGTCACAGGACAGTCGGGGTTGTGGGGCGACCCGCATGTGTAGTATTCCACTAGGAGCAACCCATTTCGGATCCTTATCCCGTTAGGCGTAGTGGGCTGGGGAGGTTTGAGCCTTGTAAGCAACGCCGGCTTTCCCGTTTTTGTTGCGTAGACGAAAATCTCTTCGTACCCGAGCTCCCAGCCTGCTACACCGCACGCGGTGGGTAGCACGGCCTCCTCAAACCCGTCGCCTGTCAGGTCTCCGTAGATGATCTTGTTGTAGCTCAACACACCGAAATAGATTTGCGTACCATTCCCCCCCACAGACCCCGCCTCCCACTTTCCGTTCCGTACACGTATGGCCTTTGGGAACCCGGGGGTTCCGGGGTTTAGGTTGGCGTTAAGGTCCGCGCACGAGCAAGGGTACGTGAAGTTAAGGAAGTCAACGCGTCGGATCGAGCTGCTCCGGGCGGCATTCTGTGCCTGACCGGGAAGAGCCCCGCCCGGGATCAGCAGGTGCGGGACGACGACGAGCAGAAGCCCAAGTGGTGCATTCGAAAGAACCGACCTGCGCATACAAACCTCCCTGCTTGCTGATGCTCCCTCGTGTCCGTCGCGGTCCAGGTCGCCGTAAATAATCCGGGAAAGTGTGTACTCCTCATCCTCCGTCACGAGCTTCCCGTTACGGAGCCGCACCCCCGCCGCCTGTCCGGTTTCCGAAACGTAGAATTGCGGAAATCGACACGGCGGATTTCACTTCTGCTTCGCGCGGGAGCACCGCGTTGGCTCACCGCATCTGTCCGTGTCTGGGCTAATGCCGCTGCGGTCGAGGCCAAGCACGCAACAATCAGCGAAGCATGGCCCCACGTTCGTTGGGTGCTAGTTCTCGTGGTTGCTGCCTCCTTTGTTTGTAGCTCTGTGGTCTGCCCTCAACTCTTTGCCCACCGGCTTCGGCCCGCCAATCCCGGGGGCGTCTGCGGCGGACTTTCCTGAGGGGTTCCCCCAGGGCGTCGGCCGCGGCGCCAGCGCGCACGTAGCGCTGCCGCGCGAAGCCGACCAAGTTGGGACGTCGCAACTTCACGTCACCCGCTGAAACCGCCACGAATTATTCGTATCCTTGCCAAAGCCTCGGCGGGGAAACACTTACGATGACGGACTACCCCACTGTAGGAGGCCCAGGAACTTCACCAGGATACCGGACAAGATAAGCTGCCCGAAATCAATCCAAGGCAGCCAAGCGGACTGATCCGCAAGATAGAGCAAACGAAACAGCAGTTGCGCGAACACCAAGGCCACGACCAGGGCCCCGGCTGGATGCCAAGCGCGGGAAGCTGCCAAGTCCCCGTGGTAAAGGGCCAGGACGCTACGCGTTAAGCCGCACCCCCCACATGCCTTCCCCGTGTGTTCAAGGACCGTGCATCTCGGAAGCAGGAAGCCGGTGCCGCTGGGTCCCTCGCCCTCGAAAATGTTTGCGACGAGGGGCGTAACCGCTAAGATGAGGAAGAGAGACGCCAACGCACAATTTACGTGCCGGTATTCTTTTCGAACGTCAGGGACCAACACGACGCGAAACCCTTAGTCTAACGACCTTGCAGGTGTTGGCGTGCTTTTTCACCGGCCGATACGATGGTGAAGTACTGCCAGCCGGAAATAACAACACCGATCAAACTGATCGTCACGGCGACAATCGCGAAAGTGCGCTTCGCCTTTTGGCTGTACGCAACAGCTAAAGCGATGCCTGACACTAAGGCAGCAGGGATGCCAATGAAGAACGCGAGGCTCCCTAAACAGGGGATAAACGAACCTAACATCCCGATCAGACCGAACACGAACCCCACCACCGAAAGTGCTGTGACCGTGCCGGACTCCTTCAATTCTTCGGCCATGTGCAATCCCTCCTTTCGAGCCCACTGCAACATCAGTCCTGGATTGCTGCTCTTGATTGACGAGTCTTTTGTCCGCCTGCGATCTTTCCCTGGGCAATGCCACGGGGGAACGCGTCGAAGCGCGGTCGGCGCGTGACAACGAGGTGGTAATGCTTTACCGAATCGAGATACCCGTAGCGGAACGCCAGCTTCCTGGGCGGCTGGCTGGCCCAGAGACACCGGAACTCGTCGTTGTACTGCTGGCTGGCGTCGAGGAAGGACCCTTGAAAACCCCCGTAACTCTCTTGGACGAAGCCCGCCTTGCTCGCCACTTCCGGCGGGATGCCCGTACTGTCGGAGACCATGTAGTTCATGTGGGCGAGCAGGTATCCCCGGATGCGCGTGAAACCGGGGTTCCAAAGGCAATAGCTGGCCGCCTTGGTCATGGCGGTGACGTGACCCTTACCTTCAAGGTGAGCCATGAGCCTCCGATTGCGCTGAAGATGGAAGTCGTCCAAATTGGCCGCAATATGCCGGTGGGTGCGCAGCGTCGCGCCTGGTTCACGCGACCGGAAGGTAAGTTCGGAATTGGCGAAGCACTCGGGAAAATCAGGCGATGTCCAGCCCTTTTTCAGGGGTGAGGCCGCCTTGCCTTCGAGCTCCCGGATCTCGACCGCCGAGTAGTAGTGGAGCGAGCCGTCAGTTTCAAGCCCGAAATAGCGAAGCGAGACGGGCTCATACCCATGGACGGCCAGGGCCACTAGGAAAAAGCAAAGCTGTCCCGGGAGGCTGCCTTCCTGCGTGCCCTTTAGCAGCTCGCTGGCGCTGTCGTTCTGGTACAGCAGGCCGACCATCTGGTGCCGCATTGCTGCCAGACTACCCTCGAGCCCGCGGGAATCGAGATTGTGGATGCGACGCGGGTCACCGACGAGCTCGAGCGAGACCGTCGTAATCTCCCGCGCGCCGGGATAGGTACTCAAAGCAGACACGAGGTCGCCACCGCCGAAGGGGTAGACAACCTTGTCGGGAAGGCCCGCGGGAAGCAGCTTGGCGAAGAATGGCTCAGCGCGGCGCAAGTACAGTCTCCGATACGTTTCCATGGCGCGGCGCATCCACTCGCAATGCTTGTCAACAGCTTGGCCTTTGAGGCTGGACGGCAGGGGACTCCTTCCTTCGCAGGCCACAACGCGAGATAGCAGTTTCGCTTCGACGGCAAAGTCCTCCCCGAGGGCGGGTGCTGAGGCCTGCGGCTGCTGCTGCGTCTTCTTCTGGTCCGCCAACGCAAGAACAGGAACCATTAGTAAGACCAGAAATGAAAGCGATTTCCAGAAGACCCTTTGACTCCCCTTGTTCGGATTCATTGTCCTTCCTCGATACGCGTACTAGCTCTCGCTATCGATGATTCCGGCTAGACGAGTTCTAGCCGTGCGCACCCGGTGCTGCGTGGATGCGCTTTTTGCGCCTACGTGCCCGGTTCTGTTAACCAGATCTCACATGTGCTGGGCTCGCTATGCGGCCTTGGTCCCACACTGCTTGCAGAAGAAGTCGGTGGGGCTGGTTCGTGCGCCGCAATACGAACAGAACTTGTCGCCGAGGTCCGTAGGGGCGGACGGCGTCCGCCCTAGCCGAGCGCCGCTCGGCCCTACGGGCGGGGGGATGCGCTTGCCTTGCATGAGAAGGAAGGCATTCAACACCACTGCCGCCAGGAAGAGCACCAGGACTACCCAATATCCAGCGGCGTACTGGACTTGAATGGCGCCGCCACCTTGTTTAAGTGCATCGCCCTCGAGTTTCGATTTCAGCGCGAGCAGGAAAATCGCGGCGAGCCCGCCTGCCACGGCGGGGGCGATAGCGCTATTCTTGCCCTTCAGGAAGCTCAGCCCCAGTCCGGCAATGGCGCAGAGGAGAGCCAAAACCGCCAGCGGCTCCGCTCCTACTTTCTGCGCCGTGGGTGGCCCAAACATTTGGGGTTGCTGAATCGTGGTTCCAGTTACCAACTGGATCCCGGAAAAGCTCGCCACCTTCATCCCTTGACAGGAGAACGTGACAAAAGGAAGGAAGAAGCAAATCAGGGCGAGAACAAAGACTGCTGGCGAGATTTTTCTGGTTGCGCTTTCCATGGTGCTCCCCTTCCTAGACACGACACTGTGCCCGGGCTTGTCCTGAACACGCCACCCGACTGACGCCATGGTCACTCCACCCGGGCGCTCGGCACTTGTTGTGCAGGGTATGCTCCGGGTGTATAGTTACTGTCAACTAGCGATAATTGGTTATTATTGGTTCTTATTGGCAAGCCACCCTGCCAAGCGGTGCCGGGGGTGAACATGCCCAGCACGCACCACACTCGACTCGATTCCTGGAAACAGATTGCGGACTACCTTGGCCGCGACGTGACTACGGTCATCCGCTGGGAGAAGGAGAAGGCCCTGCCTGTGCATCGCGTCCCCGGCGGCAAGCGCCACGCTGTTTTTGCCTACCCGGAAGAGATCGACGCGTGGATGTTAAGTGCGGGGGTTCGGGATTCGGGGTCAGGGATTCGGGGTCAGGGATTCGGGAGGCAGGCCAAGGGAGCCGGGGCTCGGGACTGGGGACTGGGGCGGAAGAGCGAGGGACTGGGGACTCGGGGCTCAGGGTACGGGCGCAAGGCGGAGACGCGAATGCCGAATCCCGGGACCCGAACCCCGAAACCCGAAGGACCCTTCGACAAGCTCAGGGCGGTGAGCGAAGTCGAACCGCGGGTCTGCGCTACGCGGTGGGATTGATTGTGGTGGCCGCGATTGCGGGGTTGACTTATTTCCTGGCGCGTCCGACGCCTGTGCCGCGGGTTCTTGGCTACACTCAGATTACGAATGACGGGCGGGCGAAGCGCGGAAAC
>Ga0315279_10002806_pt1 | contig 25393 bp, 20 predicted proteins | sample YL17G06_20_MG_FD_203694 | JGI IMG/M metagenome (GOLD analysis project Ga0315279, IMG submission 203694) | Sediment microbial communities from Yellowstone Lake, YNP, Wyoming, USA - YL17G06_20 | ecosystem: Environmental > Aquatic > Freshwater > Lake > Sediment | place: USA: Wyoming | collected...
CCGCAGACGAGCCGCACACGCTTAAAAATTGGCAAGAAGTGAGCGGCCAAGCGAACGCCAAGTGAGGCTTTGCCCCAGCAAAGCCGAACGGTGCACGGGAGATACGGGAGCGCCGGCCCAGGCGCGGTGCCTTAAATCATCATCGATGCTTTAAAATATATTCTGATTTCGTCGCATAGCCCCCGCCAGTTAAATTTGGTAGTAAAACATATATCGGAAGCGGTGAGGCACTTGCCTCGCCGTTTTTGTTTAGGCGATAAAATATAGATAATCTATCTAAACTGAGGTATAATATTGAAGCAAAAATTTTATTGCCAAAAGGAGGAAGAGTTGGTTACGTTGGATGAATTTAAAAAACTGGAACTCAGAATAGCTGAAATCAAAGAGGTAGCTGATCATCCTAATGCGGATAGGCTTTATGTAATTACCATTGATTTGGGTGATAAGAAGAAACAGATCGTTGCCGGCATAAAAAACTCATATCCGAAAGAAGCCTTATTGGGGAAGCAGGTAGTGGTAGTGGATAATTTGGAACCCGTGGTTCTACGTGGAGTTGAAAGTCAAGCCATGCTTTTAGCTGTTCAGGATGAACAGGGTATTTTTATTATTTCGCCAGAGCGAAAAGTAAAATTAGGCAGTATTGTCAAATGATCCGGCAACTTATTCCCGAAGAGTTCTGTTTAAAATGCCCTGGCTGTTGCAGGTTTAGCCAAACGGATAGCATCTGGTCGCCAAATCTCCTGGATGAGGATATCCAGGAATTATTAAAAAACCGTATACCTCCCTTCTTTATCATAGAGAACAAAAAAATACGCCTGAATTATAACCAGAAACAGGATAATTTTGTTTGCTTTCTGCTTGATTTAACGGATAACAAATGTAAGGTCTATGCCTTCAGGCCTTTTGAATGCCGACTTTATCCATTTTTGCTTAATCGTCGCAATAATAGGGTGTTCTTGGCCGTCGATTTAAAATGCCCTTTTGCTAAAGAAAAACATAAAAGTGAGATTTTCAAAGAATATACCCAATATTTAACCGTTTTTTTAACTAGCCCAAGCCTTATTAAGACCTTAAAAAATAACCCCCGGATTATCCAGAATTACGACCAAGTCGTCGACCTCGTAGAATTACCTATTTAATTAATGGGACTAAAATCCTTAACCATCCAAGACCAGAAAATATTTCTCCAATTCTTGGGTCTGTTTGAACATGAGCTATCGGTTTATACTTTTGAAAATATCTATATCTGGAAAGCGCTTTTTGATATCCAGTGGATAATACTTGAGGATTGCCTTTGTGTTTTTTTTAAGGATAAAATGGGATGTTTTTTATATCTTCCGCCTTTGGGTAAACGTATAAAGCCCTCGGTTATCGAAGGAGTTTTTACAATTATGGATGGTCTAAATCCCAATAAAGAGATATCGCGCATAGAAAACGTCGAGGAAAAAGACCTTTCTTTTTATCGGGATTTAGGTTATAAGCTTGGAGATAAACCTGGGGAATACCTCTGCTCCAGACAAGACTTAGCCCAATTAAAAGGCGATAAATTTAAGTCCAAACGAGCTGGTTGTAATTATTTTCGCAAACATTATGATTATGAATATCTGGAATTTTCTTTGAAATACCGCGATGATTGCCTAAGGCTTTACAATCTCTGGATGCGGCAACGCCAGGATAAAACGCAGGAGCACCTGTATCAAGGTATGCTTAAGGATTCTTTAAGTTGCCTTAAAATTTTACTGGATAACTGCAGCGATTTAAATCTTATAGGTAGAATTGTAAGAGTGGATAAAGAAGTCGCGGCTTTTAGCTTCGGATTTAAGTTAAATCACGAGATTTTTTGCATATTATATGAGATTACGGATTTATCAATTAAGGGTTTAGCCCAGTTCCTGTTTTGCGAATTTTGCTCTGAATTAAAAGAGTATTCTTATATAAATATCATGGACGATTCAGGACTTACTAATTTAAAAAAAGTAAAACTTTCATATAGGCCGTTTAGACTCATTCCTGCCTATATCGCAAAGAGAAAAAATGCATAAACATATCGATGATGTTGATTTTACCATATTTGACACCGAGACTACTGGCCTTGAGCCGCAATCAGGCGACAGGATTGTCGAGATTGCCGCAGTCAGATTAAGGGGTGAGGAGAAAATAGCGGAATTCTCAAGCTTAGTTAACCCGCACCGCCAGATTTCCGAAGCTGCCTTTAAGGTGAACCGGATTACGCCTCTCATGCTTGAGAGCGCTCCCGATATAGAAACGGTTATGCCCAAATTCCTATCCTTTATTCAAGACAGTTGTCTTTGCTCCTACAATGCCAGCTTTGATTTAGAATTCTTGAATAACGAGTTAAAATTAATGGGTAGAAAAAACCTGGAAAAAGTTGCGGTGGTGGATTTACTTACCATGGCTAGAAGACTTATGCCGGGCTTGGAGCGCTACTCGTTAGGTTTTGTCAGTGAAAGACTGGGAATAAAGTTTATGCAGGAGCACCGGGCCTTATCCGACGTCCAACTTACTTTAAAATTATTTGCCAAACTAAAAGATATATTGAAGGCAAAGGGCATTGTGGATTTTATGAATTTTACCAGCCTCTTTGGTATTAATGCCCATTCTCTGGATGATATTCTAAAGCAGAAGATTTCCCAGATACAACAGGCAATAACCTTGGGCGTAAGATTGAAGATAAAGTACCTCTCCAATGCAAATGCTGAAGTTACGGAGCGCCAGGTTCTACCCAAGGAGATCCGCCAGGATAAAGGCCGCTCTTACTTAATCGGATACTGTTTATTAAGAAATGACGAACGCGCATTTAGGATTGACAGTATCTTACACCTTGAAATAGTATAAATGAGAATCAAACGCATCGGATTACCTTTTAAAATTAAAAAGCCGATTTTGGCTTTAGGGAGCCAGGGGAAGAATACGGTCTGTTTTGCTTATCATAATTTTGCCTACATTAGCCCTGTGCATGAAAATTTAAGTAACCCCGATGATTTTTTAAGATTTAAAAAAATAGTAAAATTCTTTACTAAAAAAAATCCCAAAGTCATTGCTTATGATTTACACCCTGAATACCAATCCAGCCGATACGCACTATCCCTTCCGGCTACCTTTAACCGCGTAGCTGTCCAGCACCACCATGCGCACATTGCCTCGGTTATGGCGGATAATCAGCTCCAGAATAAAAAAGTAATCGGGGTGGTTTTTGATGGGACCGGTTTAGGAAGCGATAATCGCATCTGGGGTGCGGAGTTTTTGTTATGCAATTATAAAAATTTCCAGAGAAGAGCACATTTAAGAGAGATTCCGCTCTTAGGAGGCGAAAGGGCAATCTTAGAGCCGTGGAGATTAAGTGCAGCCTGGCTGTATCAGATATATAGAGATGCTTTTTTAAATTTCAAAATTGATGCCATAAAAATAATCGATAAAAATAAATGGAAGGTTTTAAAAAAAATGTATCTATCTGGATTTAATTCACCCTTCGCAAGCAGCATGGGCAGGTTATTCGATGCCGTAGCTTACCTGGTTTTAAAAAAAGAAAAAATCGATTTTGAAGCGCAATTGGCTATTGAGTTAGAAAAGTGCGCTTGTGTCTATAGATCCAATGAGTCTTTAGGCTATAACTTTCGCATATCGAAAAACAAGGATGCCTACATTATCGATCCCCTCCCTATATTTGAAGAGATAATCGGAGATTTGAAAGCCAAAGCGCCAAAAGAAAAAATTGCTTATCGCTTTCATTTGACAGTTGCCCAGATGACTAGAAGAATGTGTTTGATTTTGCGCAGAGAGCATAATCTAAAAGAGGCAGTTTTATCAGGAGGCGTTTTCCAAAATAATCTTTTACTTACTCTAGTTTTAGATTTATTATATAAGGATGGATTTTCGGTAAGTAAGCATCAAAAATTATCCTGTAATGATTCCGGGATTTCTTTAGGGCAAGCCGTGATAGCCAATTTCAAATGAAGCCCAAACTTACGGACTCCGAAGATACGTCAGGGGAACGTAAGTTTGCTGGCTGAATTTGTCCTTGACATTTTACATCGAGTAATCGCTTAAAAATGTCAAGGATCAATTCGCACAAGGAAAGCACCAATTATACGGAGGACGACTTACGTCGTTCCACTCCGTAAGTCGCCTGCTTATTGAATATGTGTCTGGGTATTCCCATGAAAATCAAAAAAATCAACGCTAATTTCGCCGAGGTTGAAACCGGCGGCTTAAGGCGCACCATCAATATTGAAATGCTACCTAAGGTTAAGGTGGGTGACTATGTAATTGTGCATGCTGGATTCGCCATTGAAAAAATCGATCCCCAAAAAGCCAAAGAGACCTTGCGCTTAATCAATGAGATACATTGATGAATTCCGTAAAATTAGTCTGATTCATAACGCCAGCGACGCCATAAGGAAGATAGCGCCTGGAGATCAGATAAGCATCATGGAAGTCTGCGGTACGCATACGCAGAATTTCTTCAGGTTCGGTTTGGATAAACTCTTACCCAGAAATTTAAAGTTCATTGCCGGGCCAGGGTGTCCGGTGTGTGTATCCAGCCAGGAATATATTGATAAGGCCATTGCCTATACCCAGGATGAAAATAACATTGTTCTTACTTTCGGAGATATGCTGCGGGTTCCCGGAACGCATTCTACCTTAGAAAAAGAAAGGGCGAAAAAGGGAAATGTTTTGGTAGTGTATTCAGCGCTGGATGCCCTTACCTTTGCCAGAAAAAACCCGCATCATAAAATCATCTTTTTGGCGGTTGGCTTTGAAACCACAGCCTCTACCATTGGCTTAAGCGTTATGCAAGCCAAAAAAGAAAAACTCCGAAATCTCTTCTTTTTCCCGTCGCTAAAAACTATCCCCTCGGCCATGAATTATCTGGTGCAGGATAAAAGACTCCGTCTTTCTGGCTTTTTATGCCCGGGGCATGTCTCAACTATAATCGGAACTCAGGCCTACGAATTCATACCCAGAAAATATGGGCTCAGTTGTTGTGTGGCGGGTTTTGAGCCCCTGGATATTCTGGAGGGGATATATTTTATTATCCGCCAGATTGTCAAGAAAAAACCCTGTGTAGACAACCAGTATAAACGCGTTGTCAAAAGATACGGCAATTTAAAAGCACAGATGGTAATCTCAGCGGTCTTTAAGAAAAGCGATATTTTGTGGCGCGGCTTAGGTAAAATTCCGGGAAGCGGACTTAAACTAAAAAATCGATTTTTAGAATTCGATGCGGAAAAAGCCATCCCGCTTAAGATGAAGCCGCAAGCAGCAAACCCGAAACAGAAATTATGTTGCTGCGGCCAGGTTATTAAAGGCCTGATAAATCCGGATGAATGCTCCTTATTTGGCAAAATTTGCTCTCCGGAAAATCCCTATGGGCCGTGCATGGTTTCCATCGAAGGCGCCTGTAATGCCTATTACAAATATCACTAAATATGGATAGAAAAATACGAAAACTTGTTCTGGGTGCGTTTTTGTCAGTTTATTTTTTGCTATTTTTAGGCGGATGCATCCAGAAAGATAAGCAAAATGAACTTAAATATTATGTTAAACAATCCCAGGTTTATTATCAGAGGGCAGTTAATTTATACCGGGATTCGATTTCCCAAGCAAAAGACGCAAGCGGATTGCGCCTGGGATTGGCTAAATTATACTATGACCACGGGAAGTTTAAAGAGGCCGCAGATGTGCTTGGAGGCTTGACCGCAATGCAGGCCAAGAAACTTTTAGCACTTTCTTATTATCGCTTAGGCAATTTTACTGATGCCCTGGAGGTATTTAGTAAAAATGAATTTGCGGATGAAGAATCCCTTTATTATTATGGCTTGGCTTGCGAAAAATTGAATTTATTTGACCGGGCCAGGGATACCTATAAAAAAATATCTTCCGGCGAATTTGCTAGCCTTTCCTTAGGGCGGCTTAACGCTATTGAAAAGCAAACCAGACCCCGCAGGATCAACGACCTTGACCCTAAGATAAGCCAGATCATTGCAAACGCCCCTAGCCTTAAACAATACCCCCAGGCAGGTGCGCTTATTTTGCTTGCCGATGAAAAATATTTGATTACCCCAGAAAATACGCAGGTATCCGAAATGCGTTATGTCATCAAAATTCTCAATGAAAGGGGCAAAGAGAATTTCTCCGAAAGCCACATCGATTATGACTCCACTTATGAAAAAGTAGAACTTGAGTATGCCCGCACTATCAAACCCGATGGCACAGTGGTGGATGTGGGCGCTCGGCATATACGCGATGTTTCAAAATATCTGAATTTTCCGCTTTATAGCAATGTTCGGGTTTATATTATCTCTTTCCCGGAAATCGCTGAGGGAGCGGTTATAGAATATAAACTTAAAATATACCGCAACGAACTCATTAATAAAAAAGATTTTATCTTAAATTATCCGGTGCAGTCTACCGAGCCGATTATCGCGGCAAAATTTGTCCTGGATGTACCGCAGGATAAAAGACTGGGTATCAGAATATTAAACGAGAGATACGATAACTTTGCAGCGGCTCTAAAACCGACCCGAGAAGATAGAGATGGTCGCTTAATATACAGTTGGTATTTTAAAGATATACCTCAGATAATCCCCGAGTCAAATATGCCACCCCAGGTAGAGCTTAACCCCACAATTCTTATATCTAGCTTCTCTTCCTGGAAACAGATTTATGATTGGTGGTGGACATTAACCAGGGATAAGATAAGGGCGTCGCCTGTGATAAAGCAAAAAGTTAAACAGTTAATCGCCAATCAGCCTTCGCCTGAAGCCAAGGTCAGGGCAATTTACAATTTTTGCGCTAAAGAAATCCGCTATGTGGCAGTAGAATATGGGCAGGCGGGCTTCGAGCCGCATCAGGCAGAGGAGGTGTTTAAGAATAAATACGGGGATTGCAAAGACCAGGCCATACTCCTAGTTACCATGTTAAAAGAAGCCGGATTTTCCAGCTGGCCAGTGCTTATTTCTACCAAAGATTACTACGATTTAAATTTAGATTTTCCCGCAGTGCTTTTTAATCACTGTATTGCGGCAGTGTCTTTAAATGGCAAGATTGTATTTATTGACCCCACAGCAGAAACCTGTTCTTTTAACGACCTGCCTCCAGGAGACCAGAAGCGCAAGGTGCTTGTCTTTAAAGAAAATGGCTACAGTATCGAAAATACCCCCTTATATCCGGCCGGACATAATTTGCTAAAACAGACCTTACATATAAAAATTAATAAGGATGAGCAAATAGAGGCCCAAAAAAATATTTTTACTAACGGCATGTATGAGCAGATTGAACGCTTTTGGCTCATCTATACTCCGCCGGAGTTGATCGAAGAGAAATTAAAAGAAAAAATTCAGGAGATTTCTATCGGTGCCCAGTTAAAGAGCTATAAAATCGAAAATCTGGATAATCTGAATAAACCGGTAGTATTAAACTACAGGTTCTGGGGCCCTGAATATTTTACTCCTGCCGGAAGATTGCGCATCCTGCCGCAACTATCCGAACTGGACGCTTCAATAGTAGCTAAAGATAAACGTAGATACGCGCTTGATTTTGGGCTCCTGGACAGTAAAGAGACTACAGCAGAGATTGAAATCCCCGCTGATTTTGATATAAAATATATACCTGAAAATGTAACTGCGGATAATCCTTGGTTAAGTTTCAAGGCAGAATACATTCGCAAAAACCGCACCCTCAAATTTCATCAGAAATTGGAACTAAAGAGAGACGCCATTAGCCAAGAAGAATACCCTGGATTTAAGACGACATTTGAGAATTTGGCCAAAAAACTCAAACAGAGGATAGTCCTGGAAAGGATAAGATAAATGTTAGGCAAAAAAGAACCCCTGCCTCAGGAACGCCGAAAATATGTGCGTTTGGACTCGGTATTTCCCGTGCAGTTCCAACTCCTTGGCCTCGATGGCAAATCTTTATTATCAGACTGGGTCCAGGGATTTACCAGCGATATCAGTAAAGGCGGTATTTGTCTTGAGGTAAATAATTTAAAACCGGATTTAGTGCCACTGGTTAAAAATCATCAGGTAAAATTGTCTTTAGCGATAGAGATACCCATAGCCAGGCATCCGGTAAAGGCGCAGGCAAAGATAGCTTGGGTAAAAGATATCCCGGACCAACCCAACCGCTATCTTATTGGCTTAAGTTATGAAAATATCGATGCGGCGCAAAGTTCCAGAATCCTGCGCTACGCCTTAACCAAAAAATTCTTTGCACCGGTGGCATTAACCCTGATTATCGTATTCGGTATAGGCTTGGGACTGAATACCTACTTTAATTTAAAATTAATTCAAGGGAATAAGGCCCTGGTTGAGCAACTGGTGAGCATATTACAGGATGCTAAAATCGCCAGAAAAAAGATAAACCAGATAACCCAGGATAAAGATAGCCTGCAAATAGAAATCCAGTCTTTGGAGCAGCGTATACTGAGCCTGGATAAAGAAAAAGAAAAAAGAAAAGAGGAGACTGATAAAATAGTACAGCTTAATACCTTTATCCAGAAATTAAGCCAGGAAAAATCTGCGTTAGAGGAGAGGTTAGTTAACTTACAGCGCAAGGAAGAAGCGTTTACCGTTGAAATGCTGAATTTAGAAAAAAAGAAAGTCACTTTAGAGAAGGCGAATTTCGATAAGATGTACCAGTGGCTTAAAATCCATCAAAACCCGCGTACGGGTTTGGTGATGAGTTTTGAAGGGGACAGCAACCTTTCCAATTGGGCTTTTATCTACGACCAGTCTTTAGTCACCCAGCTTTATACAAGCCTATCTGATTTTGAGCGGGCCAAAAAAATCCTTAACTTCTTTGAAAAAAAGGCCAAGCGTTTAAACGGAAGATTTTTAAATGCCTACTATGCTAATGACGGCTCACCCGCAGAATTCCTGGTGCATAGCGGCCCGAATATCTGGCTGGGTATAGCCATAATCCAATATACCCACAAGACCAAAGACCCTACTTATTTAAATTTAGCCGAGGAGATCGCCCGGTCCATCATAAACCTACAGAACGAAGACCAAGATGGAGGCATACGCGGCGGGGCTGGGTTAACTTGGTACTCTACCGAGCATAACCTTGATGCCTATGCTTTTTTCAATATGCTCTACCAGCTAACCCATAAAGGCGAATACGCCGGGGCTAGAGACAAGGTCTTGAATTGGCTGGTTATGCACACTTACGATAAGATGGATATTCCCATAAAACGTGGCAAGGGAGATTCCACCATTGCTACTGATACTTATGCTTGGGCAATTGCCGCAATTGGTCCGGAAAAATTAGAAGAATTAGGCATGAATCCCGAGCGCATCATTGAATTTGCCGAGAAAAATTGCGCAACCGAAGTTTCTTATCAACGTCCGGATGGTCAAACCGTAAAAATTAAAGGTTTTGATTTTGCTGCGCAAACCCACATTGCCAGGGGCGGGGTTGTTTCTTCGGAATGGACAGCCCAGATGATTATGTCTTTTCGGATAATGGCTGATTTTTATCATCAGAAAAAAATGCCTGCCAAGGCCCAAGCCTACCAAGCCAAGGCCGAAGAGTATCTTGCCAATTTGGGCAATATGATTATTTCCAGCCCCTCCCCTTCAGGCCAAGGCGAAAGCTGCATTCCTTATGCCACGCAGGATTTTGTTGATACCGGCCATGGTTGGATGACGCCCAAAGGTAATTCCACCGGCTCAGTAGCAGGTACTGTATATACGCTTTTTGCCTATTACAATTACAATCCCCTGCAACTTAAAGAATGAATCGCAGACTTTACACAATCTATAAAAAATTATACTGCTATTTCGGCCCGCAAAATTGGTGGCCGGCAGATAGCCCTTTTGAAGTTATGCTGGGTGCCATCCTTACTCAGAATACAAACTGGCACAATGTCGAGCGAGCAATCCACAATCTTAAAAAAGAAAAACTCCTCTCGGTATCGAAACTGGCTAAGGTTTCTCAAGGTAAATTGGCTTGCCTCATTAAACCAACAGGCTATTATAATATTAAAGCCAAACGCCTGAATTCATTCTTAAAATTTTTCCTGAAAAATTATCAGGGTAGTATTAAGAAGATATCTTCGGAGCATACGCCACAATTACGTCGCAAACTCCTATCTGTAAACGGTATTGGCCAGGAAACCGCGGATTCCATCTTGTTATATGCTTTGAATAAACCCGTATTTGTCATTGACGCCTATACCAAAAGGATATTTTACCGGCACCATTTTATTGACGGCAACGCCGAATACGAAAATATTCAGGCATTGTTCATGCAGCATCTTAAAAAGAATAACAAACTATTTAATGAATACCATGCCCTGTTAGTAAGACTAGGGAAAGAATTTTGCCTCAAAAATAACCCCAGATGCAGTATATGCCCCTTAAAATAAAAATTTTACTGCTCGGTCTTGGTTTTTCTTGGCTATTCTTTAAACCACTTTATGCCGCAGCGCCTCCTCGATACGAAATAGATGCCAGGATAGATACCGCCTTGCATAAAATAGAAGCTAAAGCGAAAGTAATCTTTACCAATAATTCTGAACAGGAATTAACGGCAATTTATTTTCACATTTATCCTCACCGCAAATATACACGCCAAGAGATAAGATTTATTTACCGTTATGCCGGATACTTTAAGGTGAATCCCTTTCCGGAAGGTTTCCAGAGTGGAGATTTAAAAATATTAAGGATATCGTCGGGGAGCCAACCCCTTACCTACAGTATCGAAGGTGCAGACCAGACTATCCTAAAAATACAACTTGATGCTTCGCTTAAACAGGGTGAGTCTAAAGAGATTAGTATCAAATTTACGGTTAATATCCCGCATGCCTTTGGCAGGTTCGGCTGGCATAAGGATGTAATTACCCTGGTGCGCTGGTATCCCATATTAAGCGTTTTTGATAAAGAAGGCTGGCATAATTATCCTTTTTATTTATATCATTTGCCGCATTTTAGCGAAGCTTCCTATTACAGAGTTAAGCTTACTCTACCTTGCGAACAAAAAGTCGCCCCAACTGGATCCCTGAAAGAAGAGAAGATAAACAGCGACGGAACTAAAACCTTGGATATCGAAACTGAATTTCCAGTAAGGGATTTTAGTTTGGGATTATCGAATAACTTTGAAGTATATTCGCTGACTGAAGGCAAAATCAGGATAAACTCTTACTATTTAAAAGGCGACGAAGAAAAAGCAAAAGTTTGCGCCAACTTTGCTTCGGATCTCGTGAAATTCTATAGCCAGCGTTTTGGGGAATATCCTTACCGGGATTTTAATATTGTGCCCAGCTATTTGGCTTACGGCGGTCTGCAAAGTTCGGGACAGGTGTTCATCGATACCCGCGTATACAAATTACCCGGATTTTTACACCGTTATTTTGACTTTCTTATTGCACATGAGACCGGGCATCAGTGGTTTTATAATATCGTTGGTTCGGATGAATATCGCCAGATGTTTTTAGACGAGGGCATAAATTCATACTGGCTTTTACAATATTTGGAGAATAAATACGGCAAGGATGCCTTAGTTATGGATCTGCCGAAATCTCTAAAATGGCTTATCCCTAATTTTTCTTTCCGCCAGTCCACAACCAGCCGCTATCTATACCTGGCTAAAAACGGCCTGGATAGGCCGGTTATAAGCAAGTTATCCAGTTTCCAGGAACCTTCGTCAATCTTTGCCCTGACCTACGGTAAAGGCGCGGCAGTATTATCCATGCTTGAAAAACAGGTAGGCAGCGAAACCTTGGCTAGAATAATGCAAGTTTATACTACCAGGTTCAGATTTAAAAACGTTAGTTTAACTGAATTTATCAATATCTGTAATCAGGAATCAGCTCAGGATCTGAGCTGGTTTTTTCAGGAGTGGCTGGAGACCAAAGATACTTGCGATTACGCCATAAAATCAGCAGGCCCCAAAAATATAACCTTAGAAAACCGCGGCTCAATCCAGATGCCGGTTAAGACCAAGATAATTTACCAGGATGGCAAAGAAACAATCGATCAATGGGACGGTAAAGGTAAATTAAGGGTAATTCCGATTGCCGAAAAACCAAAACGCGTTGAAGTGGATCCGGATAATGCGATTATCTTAGACCTAGACCGCACCAATAATTACTGGCCAAAAAATGTATATGTAAAGCCAGTCCCTCTATATTTCTTTGCCTACGAGATACCGCTATTATTACCGCGTGACTCCTATAATCTAGTTTTAGGACCCAGCGTGGGTGGTTCTTCTTTAGGGGTTGCCTCATCATTACAGAAGCCCTACGATAATATACTGCGTATTTCTACGGATTATGATTTTAATGGCAAGAACTTTGAATCCAAATTAGGATATGAATTTGACCACATTTTTAATCAACAGACAGCATTGGGATTTGAGATATTCGACCGCGAGAGCAACAAAGAAGGTCAGGATTTATCCGGCGGTAAGATTTATCTGCGCCGGGAATTATGGCCAGCCAGTTACGGACTCCTCGATCTTAATGACCATATTAGCCTTTATCTTATCCGGGACCAGAGACTGGAGTCTACCGCTACCTTATCCGGGAAAGAGGAAATCAACAATCTCTATTACCGCAGGAAGGATGAAGCGATTTTGGGTGTAACCGGCTCTTTAGGTCGCTGGGGCCCTTATTCTGACCCTGACTATGGCTGGAAATTTCTACCTACCTTGGAATCTGCCGGGCATTTCTTAGGCGGAAATGAATCTTTTTGGCGCACCACATTAGAACTGGATAACTATTATTTAGTTTTACCCAAATACCAGCATAAATTAGCCAGCCGGATAAAAGCTGGCTGGGGCGAGCATTCGGATGAGAAACTTTTTCAGCTAGGAGGTCCGGATGGTCTGCGTGGCTACAGCCGAAAGACCATCGAAGGCAGCCATATGATTTTGGGGAGCCTTGAATATCGCCTTCCTTTAAAATCCGATATCAAGTTTTATTTCCTGGATAACATATTTTGTTTGGATAAAATTCAGTCGATAATATTTTTTGATGTAGGCAGGACCTGGTATGCTGATTTTGACTCCAGCCACTTTAAAAAAGATGCAGGCTTAGGGTTTAGGTTCCATTTTGATATAATCGGGTTTCTGGAAAAAATGGTTTTACGCCTAGATTTTGCCCGGGCACTTGGTGAGCCCAAGGAAGAAACTCATTTCTGGGTAGGTTTAAGCCACGCCTTTTAAGTTATTTTCTTCTCTAATTTTACTTTAATTATGGCGGTGCTTATGGTATAGTAGGAGTGCCTCTTTTTTGGCCTTTAATGCTTTTATCCCCCCCGGTTTAATTAAATATGATAAACAAAAACCGACTGGTAAAACTTACCCAGAGACTTATTCAAATCAATTCCCAGAACCCTGGCAGCGATGAGTTTCAGATTGCCAGGTTCCTTAAGGATTATTTTGCTAAAGCTGGATTAAGGGCAAAAATCTACGAATTCAAAAAGAGGCGCACAAATTTAGTTGCCACCTTAAAAACAAATAAGCAAAAACATTCCCTTCTTATTAGCCCGCATTTAGATACTGTGCCAGCAGGCACCAACTGGAGTATCCCGCCTTTTTCAGGCAGGATATATAAAGACAGGATATACGGCCTGGGCGCTACGGATTGTAAAGGGAATTTAGCCTGTGCTATTGAGGCGCTTAACAGTCTAATCGAAGACAGGGTTGTTTTGGGCTATAATTTAATCTTAGCCGCCACTGCAGATGAAGAATCAGGTTCGTCTTTAGGGTTAATACCTTTTTTAGAAAAAGGAATATTAAAGCCGGATGCTGCTCTTATTTTAGATGCTGATGAATTTAATATCATTATTACCCAAAAAGGACTCCTACATCTTAAGGTGAAAATTCAAGGCAAAAGAGCGCATGGGGCTTATCCTTGGCTGGGCATAAACGCGATTGATATTGCTATACATATACTCAAAGACCTCAAGGTTCATAAAATCAGCCGCCTTAAAAATAGATACCTAAAGCCTGCCACCATGAACATCGGTACCATAAGGGGCGGAGACAGAGTCAATGTGGTAGCAGACTGGTGTGAGTTCGAGTTGGATTTCCGTTTTTTACCCGGTGATTCCGCAGCGGAAATTTTAAAATACTTAAAGAGCGTTATCCGTAAATATACCGACAAGTTTAAAATCGAAATCGAAGGTATCCAGAAACCTTACTGCATAGAGAGGAATCACGCACTGGTAAACTACCTGATCAAGGCGATGCAGGGACTTAAGGTAAGACCTCAGATTAAAGGCTCGGAAGGCGCAACGGTAATCACCTTTTTTCAAAATAAAAATATACCTGCGATTGCCACTGGCTTTGGTAAAGAGGGATGCGCGCATTCAGTTGACGAATATATCGAAATCGAGAGTCTGTATAAAGGGGCGTTAGTTTTAGAGAGGTTCTTAAAACTCTATCATTTTTAATAGGAGAAAAAGACCATGGAAAGAATAAAGATGAGTAAAAAACCCAGGCTTAAAAATCCGTATCTTGTTTGCGCCTGGCCAGGCATGGGTGAAGTAGCTTTTAAGGCCGCACAATATTTGATTGACAAACTCCATGCTGAAGAGTTTGCCCAGATACTGCCGCAGGATTTTTTCTATTTTACAACCAGTATCATCCAGAATGGTATATTAAACACACCGGAACTTCCTTATAGCAAATTCTATTACTGGAAGAATCCCGCCACAAAACGTGGTGCCCGCCTGCCGCCTGCCTGTCTGGCAGGCAGGGACGGGCAGGGGTCCGCCAAGGATTTTGGCGGAAAGGCCGAAGGAAATGACCTTATCATATTCATCAGTAACGCTCAGCCGGACCTAACCAAGGCCCAAGATTACTGTAAGTGCATTATCCATATTGCCAAAAGTTTTAACGTAAAGATGATTGTAAGTTTTGCCTCCATGCCGCAACCCATAGACCACAGTCAGAATTCCAATGTATGGTTTTGTGCGACATCACAGGAGTTAAACAGCGATTTAAAAAAATACAATTTTAATCTTTTGACCGAAGGACAAATCAGCGGCATGAACGGTTTATTCTTAGGCATAGCCAAAAAAGAAGAGTTCCGGGGATTCTGTTTGCTTGCCGAGATTCCGCTTTATACTATTCAGATTGAAAATCCCAAGGCCTGTTATGCTGTTTTAAAGGCATTCAGCAAGATATTAAATATTCAGATCGACTTTTCCGCTCTGATTGAACAGGCGCAAGTTATCGAGGATGAAATTAATAAACTTCTTGATTATCTCAAGTTAGATTCAACAGTGGCACCCATTGGAGAAGAGGATATCGAGAAGATAAAAAAGTCCTTAAGCCAGCTTACTAAACTTCCTGTTTCCATAAAAGAAAAGATTGACCAGCTCTTCTTGACTGCCCAGAAGGATATCTCCAAAGCTGGAGAGTTAAAAGTGGAACTGGATAAATGGAATGTCTATAAAGAATACGAGGACAGATTCCTGGATTTGTTCAAAAAGAGAAAGGAAAGTAGCAACTGATGGCTGGCAGCAGTATCCAGGCCGTAATCTTCGATTTAGGCAATGTGTTAATTGATTTTGATTACCATATCGCCATAAATAGAATATCGCAATTTACCGATAAAAGTCCTAAGCAGATATTTGGACTCTTCTTTGATTCACAACTTACCGCTTTGTTCGAAGAAGGAAAAATTTCCCCGAACGATTTTTTCCTGCGAGTAAAAGAGATGCTCAACCTTAAACTGGATTACGAGAGTTTCCTACCAATTTGGAATGATATATTTTTCTTAAGCCCAAAAAACCTCCAGGTTTATAATCTGGCCAGGCTCCTAAATAAAAACTATCCCCTAGCGCTTCTTTCGAACATCAATGTTTTACACCTTGATTATATCAAGAAAAAATTTTCGGTGTTTGACCATTTTGAGAATATCATTGCTTCCTGTGATATGAAGATGCGCAAACCCGACCCCCTAATTTATCAAAAGACGCTGGATACCTTGGGTGCTTTGCCGCAAAATACCTTCTATACTGATGACCGTCCGGAGTTGGTGGAAAGTGCTAACCGTTTAGGGTTAAAAGGATTTGTATTTAAAGGGGTTGCGCAGTTAAATAAAGATATCATTGCCGCAGGCATCAGCCTAAATTAAAGAAATGTCTTTTAAAAAGATACTCTTGGCTCATGGTAGTGGCGGAAGACTCACCCACAATCTCATCAAAGAACTCCTCCTTACTAGATTTAAAAATCCTATCCTTAAAGAACTCTCGGATAGCGCGGTTATAAATTATCGCGAAAGAATTGCCTTTACCACTGATTCTTTTGTGGTTAGCCCTTTATTTTTCCCAGGAGGCGATATCGGAAAATTGGCGGTTTGCGGGACAGTTAATGATTTAGTTATGGTCGGCGCTGTGCCTGAATATCTATCTTTGGCGCTGATCATTGAAGAGGGGCTTGATTACCCTATTCTTAAGCGTATAATTGATTCCATTTCCATAACTGCAAAAGACGCGAAGGTCGGGATTGTTACAGGCGACTTTAAAGTGGTAGAGAAAGGCGCCTGCGATAAAATGTTCATTAATACTTCGGGTATCGGTAGAATCGTCAAGGATAAAAAAATATCCATTGCGGATATAGAGCCCGGGGATAAAGTTATTCTTAGCGGCAATATTGCCGAACACGGTCTGGCTGTTTTAGCCAAGCGCCGAGAATTGGATCCGGGTTTTAACATAAAAAGCGACTGTGCCAGCTTAAATAAACTGATCATACCCGTACTTCAAAAAATAGATGCGATAAAATTCATGCGTGACCCCACAAGAGGAGGATTAGCCACTACCTTAAATGAGGTTGCTCAAGGCTGCGGCCTCGGGGTTATTATTAATGAGAAACAAATCCCTATTTCTGCGAAAGTAAGGGCGGCCTGCGAATTATTAGGCCTGGATCCCCTATATGTGGCGAATGAAGGAAAGGCTATACTGGTGGTAAGTAAAAACAAGGCCCAAAACGCCCTGAGTTTATTGAAGAAACACCCCTTAGGCCGGCAGGCCAACGTAATCGGCACAATTGTAAAAGAGCCTTCCAGCAGAGTGGTACTCAATACAGCTTTCAAAACGCAGCGTTTCGTAGATATGTTAACTAGTGAGCCTTTACCCAGGATATGCTAGATAAATAAGATGCATAAATATCAACACCGATTTAAAAGCATCAAGGCAAGCGGTGGTTGTCTTTAAAAACAACCTTAGGTAGCTAGGGAAAAGGTGGAATTTCTATCTTGAATTTTATATTTTAAAGGTTATAATATTTAATTAGGTTAATGCGCAAGATCAATCTTTTGTATATTATTACTAAGCTAGAATTGGGAGGAGCGCAGAAGCAATTATTAAATCTAATCCGCTGTTTAGATAAAGAGAGATTTAGCACCCTATTATTTACTGCTCAAGAAGGCCTATTGGCCCAAGAAGCTTCTTCTATAGCGGATTTAACCCTAAACAAATCAAGATATTTAGAGCGTGCAATAAATCCCGTTAAAGACCTCCTAGCTTTAATTGAGCTTTCCTTTTTTATTAAAAAGAATAAAATAGATATTGTTCATACCCATAGTTCTAAAGCCGGTATTTTAGGTCGCTTAGCAGCTCGGCTAGCCAGAGTCAAGATTATTATACACACCGTACACGGCTGGAGTTTTAATGATTATCAATCAAGTCTAAAGCGAATATTTTTTATCTGGTTAGAGCGGATAGCTGCCACATTTACGGATAAGCTCATAGTTGTCTCAAAATACGATATGGCTAAGGGTTTAGAGTACCATATTGGCTCAGCAGATAAATATGCTGTTATCAAGTACGGCATAGATTATCAAGAATTCACAACAAATGAGCAAAACATAAAAGAAGAATTAGGTATACCTGCCAATAATTCCGTTGTGACAATGATTTCGTGTCTAAAACCCCAAAAGTCACCTCAGGATTTTATAAGGATCGCTGCGTTAGTCACCAAAGAATTATCCAATGTGAAATTTATATTAGCGGGCGACGGTAGCTTACGCAGGGCTGTTGAAGATTTAGTTAATGAATTTAATTTAGAGCAGAAGGTAATTTTATTAGGCTGGCGTAAAGACACCCCCCGGTTATTATCAATAACTGACGTTTTACTCCTTACTTCTCTATGGGAGGGTTTACCTATAGCCGTGTTAGAAGGCATGTCTTGCGCAAAGCCAGTAATTGCTACCAATACGGGAGGGATAGCAGAGCTAATTAGAGATGGGGAAACGGGTTTTTTGGTTAAGCCCGGCAATATAAAAATGATATCCAAAAAGTTAATCATTTTATTACGCGATGAAAGATTGCGTCAGATAATAGGCCAGAAAGCAAAAGATTCGCTAGGCCTGGATTATAGTATCGATAATATGTCCAGCGCCACTCAAAGACTGTACGTTGCTTTAACCAGCAGCCCAAACAAGGAGGGCATACATGCTAATTAATTATCTGCTTATAGCAACCACTGCATTTTTATTAAATTTTTTCTTTATTTTTATTCTTAAAAAATTAGCCTTTAAATATAATATATTAATTTCCCAAGGGGTGCCGCAGATCGGCGGAATCGCAGTGGGTATCTCATTTATCCTAACCTGCCTATCTGTTTTTTTTGCTAACGGTATTTTACCAAAAGAGGCAATCGGTATAATTGTGGCTGCAGCCCTGATGCTTATCTTCGGAATAATTGACGATACTTGGGAATTATCGATTATGACTAAACTTTTGGTTCAGATTATCGCCGTTTCTTTATTGATTTTCTTTGGCGTAAGAACCCAGATTGTCTACATCGGGAATATCCCCAATATACTTATAACCTTACTCTGGGTATTGGGGATTACTAATGCCTTTAACCATCTGGATATTATGGATGGTTTAGCGGGTGCTAGTGCTACGATTATAAGCCTGGCCTTCTTATTCCTTGCCATTTTAAGCGGCGATATTAAGATAATAGTTTTAGCTTTAAGTCTGGCCGGAGCAATTTGTAGTTTTCTAATTTACAATCTTCCGCCGGCAAAAATTTATATGGGTAATTCTGGCAGCCATCTGCTTGGTTTTGTTTTAGCATCAATTGCTTTAATGATAAGTTACGCGCCTATGGAAAGAAAAGTTGCGTTACTGAGCCCTATTTTAATTCTGGGGTTACCTATATTCGATACAGCCTTTCTTATTCTTATGCGTTTTACAAAAGAAAAATCGATATTTAAAAAAAGCAATGACCACCTGGCCCTGAGGTTTTTAAAAAAAGGCCATTCCAAACATAAGACCCTGTTTTTTATGCTTAGTTTCGGCCTCATCTGTTCTTTATCAGGAATACTGCTTACGCAGGTTCCGAATTCTTTGGGCTTAGTAATCATCGCCTCAGTAGCTGCGGTCAGTTTAGTCATTGCTAGAAACATGAGCAGAGTTGTTATTGATGGCTAAAAAAAGAGTCATTATCATTGGTGCAGGCTTGAGCGGATTAAGTGCAGCCTGGCATTTACAAAGAAGAGGCATAGATACAATAATTTTTGAGAGAGAGGCCGAAGTAGGTGGCCTGTGTCGGTCGAAAAGCATCAATGGTTTTATCTTTGATTATGACGGCCATCTTCTACATTTCAGGCATGGTTATACCCTTGGCATGGTTAAAAACTTGCTTAAGAATAATTTGATTGGGCATCGTCGCAATGCCTGGGTTTACTCCCACAATATATTTACGCGCTATCCTTTTCAAGGGAATCTCTATGGTCTTCCGCCCACGATAGCTAAAGAGTGTCTGTTAGGTTTTATCGAAGCATATGGAAACGGCCGTTATGCCAAAAAAAATCCTACTTTCTTGGATTGGATAAACCAGACTTTCGGCAGAGGGATAGCCAGGCATTTCATGGTGCCTTATAACACTAAATTTTGGACACTCCCGCCACAAAAATTGACCTGTGAATGGCTGGATGGATTTATCCCCGTGCCCTCTTTAAGCCAGTTGGTTGAGGGGACAATAAAAGAAAATAAGAAAGCCTATGGGTATAATGCCAAATTTTGGTATCCTGAAAAAGGCGGGATAAGCCAGCTTCCATTAGCCTTGGCCAGGCAGATTAAACATATCTATACCGATTCGTCTGTAGTCGAAATCAGCCTTCTTAAGAAAGAAATTAAAACAGCCAAAGGGCATAAGGAAAAATTTGATTATTTGGTTTCTACAATTCCCTTGCCGGAACTGCCCGCTATCATCAAAGATATACCAAAAAGAATCAGTGAAGGGTGCAAAAGATTGAGGTGGAATTCCATTTTTAATCTCAACTTGGGGGTAGATAGAAACGATATCCAGGATAAGCACTGGATATATTTCCCCGAAAAGGACATCTCCTTTTTTAGGGTAGGATTCTTTCATAATTTTTCGCAGAATCTCGCTCCTCCAAACAAAAGTTCTTTATATGTCGAAGTCTCTTATTCCAAGGATAGCACCATAGATAGAAACAGTCTGCCATTACGGATTAAAGAAGATTTAAAAAATATAGGCATATTAAGTTCGGCAGCGCGTGTCTACGTTCAAGATGCGAATGATATAAATTACGGTTACCCTATTTATGATTCCAACTATAAGACATGTAGAGAGAAAATACTGCGCTATCTTTTGCAAAATAACATTATCTCCTGTGGTAGATATGGTAGCTGGCGGTATATGACTATGGAAGATGCGCTTCTAGATGGCGGTAGAGTGGAGAGTGTCTTAACGAATTTAGAATAAATTATGCAAGATTTAATCCAATACAAGAGATTGGTTTGGGAGTTGGCACTGCGAGATATAAAATTGCGCTATCGAAAACCATTTTTGGGGTTTTTGTGGATGTTGATTATTCCTTTTTGCACGGCCATTGTTTATAAAATTCTTTTCTCCGATTTTTTCCGTACGTCTAGTGGCACTATCCCCTTCTTTATACATATACTAACTGCAATGTTGCCCTGGGCTTATTTTACCTCTTCCATTCAGAGTGCCTCCCAATCTATATTGAGTAACAGAAATATAATTAATCAAATATCTTTCCCCAGGTATCTCCTGCCACTGGGCGCAGTATTGTCGAATCTTATAAATTTTTTACCGACAATACTGGTATTAATATTGTTTTTATTAGTCTTTAAGATTAAACTTAGCGGGCTAATCGTCTTGCTTCCGGTGGTTATTCTCATTCAGACCTTTTTGATAGTGGGGTTATCGTTTTTGGTCTCTGGACTCCAGGTGATATATCGAGATGTGGAGTACATTATTCAGGTTGTCCTGATGGTATCATTTTTTTTGACTCCGGGCGTTTATACTTTAGAGGACTTAGTCAACAAAAGCAGTCCCTTTTTTGTAAAGATGTATATGCTCAATCCCCTGGTGGGAATATTGAATTTATACCGTATTGTTTTTATCGGTGGATATCTAAGCTATCTGCCCCGGCAGGCAAACCTATTTAATACGTTAATTAACCCTGTTCTCTGGGCAATAGCAGTTTTATTTATAGGCTATTTTGTCTTTAAGCATTGCGAAAAAAGATTCGCCGATTACATTAACGTGTAACTTATTGCTATGGATAAGATAAAACTTAATAATGTCGGTAGAAAATTCTTAAGCTTTATCGAGTCAGATGATTTTGGAAATGACCAAAACGTTTTACGAGGCATGAATTCTAAAAAGGGAGATTTTTGGGCATTGCGCAATATTTACATGACCATTGGTCAGGCAGAGGTAGTGGGCATTATTGGCAGAAACGGTTCGGGTAAATCCACCCTGCTTAATATTATTTCCAAGGGGCTGCCGGTTAGTGAGGGAGAGATTATTATAAACGGCAAGGTCTCGGCGTTGTTGAGTCTGGGGATCGGTTTTCAGGATGAATTTACCGGCAAAGAAAATATCTATCTTAACGCCAGCCTCCTTGGACTAACCAGGAAAGAGATAGACGAGAGTTTCCTTAGCATCTTGGAATTTTCCGAGCTGGGGGATTTCATTAATGCACCGTTGGGCAGCTATTCTGCCGGCATGAAGATGCGCCTCGGTTTTAGTACAGCTATCCATAAGGATTTCGATATTTTAGTTACTGATGAGATTATCTCAGTCGGTGATATGCATTTTCAGAAAAAGTGTTTTGAAAAGATGATAGATTTTAAAAGAGAAGGCAAGACCATCGTAGTGGCTAGTCAGGATATGGGATTTATCGCTAGATTCTGCGATAGGGCTTATCTTCTGGAGGATGGCAGGATAAGTTTTCACGGCGATCCCAAAGAGGCAGTCGAAAAGTACGAGGCCATCTTAAATAAAAAGAAGGTTTTGTCAGAGGGTTCGCGGGTGTATATGGTTACCGAAACCAAGCGACTGGCAACAGATATGGCCGAATGGGGTCAAAGGGAAGGTACAAAAGAAGTAATCATAAAAAATATCCAGGCATTTAATAAATGGGGGTTTAAAACAGATAGAATTAAATCCGGCCAGCCCCTCATTGTAAAGGTAAATTTTACTGCCAACGAAGAGATTGATAATTTTCATTTTGGAGTGGCCATTTTTAGGGAAGACGGAGTCTACTGTTACGGTCCGAATACCAAATTTGATGGTTTGGCGATTGACAAGATCGGTAAAGGCGATGGACACTTTGAGATTGAGTGCAAAGAGGTATTGTTGATGCCGGGCACTTACTATTTAGCCGTTGCGATTTGGGATGAAAATGAGACCTTCGCCTATGATTATCATAAATGCCGATATAAAATAGAAATTGAGGGAAAGCCTTTTTTTGGTCAGCTGTTATTGTTGCCCAGCAGGTGGTCATCTGAAAATTTATCTTTAGGGCCTGGCGATCTTGATGGTTATGCGCAGCCCAATCTGGATTATTTGGTAGATAAATACGGCACGGAATTAAAAAACGATTGCGCTTCCATTAATTCTATAAAATGTCTGGATAATTACGGAGGCGAAGACAGTATTTTTGTTACTGGCAAAGAGACCAAAATAAAAGTTGACTTTCAGGTAGCCGGTTTGCCTATAAAGGATCTTCTTTTTTGGGTAGGCATATATCGCTCCGATGGTATATATTGTCATGGGAGAGTCAAACCAATAACCGCAGATGGTTCTAATACAGAAATACTGGTTTATCCAAAAATCAGGCTATTGCCTGGGGGTTATAAAATTTCTGCAGCCATCTGGAATGATAGGGCGAAGAGATTCATCGCGTATACTCACGGTTTGAATGCGTTTAATATTATTTCAGACAAACAGGATCACGGGACTATTTATTTAGAACACCGTTGGAAATGGAATATTCCGAAAGGGGGGCTAACTAAAAAATGAAGAGAAAACAAAAACCTTTAGTGAGCATAATTATCGCCCATCATAACGGTAGGAATCTTATAAAAACATGCCTGGACTCATTATTTAAAATAGATTATCCGAAGGATAAACTGGAAATTATGGTTGTGGATAATTGTTCAGAAGATAACTCAGTCAATTTCATTAAACGTAATTATCCCAAGGTAAAGGTCATAAAAAATAATATAAATAATTATTGCAAAGCCTGTAATTTAGGCATTGTCGCCGCCAGAGGTACCTATATTCTTTTACTAAATAATGATATAGAGGTTAAGAAAAACTGGCTTTCTGAATTGGTTAAGGCAATTGAAAAAAATAAATCTATAGGCGCAGTTACCAGTAAACTTATCAATAAGAATGGAATCATTCAAAATGCCGGGCATTATGAACTCCCTAATTTTTACTGGGAGGAACGCGGGGCTGGCAGAGATGCTAAGGAATATAATGTTAAGGCAGAATTGGATAGCATTTCCGGAGCGTGTGTTTTATTTAGAAAAGAGGCATTGGATAAAGTCGGCTTGTTAGATGAGGATTTTGTCATGTTTGGTGAAGATGTAGATATCTGTATTAGAATGAAACAACGGGGTTACAAGTTTGTGTATGTGCCTTCAAGCCAGGCCTATCATAAACTTCACGGTAGTTGTAGTGAAAGTTTTGCCCGAGCATTGATTGAAAAAAATAGACTTTTGCTAATTGCCAAACACTACCCCTATAGGTTGGGTAAGGCATTAATCGGCAATGGCTATTTCATTGCCAATAAAGATAACCCTAAGACAGGTCGTTTTCTGGACCTGATGCCGGATGTAATTTCTAAGCTACTAAAGCATCACGATAGAGAAATAGCAGAAGATGCGATGAGGGAATTATTTTCGGAATTTAAAAAGGTCCTAAATTATGAGAATAAGAAGTTAGAAGATGATGTAATGAATATGTTCACAGATTTAATAGAAACGAGAAAGAATCGCGACCATTACAAGATTGAACAAGAGCGATACATAAAAGAGGCCATTGAAAGAGATAGACGGATTCAGGAACTCTCTAAGCAATTAAACGAGCTCAGTCAGAGGCTCGCCGTTAATAAAGAAGAGATTGCTGTTGTCAATAAGAGACTGGAAGAAAGCAACAACAACATCATCGAAAAAGAACATGAAATTCAACAGTTCCACATTCAAATAAATAATCTTCAACGCGATTTGAATGATTCCAAAATCGCCCTTGATAATGCTAATCGTAAAATCCAGGAGAGTCTGGAGACCAGTCGCCTTAAAGATTCAACTATTTCTCAAAAAGAACAGCAGATCGCGGAACTCCAGAGACAATTGATTGAGCTTCAGCAGAAAATAAATTTCAATAAAGAAGAAATCACCAATGTTAGCGATAAACTAAAAGAAAGCCGTGATGCTAATCTTCAGAAGCAAACTATTATTCTTGATAAAGAGCGGCATATACAGCAACTTTCTCTTGAAATCGAGAATTTAAAAAATGAAGTGAATAATAATAAAGAAATTATTTATAACACCGAGCGTAACCTGAAAGATAGCGTTGACTCAGGCCTTGCCAAAGACGCAATTTTGGCTGAAAAGGATCGTCTTGCTGAAGAAATTTCGAGGCAACTAGACGACATCAACCAAAAATACGCTCTCCAAAAGGATGAGATCGCCATCCTTACCAACAAGCTTAAAGAGAGCGTTGATTCCCGCTTGCTTAAAGATTCTACTATACTCCAAAATGAGCAGCAGATTAAAGAGCTCTCCAACCAGATAGATAAACTGCATAATGAGCTGGGGGGTTATAAGGAAGAGATCACCATCTTTACCAACAAGCTTAAAGAGAGCGTTGATTCCGGCTTAATCAAAGAGTCCAATCTAATAGAGAAAGACAAATACATCGAAGGTCTCTCTAGACAACTTGCCGAGCTAAACCAAGAACTCACTTATCATAAGGATGAGATTGCCATCCTTACCAACAAGCTTAAAGAGAGCGTTGATTCCGGCTTAATCAAAGAGTCCAATCTAATAGAGAAAGACAAATACATCGAAGGTCTCTCTAGACAACTTGCCGAGCTAAACCAAGAACTCACTTATCA
>Ga0315279_10002807_pt1 | contig 25381 bp, 21 predicted proteins | sample YL17G06_20_MG_FD_203694 | JGI IMG/M metagenome (GOLD analysis project Ga0315279, IMG submission 203694) | Sediment microbial communities from Yellowstone Lake, YNP, Wyoming, USA - YL17G06_20 | ecosystem: Environmental > Aquatic > Freshwater > Lake > Sediment | place: USA: Wyoming | collected...
TCAATCCCGGCAAACCGGATCGCCACTATCTGATGATGGGCAAGCTCGCCACCATTTTCGCCGTGGCTGCGGGTATCCTCACGGCCTTCATCGTCCTGAGGTTTAACAACCTCATGGACTACCTCCAGCTACTGTTCGCCTTCTTCAACGCGCCGCTGTTTGGGACGTTCCTGCTGGGGATGTTCTGGAAGCGCACCAGTGCACACTCGGGTTTCTGGGGATTGCTTTCGGGGATTCTTGGAGCCGCGACGCATTACGCTCTCTATCATTACCACGTGATTTCCTATCCGAGCGACATGGCGGCAAATTTCTATCAAGCCATCGTGGCCTTTGTCGTGTGCGTCGTGGTTACCGTGGTGGTGACCATGTTCACCGAGCCGCGGAAGGAAGAAGAACTGGTGGGGCTGGTCTACTCGCTGACGCCGAAACCGCGCAACCAGGATTTGCCCTGGTATGAGAGGCCAGGCATCCTGGCCGTCGGCATCCTGGGACTGTGTGTGGTCCTGAATATCATTTTCTGGTAGCGACTATGGGCTTGGACATTCGCCTTCCGATTGGAATCATCTTCACCCTCTATGGTGGGATTCTCATCCTCTTTGGAGCGTTCACGGACGCCGCGATTTTCGAGCGCTCGCTCGGGGTGAATATCGATCTCTGGTGGGGCGCGGCCATGCTGCTGTTCGGTCTCTTCATGGGTGCGCTGGCGCTCCGGGCCTCGCGCCAGAACCAGCCATGACGGAACTCCGCTGGAACCCCACCGTCCGCGAGTGGGTCTCGACCGCCTCCCATCGACAGCATCGTCCGCAAATGCCCACCGACTGGTGTCCGTTCTGTCCGGGCTCGGGGCTCGTGCCGGATCACTACGACGTCCTCATCTATCCCAACGATTTCTCCGCCTTTACCATTCCTCCTCCCGAACCGGCCATCGAAGGTGACGATTTCTACCGGGTCGAGAAGTCGGCCGGGAAGTGTGACGTTGTGCTTTATCACCCCAACCACAACACCTCACTCCCGCAGCTCCCGCTCACTCACATCGTAAAACTCGTCAAGCTTTGGCGGAAGCGGTTCGTCGAGCTGAAGTCGATGCCGGGGATTCGCTACGTCCTGATTTTCGAAAACAAGGGCGCAGTCATCGGCGTGACCATGCCGCACCCGCACGGGCAGATCTATGCCTTCCCCTTCATCCCACCGCGAGTGGAAAGGGAAATCACCGCGGCGCGTGCACACTACCGAAAGCGCGGACGTTGCGTGTTTTGTGATGTCCTGAAGAAGGAGCGGCGCGACGGGCGGCGAATCGTCGCTGAAAACGAGGTGTTCACGGCGTTCATCCCGTTCTTCGCGCGCTGGCCCTATGAGGTTCATATCTACTCGCGCCGCCACCTGGGCGCCCTCGACGAGTTCCGGCCCGCGGAGGAAAAGGCGCTGGCGGAAATCCTTAAGTGGGTGACGCAGAAATTCGACAACCTCTTTCAATTCTCATTTCCGTACATGATGCTGCTGCATCAGGCGCCGACCAAGGGGAAGTATCCGTACTTCCATTTTCACCTCGAGTTTTATCCGCCTCATCGCAGCAAGGACAAACTGAAGTATCTGGCCAGCGTCGAGACCGGTGGAGGGAGTTTCTTGAACGATTCGCTGGCGGAGGAGAAGGCGGCGGAGCTTCGCGCCGTCACACCCACTCGCCGCAGCGAAATCGAAACGTAGCGCCCGGCTTCAGCCGGGCATCGGTATCGGTGCGTGCCGCCCTGAAGGGCGGCGCTACAAGAACGGATGGCTCCGATGAATGGAGGAGCGTTTAAGAAGGTCTTCGGCACAACGCCGGAAGTCGTCGTGCGTGCGCCGGGGCGTGTGAACTTGATCGGCGAGCACACCGACTACAACGACGGCTTTGTGCTGCCCGCGGCCATTGACCGCTTCATCGAGTTTGCCGGCCGCCGCCGCTCGGACCGAACGATTCGAGTCCACTCCACGGATTTTCAGGATTCCGCCGAGTTCTCGCTGGACGACAATCAGAAAGACTCCGAGCACCGATGGAGCAATTACCTGCGCGGGGTCTCGAAGTTCCTCGAGTCTGACGGACATCAGTTGACCGGCGCGGAGATTGTTTTTGGGGGCAATGTGCCGCGAGAGTCGGGGCTGAGTTCCTCCGCGGCGGTTGAGGTTGCTGCGACGACTTTCTGGCAGCGGCTCATGGGACTCAAGCTTGACCCCGTCTATGTGGTCAAGCTTGCACGCCGCGCCGAAAACGAGTTCGTCGGCGTCCCGTGCGGGATCATGGACCAGTTCATCTCCGCGCTCGGCCACAAGGATCACGCGCTGTTCCTCGATTGCCGCGATCTAAAGTACCGGCACGTGCCGCTGCGCGGGGACGTGAAGATCGTGGTCTGCAACACCGGCGTGAAGCGCGCGCTGGCGCAGTCGGAATATGAGGTCCGCCTCAAGCAATGCAACCAGGCCGTGGCGCAGCTGAAGAGCGTCGGATTGGCCATTAGGAACCTTCGCGACGTGGATCCGGAGGATCTTGACACCGCCAGCGACGTGCTCTCCGAGATTCTGCTCCGCCGCGCTCGGCACGTGGTGACAGAGAATGCGCGAGTTCTGGAAGCGGTGAAAGTCCTCGAGGAGGGTGACTTGGAGCGCTTCGGCGAGTTGATGAATGCCTCGCACGAAAGCCTGCGCGACGACTACGAAGTCAGTTCCAAAGAACTCGACACGCTCGTCGAACTCGCCTGGAAACAGCCCGGGGCGCTGGGCGCGCGAATGACCGGCGCGGGATTCGGCGGCTGCACGGTCAACCTGGTCCGCACCGATGCTGCTGACGCGTTCGCGGAAGCCGTGAGCCGGGGCTACCAGGAGGCCCTCGGCCTTCAAGCCGAAATCTACGTCTGCCGAGCCTCCGACGGCGCGCTGGCCATAAGCGAGTAGGCGGTTCGCAGTTGGTAGTCCGCAGACACCAGCGGCCAGAATTCCCCAACATGAGAGCGACTTCGCGTCGAATCCGCCGTCTTACTCAAACTGTGCCCGGCGCAAACCTCCACCCAAACGTCACCGGCTGACGGCCCACTGTTAACTGCCAACTGCCAACTGCCAACTGCTTTCTACCCCGGCGGTGATCCCTTGATGATGACGGCGAGGACACTGAGGAGGAAGAAGACTACGAGTGCGAAGAACACGGCGCGAGTGACGGGTCCGGCTTCGGCTTCGATGAACGGGCAGCTTGCCCACGGCATCCTTCGCCGCGTGAGGTACCAGGGAAAGACCAGAATCCACAACAATGCCGAGCCCAATCCCCAGCGGAACGGCTTGGGCACGCCACGCTGGATGGCGTCATAGCCAACCCAAACTCCACACAGAATCTCGAAGACTCCCAGGATAAGGAACGTCCTGCTGAGACCCAGGTAGCGATTTGCCGAGGCTGCCACGGCGAGGCGAGCCAGCAGCAGAAGCGCGAAAAGCTTCCAGGGGAATCGCGCGCGTTCCAGAGGAGTCGGTGTTGGCGAGAGCGGCGACGGTTCGATGCGGGGGGCCGGTCCCTTGATTTCCGATGGATCGACCGGGGCCTTGCACACGGCACAGATCCGAGACCCCGGCCCGAGCATCTGCCCGCAGACGGGACAAGCAAAAGGCTCTTCGGCGGCGCGATTCAGCGTCCCCAGTCCGGCCGGGTCTTTGTCGGGGGGATTGAGCTCGCTCATCCATTTACCTGGCGGACCAACGGGCGATCAGATGATTGGCTCAAAGAATCAATCACTAAATGGCTCGATGGCCAAATGATCCGAAGAGTCAATCATTCAATCTTTTTCGTTCCATCCTTCGTGGTCCTTCCAGTCTAGCACCCTCCAATGGATTTCCTGGCGCGGAAGTTGGTTGAGCGGTCGGATCTTGCCCTGGCCGCGATTGCCGCTCTGCGATTGATAGAACCACGAAGCCTCTTGCGCGAGCGCCCGCGCCTCGGGCGTCACGAAGAGGATGTGTTTCTCGTACCGGTAGGGCGCATGGCCCTGGGGTCCGGGACCATACACTTGATCGACCCGCAGTTCAACCTGGGGAGAAATCGCGCCTTCGCGGAGCAGTTCCTGCATAGCTTTGACCACGAACCAGTTGTTCGTGCGATGGTCCACATGCCGCTCGTCGGGGTGACCGGTGTAAATCACCTCGGGCTCGAATTGTTTGATGAACCCCTTTGCCGCGTCCACGGCTGATCGACGCGCGTACGGCAGGTTGGGTCTGGCAAGGCCATCGTAGGGCGCATGATCGCTGGCGAGCAACACGGAGAGGTATGGATTGGAGGGTTCGATGTGCCGATACCAGATTTCTCCCGAGCCGCCGTCGGGCAAGCCGAGGAAAAGAATGTTCTCGCCCGGGACGCCAACATGGGCGAGCCCTGCCCGGGCTTCCTCCATGCGCAACGCTCCGAAGTTCAATGCTTCCGCCGGGCTGCAGGAGTGCTGATAATAGCGGTCGCAGGAGCCAGCGTCGCCACTGGTGAAATACACGATGTGAATCGGAATGTGGTTCTCCACCGCCGCGCGGATAATCCCCGAGTGCGCGCCTTCGTCGTCTTCGTGGGCACAGAAGATCAGGATGGATGCGGGCAGGGGATTGGCGGCCAGTTCGAGTTCGCCTCGGGCCAGCACCTGGCCCGTTGAGTCGCTCACTTCAACCACCGCGCGGTAACTTCCTCCGCCATCCGAGGGCAGAGCGAATTTGACCTCCTGGTCGAGCCTCGCTCCGTGGGGAGGGAGGTCCACTTTTTCGGCAACAATTTGCTCACCGAACCCCGCACTGCCAAGACTCCGGAGGCTGGCACGGATCTTCACTCCGCGCCAGGGTTGTTCCGTTGAGTTCGTGACCGAGAATTTCACCATGGCCATATCGCCAGGTGCGTACATCGTATGGCTGCGATTGAACTCAACCGCGCCCGAATCGAGGCCCTGGCGGCTGAACTGCCTGTAGCTGGCGGTGTCCACCGAAGCGAGATCGGGATAGATGTACTGAAGGGGATACGGCTTGGGCGCGTCATCGCCGGGAGGCTGGATGAACGTCAAAGGGCTGAAAGCGATGTCGTAAACATTCTTGCGCGCTTCGTCCCAGACCACGACGGCGTATTGCTGAACGGCGGGCTGTTTGATGGATTTCGCGGTCGCCGCGCGCGCCGATCGGACTTCCACTTCGGACTCCGGCCGGAGAGTGAGCTCCTTGGCGATAGGGAACACGTCCACACCCGCGCGGTCCGACGACTGGGCAATCCATGGCCAATATCTTTCTGAGAACTCCACGCGCAGCCCGCGGAGGGCCCGACCGGTCAGGTTCCTGAGAACCGCTCGGCACGAAACCGGATCCCCTGGAGTGTAAAAGGTTTTGTCGAGTTCGACGCGTTCAATCCGGACGAGCTTTCTGTGAACGGTGAAGGAAGCAGCGTGCGGGCGAGTCAGGGCATCCTGATGCGCCTTCGGGTTGAGGGCTGTGAGGTCGATTTCGTAGCGGCCGGTTCGCGCATGGTCGGGGATTTTCCAGACCTCCTGATAATCCTCTACGCCGGGGGAAGTTGTTCCGCCCGCGAAGGGAATCCGCTCCACAAGGGGTTTGGTTTCGCCGGCATAGCGAATTGTCAGGTTCAGGGTTGAAACGGGCGGGGCATTCCCGCCGCCGGAGGAAACCAGGCGAAGTCGCACGGAGTCCCCGATGTTGTAACTGATCTGGTCTGTCACGGCCTGCAGTGCGGCTTGCGGCCATGCCGGGACAGTGGCGAGCAGTAGCGTGGTGGCGAGCGCGAGAGATCGAGCAGCTAGCTTCGCCCGGTTTGCTCCGGCCGCGCACGCGGCGAAAGGCGCATAGTGAAGCATGAATCCCCCTCTCCCGAGAGCATCGACGATTATAGAGGCCTGACGCTGAGGCGTCCAGTTGGACCCAGGCTGGCCAGCGGCCGTTCTCGAGCGGTTCACGACACCCTTCCACCTGATGCTATCGTATAATTCGCGCGCGTATGAGGAGGGCTTTTGCATGCGAAAGGGAAGCGGTTCACCATCCGTCAGCCGACGAAGGTTTCTGACCACTACCGGCGGCCTCATTGCCGCGGCGCCCGTCGCGGCGCGAGCTGAGGTCTTACCGCGGGGCGAGGCGCCTGTTGCTGCCCCGGTCGTTCCGACTCCGCCCAGTCCGGCTCGGAAGATCCCGATTGGTGTCTTCGATCCGGTCTATGAGCATCTCTCGCTCGACGCCATGCTCGGCAAATTTTCTGCGATCGGCATTGAGGCGGTGGAAATCTGGACGGGCAGCCAGCCTGGAACGAAGCATTGTCCTGTCGCCGAACTGCTGGCCGATCCCGCGAAGGCCAAGACCTGGAAGAAGAAGTTCGAAGAGCGCAACATTCTGCTGGCGGCCCTCAGTTGCCATGGGAATCCCGTTCACCCAGACCCGGCGATGGCGCAGCGCGACGACGAGGTCTTTCGACGGACAGTCCTTCTCGCCGAGCGGCTGGAAGTGCCGGTCATCGTCACGTTCTCGGGCTGCCCGGGCGGCTGCGCCACCGATAAGATGCCGAACTGGGCGACCTACCGCTGGCCGCCCGAGTACGATCAAATCCTGAAGTGGCAGTGGAGCGAGCGCGTCATCCCTTACTGGAAGCAAGCTGCCCAATTCGCGCGCGAGCACGGCATCCGCAAGATTGCGCTCGAAATGCATCCGGGGTTCGTGGTGTACAACCCTATGACACTGCTCAAGCTGCGCGACGCGGCGGGCGAGGAAATTGGCGCGAACTGCGATCTGAGCCACCTTTTCTGGCAAGGTTGTGATCCCGTGGAAGTCATTCATCTCCTGGCCAAGCACGGTGCCCTCTTCCACGCGCACATGAAGGACACAGTCATCGTGAAAGACGTGGCGGCGAAATATGGTGTGCTCAACTTCCCCGAGGACATGGCGAAAGCCACCTCGGGGTCGGTATTCTTCCGCGCGGTCGGTTACGGACACGGTGCGCAGCTCTGGAAGGACATCGTGAAGGCCTACATGGACGTCGGCTTCCAGGGCATTCTTAGCATTGAGAACGAAGACCCGATCTTGACCGGAGAGATTGGCGTTGAACGCGCTGCGTATGTTCTCAAAAACATCCGTGAAGAACTGACGGGCTCGGAGGTTTAGCGCCGGGGCGTCACCGTGGAGGTCACGAGCCGGTCCTCTGAGGAAGAAACCGCCGACGCTCGTAGCGGATGAAGATTGCCTGGGTGAGGAAAAGCATCAAGGCAAGGCCCGCCAAAACCCAAAAACCGGCGCGGACTCCGGCCCGTTGCGCGACGTAGCCGATGGCGGGCGGCACGACGACGCCGCTCAGTAGCGCCAGCGCCATGAGCTGGCCAAAGACCGTTCCAAAGAACTTGGAAAAATGCGTGCTCGCGGTTCCGGCGGTGGTGGGGAACACGGGAGCGAAGGTCAGCCCGCAGAGGATTACGGCCGCCGTCGCCACAGGCACGGTCGGCGCAACTGCAATCAGGAGAAGTCCGGCAACCGCGCCCAACGAAGCCAGCAAAACCAACCGAGTTCCGGGTATTTTCTTAACCACCTGGCTGGCGGCCAGCCGGCCCAGCATCATCGCCACCCAGAAGGCGGTAAGGATAGCCTTGGAGGTCTGGGGTGAGGTTTGAAAGACCTGCTCGAAATAAGTTCGAATCCAGCCCGCACCCGAAATCTCGATGGCCGAGTAGAAAAACAAGACCCAGGCGAGCAGGATGATGGCCGGGTCGAATGCCAAGTGGCGCGCGTCGGCCCAGTGGAATCCGCCTCCCAGGCGCGCCTGTGGAAAAACCTCGAGGAGTGCAACCGCCGCCACACTCGCCACCAGCAATGCGATAAACCAGAGTGTCGCCACCAGACCCACTTGCGCCGTCATCAAGGTAACGACCCAGGGGAAAAAAATCGCCCCAACGCCGAAGAAGATGTTTCCCAGGTTCAGCGCTGACGAAGGGTTTTCAGGATACAAGTCCGGGATGAGCGTGTTGGAAGCGCTCATGGCAGAACTACTGCCGAGCCCCAGCACAACCAACAGGGTTGCCACTAAAGCGTAGCTGGGAGAGTAAGCCATTCCGACCAGCGCCGCCGCGCTGAGCAGGAAGCCTCCGGCCATGACCGGCCTGTTGCCGAATCGGTCGATGAGCGGTCCCGCCAGGAAGACCATGGGGATCTGCGGAAAGTAGAGGAAACTGAAAAGCGTCCCGCCGTGCGCCAGGTCGAAATGCAGCCGCGCGCTCAGTTCGGGCATCGTCGCGCCCAGAAACGAGGTCATGATCCCGAAGGTGAACAACCCTGCGCAGGCTGTGCCCATCAGGTATTTGGTCGGCGTCCGGGTAGATGAGTCCATGGGATTCGCTTCCAACTTCTGGGTGCGAGACTGATCTTTGAAAGCGCCGTAGATTATCGGCTAATTCCCTCCCGAGTGTAAGGGAATTGTCCAAAAAGGCGCTGGCGGTCGACGGGTTCGAGCGCCTGGTCCTCCGGCGTGACTTTGAAAGCCAGATAACGACGCGACGGTAGTCCCTCAGCCGGGAAGATATCTTGCTCAACCCAGCGATCCCGTTCGTAGTGGAAGTTCACGGCGTCCAGCACGCGCGGATAGCGCGTCGATGCGAACGGTGACTCTCGTTTCAACTGGTATGAGGTTACCGGGAATTCTCGCGGCAAACCGAACTGCTCCCGGGTCTCCGGCCTGTCCCCGATGCTTCTTCCGGCCTGGAAGCCGCGAGCAGCGCTGCCGAGATGATTGGTGTGGATCCAATCACTGCCTCTCGCCCCGTGCACGCTCAGGCTCTCGAGATGGCCGTCGGGTGCGTAGTTGGCGCAAGCAATGAGAAACTCAGGAGCCGCACGGACCACACGGACCACACTTACGGCCGATAGCGTGCGCGGCAGGCCACCGGGGGGTTCCACCATGACCTGCGGCGGTTCGGACCCGACATCATTCATGTATGGAGCGGTCTCGAAGTCAGTCCACTTCTCGCCATATTCATCGGCGTAGAAGTACGTGGTTCGGGCGAAGACGGTCCCGAACGAGCCGTGCAATAGCTCATGATACTTCGAGCGAGTGATCAGGCGGTCTTGCGGGTCCACGAAGAATGCGTTGTAGCGAACCGATTTGGCGGACTTGTCCGCCTTTTCGAAATGATCGATGGTGTAGCGGCCGTACGCGGAGGTGAACTTGAAGTAGAAAGCGCCGCTGGCTCCGAAGTAAAGTCCCGGGAAGGGCTCCAGGAGTCTGACCGTCAGCGCCTTTGAGTCGATCTCCATCTTGCGGTAGTACTCTGAGCGCTGCTTGCACCCGGCGACGAGCGCCAATGCCAGCAACAAGACTCCGCGTTCAGATGGAATCCGTTCTCCGTAGTGCGATGATCTTTCCATTCCACCACCCTGGCCCTTCGGAGCGCCGAGGCGTGTTTTCACCGCGGAGTTTACAGCATTTTGTGGTTCAGTGCGGAGAACCGAACCGCAGGTGAGACCGAGATTCTGCGCGGCACGCTCGACCAGCGGTAAAATACATCCGACAAGGGAGGAAGGCTCATGCAACCACTCGACTCCATCTTCAAGCCGCAATCGATCGCTGTTGTTGGTGCCTCGCGCCGCCCAGGCTCGATCGGGCGCGAGATCATGCACAACCTGATCGAGTACAACTTCCACGGCAAAGTATTTCCGGTAAATCCCAAAGCGGATTACATTCACTCCATCAAAGCCTTCCCGAGCGTTTCTGCCATTCCCGATCCCGTTGACCTCGCCATTGTGGTTGTGCCGCGCGACGAAGTCCTGGCGGTCGTCGACGATTGCGGCAAGAAGGGCGTAAAGGGCTTGATCGTGATTACGGCGGGATTTGGAGAGATGGGGGACGAGGGCCGCCGGATAGAGATCGAACTGGGCGAACGGGTGAACCGCTACGGCATGCGCATGATCGGGCCGAACTGCATGGGCGTGATTAACACCGATCCCGAAGTCCGCATGGACGCCACGTTCGCTCCCCCCCTGCCGCTGCCCGGGCGGCTGGGATTCATGTCACAATCGGGCGCATTGGGTGTGGCCATCCTGAATATTGCTCGCCAGCTGGACATCGGCTTCTCGCATTTCGTCAGCATGGGGAACAAAGCCAACGTTTCCGGCAACGACCTGCTCCTCTACTGGGAGGATGATCCGCACACAGATTTGATTCTGATGTACCTGGAATCTTTCGGGAACCCGCGGCGGTTCGTCCAGATTGCGCGCCGCATTTCAAAGCGCAAGCCGATTGTGGCGGTGAAGTCCGGCCGAACGCCCGCCGGCGCGCGTGCCGCTTCGTCGCACACGGGCGCTCTGGTATCGGCGCAGGGGCTCGACATCGCCACCGATGCGCTGCTCGAGCAGTGCGGCGTGATCCGGGTGAACACGGTCGAGGAGCTGTTCGACCTGGCGATGGGATTTTCCAAAAACCCGTTGCCGCGCGGCAACCGGCTGGGGATTCTTACCAACGCCGGCGGCCCGGCCATCATGGCCACCGATACGGCCATCGACCTCGGCCTCGCGGTGGGGAAGCTTTCGGAGCGCACGGCGACGGAACTCCGCCGGCTGCTGCCGCCCGAAGCGAGCGTCGGGAATCCCGTGGATATGACGCCCAAAGCCGACCGCAGCCGGTACGAAGCTTGTGCGCGTGTAATGCTGGAAGACGAAGGCATCGATTCGCTCCTGGTGGTCTTCGTTCCGCCCATGATGATCAGCGCGATGGATATCGTCACGGGCCTGGAAGAACTTCGCCACCAGTTCCCCAAGCCCGTCTTGGGGGTGATGATGGCGCCGGAGGAATTCTTCAAAGCGTTGAACGAGAAGCACCCGGGACACATGGCGATCTACCTGTTTCCGGAATCAGCCGTCCGGGCGCTATGGGCGCTGGAGCGGCATCGCCAGTGGCGCGAGCGGCCGGTCGGGGAGTTGAGACGGTTCGAGGTGAATCGCAGTGCTGCCGAAAAGGTCCTGGACAGCGTCCGCGCCGAGGGCCGGCAGCAGCTTACTCCACATGAGGCTTTGCGACTGCTTGGAGCTTACGGGATCCCCGTCGCCCGTTCGGTGGTGGCTTCCGACCTGCGCGAACTGAGCGCGCGAGCGCGCGGGTTCCCGTTTCCTGCCGTCCTCAAAGTGGTTTCCGCCGACATCGTCCATAAGACGGAGGTTGGCGGCGTTGCCCTAGACCTCCGCACCCCGGACGAACTCGCCAGCGCAGCCCGCCGAATGCTTGACTCGCTGGCACAGCGTCGCGCCCTCCCGGGCCAGTCGGACAGCGGCGTTGCGCCAACTTTTCTTCTCCAGGAATATGTGCGGGGAGGCCGGGAGGTCATCCTCGGAATGACTCAGGACGCGAACTTCGGCCCCTTGTTAATGTTTGGCCTCGGCGGCATCTTCGTCGAAGCGCTGAGGGACGTCACGTTCCGTGTTCCGCCGCTGACGGATGTCGATGCGGAAGAAATGATCCGCCAGGTGCGCGGGTATCGACTGCTGGAGGGTATGCGCGGCGAAGCGCCGATCGAGCTGAAAGCTCTGGTCGAAAGCCTGCAACGCTTCTCTCAACTGGTTGAGGACCTGCCGCAGATCGCGGAGATCGAAATCAACCCCTTCCTGGTCTTCCCCGAAGCCAAGGCCTTCCGTGCCGTGGATGCGCGCGTGCGGCTGGCAGACTGAGGAGCGTGTGTGACACCCCTCGACCCACAGTTGTAAGGCCACCATTCATGGGGACCTGATGTGGAAATCTCTGGGCGCATCATTTATACTTCCCCCAGCGAACGAACTTACTTCTCTCATACCTACTCGATAGGAGGAGCCATGTTGAAGCGCTCTTTCTGCTGGGTTTTCCTCTTCCTTGCCTTTGAGTCTTGGGCTTTCGCGCAGCAATCATCGAATCTGATCGGGACATGGGTGGGGAAGGTGCAGGGTTTCGGCATAGAAATGAAACTGGTCCTCAACGCCAACGGGACGGCGGACTACGAGGGTGTGCCGGGCAAATGGCGGACGCAGGGCAGCAAGCTGCTGCTTACCCAAGAGGGGGAAACGGTTGCCTATGACTTCCGGCTGCAAGGCTCGCAGTTGACGCTGTCCGGGGGCGACCTGATGGCGCCTCTCGTGTTGATGCGTTCGGGAGTGGCTGCGGCGCCGAAGGCGCTGGAGCCGGCGGAAAGGGACGAGGAATCCGCTCCCACCATGCAAGTTGCTCAGCCAACACGCCAGCCTGCGATGCCTGCAACTCCACCCGCGGCGAAGCGGCGAGGACTCACGGAAACTGAATTGACGCAACTGGTTGAGGCTGGCGTCGCCTCGCGGCGTCTGAGAGAACTAGTGGAGGAGCGTGGCATTGCCTTCACCGTCACGCCGGCTGTGGCCTCCAGGCTGAAGGCGAAGGGTGCAACCGACGATCTCCTCGCGGCTCTGCGGGGTTCCGGCGAAGTACAACGGACGGCTGCATCTCCGACTCCGGCGAGTCCGATGCCGAGAGGCGCTGCAAAAACTCCCGGCGCAGGTGGGCTTGCGGCGGCGCTGGGCGGGCCTCGTCACAATCAGGAAAAGTGGGGGCTCAGTTTCGCAATCCCGCCGAACTGGAAGGTTGGTGAACGTGCTGGGGCTCTCTTGCTCGGGTCGGATACCGAGGCGGGCTTGATGATTATTCGATTCATGCGGCGGACCAACCTCCAGACCCTCGCCGAAGGCTACCAGGAAGGTATGCAGGAAGAAGGACTGCAATTGATGCCCGCGGGCCAGCTGAAGGGTTTCGCTGCCGGCGGCGCGCAGGGCCTGGCCGGCGAGATGGCCGGAGTGGCTCAGGATGGCGCGCGAATTCGCGCCCGAACTATCGGCGTCCAAAGTCCCTATGGCGATGCGGCGGTGGTGATGGGCCTGACCACGGAGGAGAAGTATCAGCAGTTGAAGCCGCGCGTGGAGTCCCTCGCTTCGAGCTTTTCGTTCCACCCGCCGCCGGCGTCGTCGGGGCCTGAATTCCTAGCCGGCCAGTACTACACCATCAGTACATCCAGCTATGGCTCGAGCGAGCGTTACATCAACATGTGCAGCGATGGCAGGTTCAGTAGCCAAAGCGGGACGTATAGCACGGGTGGCGCGGGTACCGCGTACGGTGAAGGCGGCCAAAGCGCCCAATGGACGGCAGAAGGTGACGAACGTCAAGGGGTCATCGTCGTCACCTATCCGAACGGCAACACGGAACGGCACGAGTACCAAAGGTCGGGTTCAGACCTCGTTGTCAACGGCAGGACATTTGCCCGCTATGGCGATGGCTCGTGCACGAAAACCTCCGTCTACTAGCAATGCGGTTGTGGGAACGCCGAGCCTACGGCGAGCGCGGGCAAGTGGATTGAGGGTTGGCTTACATTTGTGAGCCGGACTCGATCTGGCGGATCTTCCAGTAGAGTCCGCTGATGGCGAGGACGATGAAGATGAGTGAGACGCCCAGGCCCTTGCGGCGCACGTCGCGTTCCGCCAGTGCCGCCACGCCCGCCTGGTATGCTTTCTGCGATATTTCCACTCCCTGGTCGGTCTGCTTCTGCACTTCCACGTCATTGAAGCTGTGAACGTTCACGCGCGCCTTGATGAGAGCTTCGTGCGCAGTGGTCAGTTCCACCTTGGGACTGGAGACCTCCATGCCGGAGCGCTCGGCGGTTCCGAGTATTTCCTCCGCGCGCCCGAGGAAAGTCTTGACCTTGGCCAGGTCGCCTGCCATCTTCTGTGCCGCCACGTAACCCTTGTCACCGGCGGAATGGCAGCCGGTGCAGACCGCACTGGAACCAGTTCCGACCCAATCGTCAGAAGGTTTCACGATTTCGTGATTGGAGTGGCATTGCACGCAGCCGGGCAAGCCCATCTTGGCAAACACAGCTTGGTGAGGGCTCTTCTCGAAGAGTTGAGCAAAGAAAACATGGCAGGTGCCGCAGATGTTGGCGACGGAACTCACGCCCGGTGGCGTGGCGCCGTGATTCCCGTGGCAAGTTGAGCAGGTCGGCGCAGAGGTATCACCGCTGGCCAGGAGTTCCGCGTGCACGCTCTTGCGATACTTCTCAACCTGGTCCGTAGGAATGTTGTATCCCTTCATGTGCGCGGCGTCGGCGTGGCAGCGGCCGCAAGTTGACGTGACGTTGGTGGGATGCACCGGCGACCGCGTGTCACTCGCTGGTAGGATGTCATGAACGCTATGACAATCCACGCAGGCGGCCACCTTCGTGTCGCCCTGCTTCAGCCGCTTGCCATGGACGCTGGTGAGGTATTGGCTGAGCTGGTCGGCGCGCATCTTGGGATTGAAGCGGTGCATGTAGGCGATATCGGAGTGGCAACGGGCGCAGAATTCGGGTGTCTGAAGTTTGGTGGGAGCGCCGCGAAAACCTCTGGCCCGGCTCATGGCGTTCATCGATTCGTCGCCCGGGTCTCCGCCGTGGCAATCGGAGCAGCTCAACCCGGCTTGATGGTGGACGTCGGTATCAAACTTCTTGGCGGGCTCGCTCTGCTTGCCTTCCAATTCCGCATGGCACGCGATGCACGAGTCTTTGCCAGGCGCCGGCAGAGCAACACTCGGCGCCAGGAGCAGGAGCGGGAGAATCACAAGCGAGAATTTCAACAGCTGTCTCACCAAGGGATCTCCAGATTCGCACTAGCGCAATGCCAGGGCTGACATCACCACGATGAATCCCAGCGCAAAGATTCCCAGACCGGTGAAGAAGCGCGTCACGCGCCCGAAGCCGGCGCGGTAATCGAGAAACGGCACCGCGACCCACACGGCTCCCGCCAGGCTGAAGCCCGCCAAGCCGGCAAGCTCACCCTCCAGAAACAGGATCTTTGCGGGCAGCAGCTTGAGCGTTTGAAACATGAAAAGGAAATACCACTCAGGCCGGATGCCGGCGGGCGCGGCAGCGAAGGGATCTGCCTTGGCGCCGAGTTCCCAAGGGAAGATCGCCGCCAGCGCTCCCAGCACTCCCAGCGCGGCATACCATCCGATGATGTCGCGCAGCAGGAAATTGGGAAAGAAGGGCATCACACGTGGCGGCTGGCGGCCCTCGGCGGTGGCCCGCTCAACCGATGGCGGAACGCTCATTCCTAGCTGCTGGACGAGCAGCAGATGCATGGCCAGGAGCACCGTCGCGAGTCCGGGCAGAACCGCCACATGAAATCCGAAGAAGCGAGTCAGCGTTGCTCCCGTGACTTCCTCGCCCCCACGCAGGAAGGTCAGCATCCACTTGCCTGCGAAAGGCACGGCGCCGGCCATTTCCGTTCCCACCTTGGTGGCAAAGAACGCCAGCGTGTTCCAGGGCAGCAGGTAGCCGCTGAAGCCGAAGCCCATCACGACGAAGAGCAGGAACATGCCCGAGATCCAAGTCAGCTCGCGCGGCTTGCGATAGGCTTTCAAGAAATAGACGCTGAACATATGGATAAAAGCCGTCAGGACCATGAGGTTGGCGGACCAACTGTGCACGGAACGAATCAGCCAGCCGAAACGCACCTGGGTCACGATGTACTGAACACTCTCGTAGGCGTCCTCAGGCGTGGGGCGGTAGTAGAGGAGCAGAAGAATCCCGGTCAAAACCTGCACGATAAACAGGAACAGCGTCATGCCGCCGAAGTAGTACCAGACGGTGTGGCGGTGAATGGGGACGGTCTTGTGGCGGAGGAATTCCTCCACGCTTCCCGTGCCGAAGCGCTCGTCGAGCCAGTTCAGAATCGGCCGAATAAGGGCTTTCATGATCAGGCGCCGCGGGTGACCACCACGTCCTCGCCCTGGACATGGACCTCGAAGTTTTCCAACGGACGGGGCGGTGGCCCGCTCACGTTACGGCCCTCCAGATCGTAGAGGCCATTGTGGCATGCGCACCAGATCTGGTGGAGATCTTCACGGTACTGCACGGTGCAGTTCAAATGCGTGCAAACGGCGGAGTAGGCTTTAAATTCGCCCGCCGTCGTACGCACCAGCAGCGCTGGCTTGGAGCCGAATTTGAATACTTTTCCCGAGTTGTTTTTCAGGTCGTTGATTTTCGCCGCCACCACCGAGCGGTTTGTCGACTCGCCGACCGCGGGGGGGATAATGTAGCGGAGGGCGGGATAGATAAACGTGGCAATGGAAGCCACCACACCGCTGCCGAGAAGGAGGTTTACCCATCGACGGCCAGGTTGCACCCCTGGGGTTTGCGAACGGCTAGGAGTTTCCATCGTCCCCCCGAATGAGAATTGCACACTCCGCGACGGCGCGTCTGCCGCTGCCCCTCTCGGACCGAAATGCTACATGCCGCTCTCCGTTTCGGCTCGATGCCTCCAAGTCGGTGGGGACCACCCTATGCGCACTCCGTCCATCACCGGCCCGGGAAGCTGGATGATTACTTCTCCGGAGCCTTGTAGCCTTCCAGCGAGTGGTTGTGCTCTTTGTAATACTTCCCGGCGTCGTTCAGTTCTTTGGAGCCCATCTTGACGTGGCAGAAGGCGCAGTTCTTGCCCTCTTTCTTGGCATACTCGGGTTTGGCCGTGGCCAGGGTTAGCAGGGTTCCGCTGATGACTGCTGTGGCGAGCAACATCTTAAGTAGTCGCATACTCTGTCTCCTCAGATAAATTCTACCTTCGAATTCAAGTCTAGTGTTGAGCTGTTTTTTCCGGCGGAACAATCTTGCCCGCCGGGCGTTCACCCGAGCTCACGGGATCAGCTCCCACCCGCGAGGTCGCGTAGAATCTTGGGGTCGGGCTCCTCCATCGCCAGGAGGTTGTGACAGGCGTTGCAGTCCTGTGTGATCACACGGCCGTCCTTGGATTTGTGGTTGCCGTCGTGGCAACGGAAGCAGCCGGGGAAATCCGCGTGGCCCAGGTTGCTGGGGTACGTGCCCCAGGTTACGTTCATCTCCGGAAAAATGTTTCCGTTGTAGATCTCGAGCAATGTTTCGGCGGCGAGCTCGATCTGTGCGCGCTGGCCGTTAAACACCGCAAAATAGTTCTTCCGGTAGTACTCGCGCAGGGCTTCTGGCAACTGCGTCTGTGCGGCAAGCCGGCTGGGGTAATTCCCCCTGAGCAATTCGACCGACACCTTGTGAGCGAAGGGAAGCGACGGGCTGATGCGGTCGGCGGCCATGGCGCGGTTGACAGCGTCTTCCGGCAGATCGTAGGCGTGCGTCGGGCGGTTGTGGCAGTCCATGCAGTCCATCACGCGCCTCTCCCCCTTGGCGAGATCCGCCGAGGAGGGTGGGTTTTCCGTAGTGAGGAATTCCGCGACGTTGCCGTTGGCGTCCTTGTAATCCACCCAAGGGATGACCTGCCGTTTGTCGTCGGTGGCCACGTACGTGGAGACACCCAAATGGCGGCCGTGGATACCGACCAGCGAATTCCCTGCGCTCTTGCCCCCGATGTGCAGCAGCAGAACGGTCTTAACCGGCGCATTTTTCTCGTCGTCGCCGTACTTGGTTTTTACAATGAATTTGTCACCGGAGAACTTCGCCGGCCAGTGGCACTGCTCGCAGGTTTCACGTGCCGGGCGGAGGTTGTGCACGGGCGTCGGAATGGGTCGCGGATAAAGGTTGAAAGTCACGGCCAACACCTGGTAACTGCCTGACAACTTCGATTTCACAAACCACGAGGCACCAGGACCAATGTGACAATCGACGCAATCCACGCGCGCGTGCGGAGAGCGCTGATAGGCCGTGTACTCGGGCGCCATCACTTGATGGCAAGTTTTGCCACAGAATTCCACCGATTCCATGTACACGGTCCCGCGGTAGCTGGCGATGGCAAAGATAGGAACATTGACCGCGGTCATCACCGCCACAAACAACGCCGTCCGGCGCAGCTCGCGCTGGGAGAAATCGATCTTGGGATAGGCGGCCGGCAGGACACCCAGCCGCCGCTCCTTTCGGTACTCTCGTATGACACCGACGGGAATCAGGAGGAGGCCAATCGCGAATACCCCCGGGAGGACGAGATAAACCACGATGCCGAGATAGGGGTTCGAGGCCGAGCCGAAGGCGAAGGTCACGAGCAGGGTGATCGCAGCGGTAGACGTCAGGACCACACCGATGCGGCTGATGAGATTGCGGCTGAGATAAAACAGCGGCCGGAGGTAATGGGAAATCAGCGGTCCCCGCAGCTTGAATAGAAAGCGGGGTGGGCCGTCGCCGTTTTGGATTTCGCCCTCTGCCGCCACGAGATCTACATCCTTCCTTCCGCCACGGCTGTCTTCAAGCTCCACCCTCTTTCTGACGGAGGTCGCAGTTTAATTTCGACTCGCGGTCTGTGACAATTGCGATTCCCGATGCCCTGCAATACCCCAAGGGTGAGACGACGGGAGGATGACTTGGCGGGACCGCGATCCGCCCGCCTCGCAGCTCCTACTTCGCCGGCTCGCTAGCTCTGTAGCCTTCCAGCGAGTTGTGGTTTTCCTTGTAGTACTTGCCAGCTTCCGTCAACTCCTTGAACTTCCCTGCGGGGTGACAGAAAGTACAGGTCTTTCCTTCCTTCTTGGCGTACTCGTGTTTCGCCATCCCAAAGGAAATAAATACGAAAAGAGCGAACAACCCGAGCAAAAACACACGAACGTGCCTCATAGAAGTTGGCCTCCATCGGCAGAAGGATTCCTCCGAAGGTCACATTCTGCCGCCGAAGGAATACCATTGCCTAAATGGAGCATTCGGAATACCAGCGCACCCTAGGTGTTTAGCGATGCTACGAGGTACTTATTGCAGAACTTACCAGTCTTGAAGAGACGCTACTTGATTGTAATCAAACCATTTGCGCGAAATGGCGGACACTTTTGCGGGAAATTACTCAATAGTTCTTGAATTTTTCAACGGTCTGACTTCTTGTCAATTCAACAGCCTGTGGCGTATCCCTCTGAACCCAAAGGAGGGATGTGATCTGCGGCGTCCTCACGAGCATCGTCCTCCGGCACTATTTGAGTTGGCATCGGACGTGCCCCGCGAAGGCTGGGAAAACGATTGCCGGGATGTGCGGCCGTTCCTTTTTGTCCCAGAGGTCAGATGATGAGGGCTGGGGAAAGCGTTGATGAATCAGATCCTAGTTGGCGTTAGCCACAAGACCGCTCCGCTCGAAGTGCGGGAGCGATTCGCGATTTCGGAAAGCAAAGTTCCGGTCGCCCTCCGAATGCTCCGTGAGGAGCCCGGAGTTGAAGAGGCTCTGATTCTTTCAACCTGCAACCGCGTGGAATTCCTTATCACCTTACGTGAGGCCGCGGATGGATTGGAGATCTTCCGCAGGTTCATCGTCTCCTTTTTCAGCCTGAATTATGACGAGTTTGCACACTGCTTCTATGTGCGTCGCGACTACGAGGTGGTCCGTCATCTGTTCCGCGTCGCCTCGGGGCTCGATTCCATGGTGGTTGGCGAGCCGCAGGTCCTTGGACAAGTCAAGAAAGCGTATGCCCTGGCAAAAGAAGCAGGAGCAGCCGGGAGCGCACTAGAAGCGATCTTCAACCGGGTTTTCAACGTGGCGAAGCGTGTGCGGACTGAGACGCGCGTGGGTGAAGCTTCGGTTTCCGTCAGCTCTGCGGCGGTTGATCTCGCCGAGCAGATATTCGGCGATCTGCACGGAAAGACCGTGATGATCGTCGGCGCTGGACAGATGGGTGAACTGGCGGCGCGGCACCTGGTTGCCAAGGGTGCGGCGACGGTTTTGGTCAGCAACCGCACTTATCCTCACGCTGTGGTGCTGGCCGAGGAGTTGCACGGGCTTGCGGTTCGCTTCAATGAAATCTGGGAAGCGATGAAGCGGACGGACATCGTCATCAGCTCCACCGGCTGCCCCCACTACATCATCACCCGGGAAGATATGGAAGGACTGATGGCGGCGCGCGGGAACTGCCCTTTGTTCCTGGTGGACATCGCGGTGCCCCGCGACATCGACCCGGCGGTGGGCGAAGTTCCGGGATGCACACTGGCCAACATCGATGGCTTAAGGGAAGCGACGCGTCAAAACCTGAAGCTGCGCGAAGAGGCCATGGTGGCTGCGAACCAGATTGTCGAGGAAGAAATGGCCGCCTTCCGGGAGCGTCAGGAAGCGCAGCGGGTCGCCCCCACGATCGTCTCCTTGCGCCAGCGCGTTGAGGCAATCCGTCGCGGCGAACTCGCCCGCACCCGCGCCCTCTTCGGTGAACTGACGCCAGAGCAGGAGGAGGTGCTCGAACTCCTCACTCAGAGCCTGGTGAACAAGATCCTGCACACTCCTTTCACCGAGCTGAAGGAGGCGGCGTCGCGGCCCGACCGTTCCGAGTTCCTGGATGTGGTGCGCAGTATTTTCCGTCTGGAAGAGAAGCCCACGGGGGCCGTGGCAACCGTAACTTAGACGAGTATGCTGAAAATCGAACGTATCCTGTGCCCGCTGGATTTCTCGGATTTCTCCATCAAAGCTTACGATTACGCCCAGTCGCTGGCGCGTCACTATCAAGCTAAGCTGTTTCTTGAGCACGTTCTCTCGCCGATTTTTGCTTCGTATCCCTCCTATGTTTACCCGGACCTGGCGAACGACCTCTACCAGGACCTGCGCACCCATGCGGAGCAGCAGCTCCAGGAATTCGCCAAGACCCGGACGGCGAACGGATTCCCGCTGGAGATCTCCGTCTGCGAGGGCGCGGCCACCGATGCGATTCTGGCGTTTGCCCGGTCACACGCCGTCGACCTGATTGTCATGGGGACGCACGGACGCCACGGGTTTGACCACTTGCTCCTGGGGTCGGTTACCGAAAAGGTGCTGCGCAAGGCGGCGTGCCCGGTGCTGGCGGTGCGCCAACCGGCACACGACTTCGTGGCGCCCACGAGCGGCGATGACCCGGTCCACCTCCGCAAGATCCTTGTCGCGACGGACTTTTCCCAGCACGCTGAGCGCGCCCTCGACTATGCGCTCTCGCTGGCCCAGGAATACGAAGCGGAATTGACCCTCCTGCACGTTCTGGAGGAGATCCCGCCCTCGTGGGACCTCTCGACGGTTTCGGCGGATGTCATGGAGCGGCTCGAAAAAAGGATCCCCGCCGAGACCCGGGACTGGTGCAAGCTTAAGTTTCGGATGCGCGTCGGCCGGCCCTACCAGGAAATCGTGCGCTTAGCGCTGGAGACAGAAACCGACCTGGTGATCCTCGGCGTGCGGGGGCGCAACGCGCTGGATCTTGCATTGTTTGGCTCCACAACCCACCGCGTGATTCAACAGGCGCCCTGCCCCGTGCTGGCCGTCCACATCTAAGCTGGGAACGACTTGCCCAGGCTGTGTCTGACTGCATGTTTGGAGTACCCCGACTGCGCCCCCGCCCCTGGATAGCCCTTAGAAGCCTCTCCCGCAGGAGCGGGAATCGCAAAGGGCGTTGAAACGGGAGACCCACCATGAATCCTGAATTTGCCCACGTCACGCTCGGAGGAACCGGAAGAATCGTGCATCGACTGGGCCTCTCGGCCAGCTACCGTCCAGGCAAGAAGGCGATCTACAAGGCTTTGGATGAAGGCGTGAATGTGTTCTTCTTTTTTGGCTTTGACACCCAAATGACCAGTGTCTTGCGCGAAGTTCTTAAGAGCCAGCGAGAAAAGTTCTTTATCGTTACCGGATCGTATAACTACATCTGGTGGCACCAGAACCTGCGCCGCACCCTGGAGAAACGGCTCCGCCAGATGGAGACTGATTACATCGATGCTTTCCTGTTTCTTGGGGTCATGAAGAGGAAAGAATTCACCGCGCAGGTAAGGGATGAGCTGGGACGATTGCGCGAGGATGGGCGCGTGCGCGGGATCGGGATCTCCGCGCACGACCGCAAGTTCGCCGGCGAGTTGGCGGCCGAGGGCGCACTTGATCTCCTGATGATGCGCTACAACGCCGCGCACCGAGGCGCTGAGCAGGATATCTTCCCTCAATTAGCCCGGTTTAATCCCGGCGTGGTCAGCTATACCGCCACGCGGTGGACTTATCTCGTGCGTAGGCCGCGCACCTGGCCCCGGAACGAACGCATTCCCACTCCTGGGATGTGCTATCGGTTTGTCCTCTCCAACCCCCACGTCCACGTCTGCCTCACCGCGCCCCGCAATGAGAAAGAGCTGTTAGAGAATCTGGCGGCGGCTCGCCAGGGACCGCTCGATCAGGAAGAAATGGAGTTCATGCGGAGGTTCGGGGACGTGGTGCATGCAAAGGCGGGCTGGTTCATGTAGTGCTGGCGGAGAGGCGCTGATCATCCGGTATTCGGGCCAGTTTCTTCTTCCAGTTCTTTCGCAAATACGGTGTAGCCGGGGTTGGGCGGGAACATATCGGCCATCATCATCATGCGGCGACGCAATTGCGGCAGGGGCAGGTGCTCGGGGCCGACGCGGATTTGCACGTCGTGCCACAAGCCGTGGACATATTCGGCCAACGTGCTTACGAAAGACACGTTCGCGTAATGGTCAAGCTTCTCGCGGCTCCGAGTCGGGCGCGTGCGGCCGGCGTAAAGCGCCTGCTTGGCCGCCAGAGCTTCCTCATCAATCTCCCCGGACACCCCCATCCGGGTTTCTTCCTCCAGCAAGCGCGTGTATTCGTCGAGTTCGGGCTGCGCCAGGCGCGGCCATAGAAGCTCCGCTACGCTGGCCAGGAACTCGAAGCCCGTATCGTGAGCGTTGAGTTCGCGGCAGGGAATCACCAGGTGAATTCTTCCTTCGGCTTCCAGCCAGACGGCGGAGTGCGTCTCCCCCTCGGGTTTGACGAAGCTCACCACGTCGCCGGATTCCTGGCAGGCTACGTAAGGCACGACGAGCGCCCGCAGCTTGCCCAGCCGTTGCGCGATGGCGTCGGGGACGGCCGCTGCCGGCTCGCGCACCATGGTGCGATCCTCGGCGGGCGTGAGGGTCACGGCGGAATGCATTTCCCAATCGTGGGCGAGGCGCGACAAAGGGACGAAGGGGCCCTGAATGTACTCGGCCACGGGGATGTTCTCGCGGGTTGGTGTTTGACGGGTTTCCATACGGGATTTTCCTGAGTGTGGAGCACCGCTCCACGAGTTCATTCTGAGCGATTCCCCGCCATCTGTCCATAGGTGTCAACGCCTTTGGAGTGCGGGAGCTCTGCTCCCGCTTTGCCTTTCGGAAGCGCAGCTTCCGCTTAGCCCTTCGCCACGATCTGGCTAGCGCAGACCCTTCGGGTCTGCGATCGTTGCATGAATTATTCCTCCGGCGCGCCCCGATGGATCGGGGCGCCAGCCGACGTTCACATTCCTCCTTTGGGTTGGTCAAAGACATTAGTCCGAAATTTCCTCTTGACATTTGTAGGCAATCGTGCTAGACTAGCATTTTGATTACGGGCGAGGGCGGCCGGTGGGGCTGCCAGCCGCTGATTGGAAAACTGTCATGCTGAGCCCTTCGCTTGTCATCCTGAGTGAAACGAAGGATCCCTGCATTTCGCTCAGGGTAAACTCCGCCGAGCATCCCGGTATTCATGAGGCCAGGGAAATGCATAGATCCTTCGTCGCCCCGACTCAGTGCGTCGGGACTCCTCAGGATGACAATCCCCGGCTCGTTTAAGCAGGGTGTTGGGCGGCCCTTATATATAGGAAAACACGAAGCTAGCATGTCACTTAGAATCAGTGCGTTACAATTTTTTGGACAAAGCGAAGCTAGGATGTTGTTGAAAACAAATGGACTGATGAAAAAATAGGCGAAGCTAGGATGTTGTTTAGAATGAATAAGTTGTAGATCCAGGGAGGAAAAGCGAAGCTAAACTCGGGGCAGGCGGACCTACAGAACAGCTTCGAGATTCCGGCTATCGGAGAAGGCGTAAGCCAAACCTTCATGGATTCGGCCGACGCGTGCATCCACAAGCGTGTTGGCAGGAACATCGCAGTCCGGCAGAACCAGCTTGAGGTAGTTCGTGCTGAGCGCCACGCGCGCGCCATCTTCGTCCTCGTCGAGCGTCACCGCGGAGAGCGTCCGGCCAATCTGCGATTGCAGATACGCCTGGCGCTTCTCGGCCATGAGGGCGCGCACTTCCTGCCCGCGCTCGTGAATGATGCGGCCGTTCAAATGGTCCGTGCGCGCCGCCGCCGGCGTGCCTGGCCGGGACGAATAGGGGAAGACATGGAGATAGGTGAAGGGAAGGGAATCAATGAATCGCAAGCTGGTTTGGTGATCTTCGGTGGTCTCGCCGGGGAACCCGACCATTACGTCGGCGCCGATTCCGCAGTTGGGAATCTGCTCGCGGATTTCCTGGATGCGCTCCGCGTAGTGGGTTGTCCAGTAACGCCGGTTCATGAGGCGCAGGATGCGATCGCAGCCGCTTTGCAACGGCACGTGGAAGTGCCGCGCCATGCGGGGCTCTTGCGCCACCAGCCGAATGAGTTCCGGGCTGACGTCCATGGGCTCAATCGAGCTGATGCGCAGGCGCGGAATGGAAGTCTCCGCGAGTATCCGCTCGACCAGCCCCAGGAACGTGATCCGGCGGTCCAAATCCTTTCCGTAACTTCCCAGGTTGATCCCGGAGAGGACGAGCTCTTGATATCCGTCCCGCGCCAGTTGCCGAACCTGCTCGATGACCTTTGCGGGAGTCAGACTGCGGCTCGCGCCGCGAACCTCCGGGATGATACAGAACGAGCAGCGCGCGTCGCACCCGTCTTGAACCTTGAGTGTGGGGCGCGTGCAGTCGTCGGGGAAGACCGGCGCGAAGTGGAATTCTTCCGTGATTTCGCCCACTAGAACGGTGGCTAGGGAGTCGGGAGTCGGGAGTCGGGAGTCGGTTGAATCATCGCGCTGCGGACTTGAATCTGTGTCGGGCAAATTGATTTGGACCAGAGGATTTCCCTGGTGCTGTTCTGACTTCTGACTTCTGGCTTCTGGCTTCTGCCATCCGCCCAGCACTTCCGCGATGACATGTTTATGCGAATTCCCAACGACCCACGCCACCCCGGGCAGCTTGGCAATCTCTTCTGGCGCCCGCTGGGCGTAGCAGCCCGTGACCAGAATCCGGCACTGTGGGTTCGCCCGATGGATGCGACGAATCACCTGGCGGACCTCGGCGTCGGCCGTGGCGGTGACGGTGCAGGTGTTCAGGACGGCGACGTGGTCCTGCTCGGAGCTCACCACCTCCGCCAGACCCGCGTCGAGCAATTGGCGCTTGAGCGCCATGCCATCCGCCTGGCTGGCTCGGCAACCGAAGTTGATGAGGTGAAACGTGGACATCAGCTTAGGTTCCATTCTAAGCGACGCGCGTCACGGGTCGCCAGCATTTTGATGGGGAGGTCCATGGAGAAACGACCGTGCGAGTCGAAGCGCGGATCAATATCAATGGGGGTAGCCTGCGTGAGGAACGGCGTTCAGGCACACCTCAACCGCCAAGCGGGTAATCCGGCGAAGGAGCGGGATCAGGCCGGGGCAGGGGTGGTGCGCCGTTGCTGGAAGCACTCGCGGCAATATAC